>ERZ1673702.2921-NODE-2921-length-14035-cov-7.312661_pt1 | contig 14035 bp, 15 predicted proteins | sample MGYA00580232_ERZ1673702 | MGnify/ENA primary metagenome ERZ1673702 (study PRJEB41218, sample SAMN15661792) | gut metagenome | host: Homo sapiens | place: Canada: London | collected 2015-08-20/2019-03-30 | study: EMG produced TPA metagenomics assembly of... | reverse complement strand
TACCGTCAATCCCCTGTATTATATATTCAATGCGGGCGACGGCGTGGACAGCGCAGACCATTACACCGTGTCGTCGAAAGAATTGCTTAATGAGCTGAAAAAAAGCAAGGACGTTTTCGGCGGCGAATTGGTGAACGATAAATACAGCCGCGCTATCTTTTCAAGCGTTGCCGACGAGTGGACGGAAAAGAATATTGAACGGGAGGAAGAATACCCGCTGACAAGCGAAATCATTTCGCAGACTTGGTGGGAAAAACTTTGGGGCAATTCGCATGTGGAAAGCTCCGAGACCTTTGACGGTATCAAAGCCATTTATGCCATTGATACCGAAAACGACTTGAAAGGCACGGACTATACTATTTCCGAACGGCTTTATATTTCCGAGGGCGACGTGCAGGACTTGAAAGACTTTTGCAACGCCCCCGAAAATGCGGAAAGCACCGTTTATCTGTTCCGTTATCAAACTACCGACTACATATCGCAGGAAGCGACATGCTTGGAAAAAAGCGGCTCCCGTTGGCGTGAGCGCGATACAAACGCTTATTTCTTTCAAGAAACGGTCAACCTTGATTTCGATATTATCGAAGTGACTTTCTCCAACGGCGAAACAGCTACGGTTATCCCCGTTGCCATGAACCCGATTGACGTTGTCCCCTCGCCAACTCCGCCCGTGCATACGGAAACCGACGAGCTTACGCCCGCTTGGTGGGCGTATGTTATCCTTGTTGTCGGCGAAGTCCTCATTTTATGGCTTTTACAAATACTTATTTGTAAACTTTGCGGCTTGCCAAATTGGATAATGATTATCCTTGTTGTCGTTACGGTGATTTTGGATATATTCTTTATCCAAACATGGGCGTTGACTATAACGGAATGGCTAAAACCGTATCTCGGCTGGCTTCCGTTCTCGTAACGGAAAATTGAAAGTACACTTTCAAAAAAGGTTGGAACAATGATAACGATAATATTTGCCCCGCCGCGAACGGGGAAAACGTGCTTTTTAACGCATATCGCAAATACGGCGGCTTTTGACAAAGAACGCAATACCGCCATGCGGCGGGAGATATTATTGAAACGGCAAAACGGCTTTGACGGGATAAAGACTATACCCGCGCATTGCGTATCGGCAAACTATGACATTATAATGCACAAGTTCGGGTATTCTCCCCGCCTTTCCCGTCGTATCAATCCGTTTCGCTTGGGCTATGCGAACGACTTTGTGCAAACGCATTTCAACTTGCCGTATGAGTGCATTTGCATTACCGAAGCGCAAAAGTATCTCAACAGCCGTATGTCTATGTATTTTCCCGATTGGCAAAGCCGTTGGTATGAACAGCACGGGCATAATAACTTGGATATTTGGCTTGATACGCAACGTCCCACATTGATTGACGTAAACGTGCGGGAGTTGTCGCAGTTCATTGAGATTACGGACTTAAAATTGAAATATGACGGTTTCGGCAGGGTGCGCAATCTTGCTTGGACTATCCGCCGCATTGATAACAGCGGGCTTTTTGACCGTTATATGCAAAGCGGGAAGAAAGACAAGGAATGTTATACGGAAGAGACGGTCAAAGCCGATTATAACGTGTTTGCTTGCTATGACAGCCAAAACTGCAAGCCGAAGTTTTACGACGGGCATTTGCGCGAAGATTTTGACTATATGCCCGCAGAGCTGAACGACGGCACCCTTGACGGCTATATCAAGTATTTACGGGATATGGACGACGAATTGCCCGACAACTTCTATATGCGGAGGAAAGCAACGTGATTAACTACAATAAAAACAAGCTCATAAATACTTGTCTTGCGACGTATTACGAAACGTTTGCTTGTACTCTCGATACCGCCGATTTCGTACCCGAAAAGTATAATAAAAAGATTTTGGAATACATATTCAAAAATTTGAAACGGCAGTTTAAGCGGATAGACAAGGCGGATAAAGCGTACCAAAAGGACCTTGCAAGGAAAGAGAAGTTAAAAGCGAAGCAAGCCGCCGCAAAGAATAGCACGGGCGGATAATAATAGCCGATTGGGGCAGAAAAGCCCCTTTCGGCTTTTACAAATAATTTTTATGAGGTGATTTTTTTGGCAAAAGATAAACGTTTTCAAAGGCATTTCCGTAAGTTCAAAAATGCAAAATTTACGGGGCATCCGCAATATGTTTATGACGAGGACGGGCGGGAATATAAAGTGATTGGGGTTACAAAATCAGCGATAACAAACGGTGTGGACAATATACCGTTGGATAAAAACCCCGAACCGAATAACCCCGTAAAAGCATATTTGCGTCCGAAGCCTGATAAAGTCAATAAAGGCGTGCGCAATGAATTATTAAAGGGTTGGAAGTTCGCGGACAGCGATAAAACGAAAGTGCAAGCCGTAATTGACGGCGCAAACAAAGGCAAAAAGAAAAAGCCCCGCAAATAGCAGGGCAAAAAAAAATAGAAAGGTCGGGGAGCCGATAAATCGTTCTTTCACCAACGTTCAAGCCTTGCGGCGAACAATACACAACCTTTCTATGTTCTTATTATACGCGATAGCGGTTATAAAGTCAACCGATTTTCGGTGAATTGCAAAAATGATTTAGAATTTCAAAAAAAGGCGGAAAGAATTATGACGGGTTTTATTGACAGGGACGGAAAATTTTATGAGTGCAAGTATTTTGAACATGACGAAACCGCGTTGCGTATATTTGGAAAACGTCTTGAATTTTTGGACGGTTTTATTAAAGTTTATGAAGGTAAGTATTGGATTGAGGACGGATATTCTCCTTGTATGCTTGCCGCGACCGATGAACAGATAAAAACGCTTGTTGAGTTGGGGATTGAACTTGATTTTGAGGATTTGGTACGATGGGAGAATGGAATATAAATTGAAAGTACACTTTCAAAAAGGAGTATAAAATGAAACGGACAGTTGACGAAAAATTAAAGTATAACCGCGAACAAAAAACGCCGTTTTCTTACGGTTACGTTTGGGGCGTGCAGGCTTACCGCCGTTATCCGAAAGCGAATGCCAAAGAACGTAAACGCATACTTGAAGAAATAGACGATTATAAGCAATTGGCGAAAAACGGCGGAACTCAGTCGCGGCAATGCGGCAAAGGTTTTATGTGCGCGGTGCGGGATTGTGCCGAAGAACGCAAGGCAAAACAAAAACGCAAATAAAGGCTTCTTTATCTGCTGTTTTCCCGCAGGGATATTGCACCCCGCAGGGGTATTTAGTAACGCCGCAAGGCAGGGAGAAACAAAATAAAATGAATACCGCTACATTGATACCCGTTGACGATATGGACGGTTGCCCGTTCCCCTTTTTCCACGATACGCCCGCATTTCCCGAAGCTCCCGCCGAAGGCTGGTATAAGATATACAACGACGGCGGGCATTTCGTTGCTACAAGAGTTATCCGAAGTAATAAAAAACCTGTCGGGCGTGCTTATGAACGCGAAGCAATAGACATTCTTTTTGACGGGCTTTTTACGGAAGCATTGAAAAAAGGTTTGAACAATTACAAGAAAGAACGGGAAATGACGGACTATATTAAGTCGGGCATGCTGGAACTTTACCCCGACCACCCCGATTTAGACGGATTTATTAAGGATAAGATAAAGCGGAAATATCATAATATCGGGGTACGGAAAAAGCGTTTCCGCCGCAAAGCGTATCTGAATAAATGGAATTATTTCGTAACGCTGACATACGACGATAAAAAACACGACGAAATCACTTTTCGGCAGAAAATACGGAAGTGTCTTTCAAACCTGCATACGCGGCGGGGTTGGCGGTATATGGGCGTATTCGAGTATTCGCCCGAAAAAGAGCGTTTGCACTTTCACGGGGTGTTTTATATCCCCGACGGGGAAATGCTCGGCAAGATAACGGAAAAGAAAAGTTACAGCCCGCAAGAGGGCAGAATGAAAACACGCTATGAAAACAGCTTTTTTCAAGAGGCATTCGGCGTGAACGATTTTCAAGAGGTAAGCGAAATGACAGTCAAGCACGGACATGCTTTTGAATACATATTGAAATACATGGAGAAGCAAGGCGAGCGGATAGTATATTCACGCGGGATAGCGACGGAGATATGCAAGAAAATGGACAAACGAGCCATAATAACGGCGTTTACGGACTATGTGGAAAAATTCGTATTGTTCGACGACGTTATCAGCTGGGAAACCGATATAATGCGGTATAAACCGAAGCAGATGACGATGATTGACCTTATTTGCAATCCGCCGCTTACGGCGTGATATTTGCGATAGCATAATATAAAAGCACGTTCTTGCGCCTGTGTATGACATACGGCGTTTTTTGGCATGTCCGAAAAGAGAATAAACCGCACGGGAAAGTGTGTTACGTTCTTCGCTCGGCTGCCGAAAAAGGATAAACGGCGGTATTCGCTTGCGAAACCGCCGTTATTTTTATGGCTGAAAGCCTGTTTGTCGGTCTGTTCGGTCAGTAAAAACACGACACCGTGTACTGCCGCGCGCAGCGCGGCACTCGTTTTAGTACACGGTGTCGTGTAATGCTCTCTGCTCTCAAATCGGCAAAATTTGGGACTTTTTTGACGGAAAATGACGGTATAATATTACGGATAAAGGACGGTTACGGAAATGACACGGAAAGGAAAGAAAAACATATCCTATACGCAACGCTTACAGTTGGAAGCGTATCTGAAAGCGGGATTGAACAAAAAACAGATTGCCGCGCAGTTGGGTATATGTCTTGCTACGGTGTATAACGAATTGAAACGCGGCGCATACGAATACAAACGGTATAGTTATACCGATTGGCTGGGTGAAAAGCATTATAAGCCCGCAACGGGGTACAGCCCGAATATTGCGGAAGATAAATACCGCTTGAATATGTCGGCACATGGTGCGCCGTTGAAACTCGGCAACGATTACGATTTTGTGCGTTACGTTGAAAAGCGGGTTTGCGTTGACAGGATTTCCCCGTCTGCCGTTTGCGGCGAGATTAAACGAAATCACCCGTGTAAAACGGTTGTGAGCAAAACGACAATGTATAGATACATAGCGCAAGGGCTGTTTATGGGTATTCGCTCGGAACGCCTGCCGTTCGGTCAACGCCGAAAGCATTATCATAAAACGATAGCGAAACGCCCGCCGAAAGGTACGAGCATTGAACAACGCCCCGTTGAGATTTTGAAACGGGATAAGTTCGGACATTGGGAAATGGACTGTGTTGTGGGCAGACAATATACCCGCAACGTACTGTTGGTCTTGACCGAACGATTAACGCGCTATGAAATCATTATGAAAATGCCAAATCGCAAGGCGGCAACGGTCGTTGAATATCTTGACAAGCTCGAACGGAAGCACGGCAAGCGTTTCCGTAAACTATTCAAAAGCATTACCGTTGATAACGGTTCGGAGTTTGCCGACTTCGCGGGACTTGAAAAATCCGTGTATGGCGGCAGGCGGACAACCGTCTACTATTGCCACCCGTATACCTCATGCGAACGCGGTACAAACGAACGTATTAACCGCGATATTCGGCGGTTATTCCCGAAAGGTACGGACTTTTCCAAAGTCACGGATAAGCACGTGCAAGCGGCGGCGCAATGGGTAAACGCATATCCCCGCGAATTATTTGACTTTGGCACGTCTGCCGAAGCGTTCGCAACTGCTCTTGCTTCTCTTTAATGGTTTGTTTTTTTTGAAAGTGCACTTTCAAAAATGTTGATAGCCGTTGAAAAACGGCTTTTTGTCGTGCAAAGAAACGAGTAATCCCCCTTATGGATAGTGTTTTTTTTTGTGGATAAGTCTTTCATGAAAGACTTATCCTGTATCGATTATAACGCTTCTTAAAAATTTTTTTTGAATTTCTAAAAAAATTCTATAAAAATGCTTGACTTTTCAAAAAAATTTTCTTTATCCTTTTTTTCTGTCCGACAAAAGATTATTGATCGCCGCACAGAGTGCGTTCACCGAAGCGGTCGTACCGTCGTCGTGAATCCCCGCGCCCCAATACGATTTCCCGCCGTTCTCTATGCTCAGGTAAGTAATCGCTTTGGACGAGCTTCCCTCGGAAAGCGCATGCTGCTCATATCCGTTCATGAGATACGGGATTCCCAGATAATTTTTCAGCGCATTGGACACGGCGTCGAGTCGGCCGTTTCCCTCCGCGCAAATCTCTCGGCTTTTTCCCTCTGCGTCGAGTATCGAAACGGTCGCCGTAATTTTTTCCTGTTGACGAAAACGAACCTGTGAAACGTCTAAACGGGAAGTGTTCTCTACAAAATGCTCTACGAACAGCCGATAAATTTCCGACGGCTTCAATTCCTTATGCTCCGAGTCCGAAATGCTCTTGACGATTTCCGAAAACGCCTCCTTCAACCGAGCGGGCAGGTGCATTTCATACGCGCTCTCCAAAATATATCCCACTCCCCCTTTCCCCGATTGGCTGTTGATGCGAATGACGTCCTTTTCATACTCCCGACCGATGTCCCGAGGATCTATGGGCAAATAGGGAACGTTCCAAATTTTTGCGTCCGTTTTTTCTCGATACCGCATTCCCTTTGCGATCGCGTCCTGATGTGACCCCGAAAAGGCCGCGAACACCAATTCCCCCGCATAGGGCTGGCGGGGCGGAATTTTCATTCCCGTCAAATACGTATATCTCGCCGCCGCATACGGCAAATTTTCAAAATTGAGCCTCGGGTCCACTCCGTGCGAATAGAGATTGAGCGCGAGCGTGACGATGTCTACGTTTCCCGTCCGCTCGCCGTTGCCGAACAGCGTCCCTTCCACGCGTTCCGCACCCGCCAGCAAAGCTGATTCCGTCGCCGCTACGCTGCTTCCGCGGTCGTTGTGAGGGTGCACGGACAAAATCACCCCGTCGCCGTAAACGAGATGTTTCCGCATATATTCCACCTGCTGCGCAAATACGTGCGGCAAGGCCGTCTCCACCGTCGCCGGAAGATTGATGATCGCCTTCTTCTCCGCCGTCGGCTTCCAAAGCTCCAATACCGCGTTGCAGACTTCGAGTGAAAATTCCGGCTCCGTCGCAGTGAAACTTTCGGGAGAGTATTCGAGCCTTACGTTCTCTTGCCTCGAAAGTTCCTCGGCCAATGCCGCTCCGTCCAGAGCAATCTTCTTCACCTCTGCCCTGCCGCCGTGAAATACCTGTTCTCGCTGTGCGGGTGAAATGGAATTATAAATATGTATAATCGCGCTTTTCGCACCGCGCACAGCCTCGAAGGTACGACGGATAATGCGTTCCCGCGCTTGCGTCAATACCTGAATCGTCACTCCGTCGGGAACAAGATTTTCTTCGATCAAAGTACGGACAAAGGAATATTCCGTTTCCGACGCAGCCGGAAAGCCTACCTCAATTTCCTTGAAGCCCAATTCCACCAACATGAGAAAAAACTCTATTTTCGTATGCAGGTCCATAGGCTCTACAAGCGCCTGATTTCCGTCGCGCAAATCTACGCTGCACCAATCGGGCGCCTTATCGGGAGCGTCTTTCGCTATCCAATCCAGACAGGTTTCCTGCGGCAAAAAATACTGCTTCGCGTATTTTTGAAAATTTTTCATGAAACCTCCTCCCGTTCGCTCGTCGTGCACTTTTATCATACCATAATTTTCCGGAAAAATCAAGTCTTTCGCAACTCTACCGCTTTCTATGACTCTCTGATTTACCAAAAAACGAGAGAGCACCTTTCGGTCTCTCCCGCTTCACCTCTTCTATCTTCTTACGGCTCTTTCAGGAATACAGGAACGCCACGACCCCCAAAGCAATCACCAATAAACAACCGGCTAATGTCAAAACAATGGCCGCTCCTCTCTTCATTCCCGTCCCTCCTTCCGCAGTTTTCCTTATTGTACCATAAAAAACTACATCTGTCAACGATTGTAATGAAAAACTATGATATTTTAAGATAATTTTTCCGCCGCGCCCTCTTGTTTCAGACAATCGGGGCAGGTGCCGAGAAATTCTATGCTGAAATCTTCGAGCCGAAAGCCGCAGCAATCCTGCACAGACTCCTTGACGGGAAAATCCGCGGGCATGAGAATATCCGCCACCCGTCCGCATTTACGGCAATGCACGTGATAGTGCCTGCTGACGTTATAATCGTATCGGACATCGCTTCCGGCCATTCTCAGCTCCGCCGCACGGCCGCTGCAAGTAAATCCGTTCAATACCCGAAACACCGTGGCACGGCTCACCGTAGGATGTCTTTCGTGTACGTACCCGTAAACCTCCGTCGCCGTCGGATGGTCTAACGACTTCAACGCATCGTAAATTATCCGTTTTTGTTTCGTCTGCCTCTCCTGCATGATAACTCCTTTTATTGAGATTTGATATTAATTATATCATATTTTTTTAGGAGAGTCAAGAATTTTCCGCAAAATATGCGCAAAAACATTATTTTCCATATCAGGGAATCCCTATAACAAAAGCACTCCCGCCGCTTCATTTCGAGCAGCGAAAGTGCCTTCTATTTTAGAATATTTTTTAGAGCTTGTTTCTTTTTCCCGCGCTCAATTTATATCAAGATTCTGCCCTGCTTGGAATTGAGCACGTTGAGAATACGGACTTCGTTGCCCGTGTTGGCATCTACATAGATGAAATAGGTGTCCTCTTCCTTATAGGTGCACACAAACTCGTAAGCGGCAACTTCTTTTCCGTCTACGGGTATGACCGTAAGGCGGGACGCTTCCACGTTCAGGTTTTTATTGAGCTTTTCGCGGGCTTCGCCGAGGGAAATCTTCGTGTTCGGCGCAGACCTGCTGCGGTGATTTTTCAGGAACGCGACGGCGTCGAAACCGACGACTTTGCCCTTTGTCTCGCAGACTTTTACCTTGACCATATCGGGATAGTATACCGCGCCCGACTGTTCATAGGCGAAATTGAACGTGACCTGCGTTCCGCTCTCGTTTACCCATACGGCCGTCATATTTTCATAGCCGAGGCCCGAAAGATATTCTTCCGCAATCGCCTTGGAGCGTTCGAGGTCGAAATTCTTTTCGGTGCAATCTTCATAGAAATCGAAGGATATTAACGCACCGCCGTTTTTGGCGATCTGCGCAAAGAGCTGTCTTTCATGGTCGTCTTGCAGGAAAAAGTTATATGCCTGCATATTCCCGGAAATCGTTTCTCCCGCATAGCCCGTGCTGACGATCGAATAATCCTTGAAATATTCGAGACAGAGCTCTTCTGCACGCGAGGAAGAAATTTCTTCCTGCTTTTCCTGTTCTGCACTGTCTTTATTTTCCGTGGATTGTTCCGCGAAAGGTCCCGATTCTTCTTTATTCTCTTCGAGAGTTGCGTTTTCCAGCGTCTGGAAGCTCTCAAATACGCGGTTGCCCTTCTTCTCCTTCATGAAGGCCTGCATGTCTTTATCCGTCATTTCCATGGCCAAACGGTTGAGCTCTTCCCTCACTTTATGATTGGTCTGGTAAAGCTTTTCCAAGCGCGCAATATCCGATTCCGTCAGTCTTTCGCCGTTCCCGAGCTTATTGAGAAGCTCCTGAGAAGCGTCCGCCGTACGGTTGATGAAAGACGTGACGTTCGCATCCGAATGGCTGTCGATGGGGAAACGTTCAAGGCTGCTTTCTGCAAGTCTCGTCTGCACGAGAAGGTCGGTGAGCAACCGGCTCTGCTGCACGGGGCTCGCGGAAACGCGGACTTTATTGAGATCCGTATCTACGTTTTCCATAATCCCGACCAGCTCGTACAGCGTTCCGCGATAAGAGCCCGCCATTGTACCGTTCATTTCCGACATATTGATGGCTCCCAGCGTAACGACCGCCGTCATCGCCAGCGTGACCACGCCGAGGGAAATCACCGCCGCCAGCCACCCGCCGAAACCGGGCGTCCGACGGGTTTCTCTTCTATGCTGCTTATCCCGAAGCTTCTGCTCGCGCTTTTTCAGGCGGGCGTCCCGCTTTTCCAATTTCAGATTATACGCTTGTTCGCGCTTCTGTTTTTTGAGCGCAAGCTTTTCCGCGCGCTCCTTCTCTATCCTCTCTATCCGCTGGGCCGCCGTTTCGCTGCGCAAAAGTTCGCGGCGGGCAAGGCGCTCCGCTTTCGCCTGCGCGCGCTTTTCCTTCATTTTTGCGCGATGCTCCTCGCGCTTCGCTTTCATTTGAAGGCGTTTTTCTTCCTGCTTCGCCTTTCTCGCGGCTTTCAGCTCCGCCTTTTTTGCTTTGCGCTGTTCTTTGGCGATCGCCGCGTCCACGCGCTTCTTTGCGGCGGCTTTTTCTTTCTCTTCCTTGCTTCTCGCCGCTTTCTTTTCCTTCTTTCCGCTCTTTTTTACCGTCACCGTCTCCTTCTTGGTCACGACTGCCTTGGGCGAGCTTTCTCCCATAGTTTCTGCCTTTACCTGAGCGCGCTCGGAAATGTTCTCCACTTTCTCCGCTCCCGAAGACGTGTTTTTCGCAATATTGTTTTCTTTCTTTTCCATGCTTTTAACTCCTTTTTATGGTCCGACTCAGATAGCGAAAACGTGTTTACCGATAACGGTAATCGTTTCGCGAGTGAAAATCCAAGAACTCGTCGCAATGGCGGGATTATAATAATACAACGCCCCGCCCGTAGGGTCCCATCCGTCTACGGCGTCCTGCGCCGCGCGCATTGCCTTCTCATTGGGCGTTAAGTTGATCTGACCGTCCGATACCGCCGTGAAAGCATGCTTTTGATAAACGACTCCGGAAATCGTGTTGGGAAATTCCGGACTTCTGACGCGGTTGAGTATGACCGCTCCGATGGCTACCTGTCCCGTATACGGCTCCCCTCTCCCCTCGGCATAAATTGTCTTTGCAAGGAGATACAGATCGGAGCTGGTAAACTCGGAAGGCTTAGAATTCTGCGTCTGGTTCATGAGTACGTTATACGAATCGTTCATGCCCAGCGCGCGGAAGGTCGCCGCGCCTACAATACCGTCGGCGGTGAGTCCGTTCTTTTTCTGGAACGCGATAACCGCAGCCTTGGTACCGGCGCCGAAAATCCCGTCGGGTTCTCCTTTATAATATCCCCACTGTTTCAGACGGCGCTGGACTTCCTTTACCTCGCCTCCTTTGGAGCCGGGTTTGAGCACGGCCGCCCATTCGGCGCCGCCGAATGCGTTATTATCTGCCTCGACGAGCGCGGAGTTTCCCGCCGCTGTCTCCCACACCGATCTATCGGCGCGAGGACTCGCGGGCAGAGCCGCGGCAATGGCGGATATTGTTCCCGTCAACAGTATCGCGGCAGTCAAAGCACCCGTTTTAATAAACTTCTTCATGATAAATCCTCCTGTTTATGTAGGGCGCCTGACGTCGGCCGAGCGGCTCAATTCAATCGTTTTTCAACTTAATGTCCGGCTTTCCAGCGATCGATGATTTCCTTTATTTTGCTTTTATAGATGATGTTGTCGCCCGGCTGTCCCGCAAAGCAGAGCGGCGGATAGACGACGCACCACCAATTATCGCCCGTCCCTGTGCCGAGGGCAAGAATAAGAGCCTGATAGACGCCCGCTTCCAGCGTATATTCTCCATAGACGCGGGTGGGGAACTCCTCTTCCGTCAAACGCGCTTTCGCGCCGTAGAAAAAGCCGTGAGCCCTTAAAACCTCGTCGGCGCAGCGTTCTATGCCGGAAAGATTTTCGTTCATGAGGGATATGGCCTCCTCCTTCGTTTCGGCTTCCGCAACCAGCGGAGTGAGAAATTCCACGACCGCGTCCCGAACGACATATTTAACGGCCTGATCCTCTCCCGAATTGGAATTTGCGCGGATATGAATTCGCAAATATTCCGTATTCGCAGAAGCCGAGACTCCGAAGCCTCCCATACACAATCCGATTGCCGACAAAATTATTATGCCTGACATTAAAAAAGTTATGCAAAATTTTTTCATAAAAAAATAACCTCCGCTTTTCAAAGGGCGGAAAACTCGTCCGTTCCTTTCTTTATACGGAAGTTATTGACTGCTTTGAAATAATTTATACCTTCACGAATGAATTTTATTTCTCCGCTTCTGTCCAGCGGTGTTCGTGAAGCTCCCCTTTGTCCGTAAGCCCGCGATAATCCGTCTGACGAAGCGCCTCGTATACCGCTACGGCCACCGAATTGCTCAAATTCAATGAACGGGCCTCGGAAAACATCGGAATCCTCAGACATTCGTCGGGATGTCTTAAAAGCAGCTCCTCGGGAAGTCCTTTCGTCTCCTTGCCGAATACGAGAAAATCTCCGTCGCGGAAAGAGGCGTCGCTATGGCGAGTCCGACCCTTGGTCGTGAAATAGAAAAAGCGGGAGTTCGGAAATTTCGCCTCCAATTCCGCAAAGCTGTCATAGTAAAAAATTTCCAAAAGGTGCCAATAATCCAGCCCCGCACGCTTTAAGTATCTATCCGAGATCTCAAATCCCAAAGGGCGCACAAGGTGCAGTCTACAACCCGTCGCCGCACACGTACGGGCAATATTTCCCGTATTCTGCGGGATTTCGGGCTCTACCAAAACGATGTTGAACATAATCGATTACCTCTGATTGAATCTATTTTACCGAAAAATCGCAGGTATTCAAGACCTCGCGCTCTAAGTTTCGGCACCTTTTATTATCCTTATATATTTTACTCCGATTTCTCGAATTTGGCAAGCATTGGAAGGAACTTTCGAGCATGAAAGAAAAAATGCGGGACATACTGAATAACGAAGGCGGTGCCTTCGGGAGATTAAATAACATGCAATTTGAACAGACAGAAACTTTCAAAAATCTTGCCCGCAGTTTTGCGGGAGAAAGTCAGGCAGGTATGCGCTATCAGCTCACGGCGAAACTTGCCATGCAAGAAAAATTGAAAACCCTTTCCGATGCGATCAAAACGATAGCGAAAAATGAAACGTATCACGCGAAACGCTTTTTTGAAATGCTTCAAGAAAAAGCAGGCAGCAAAGACAATATCGTTTTGGACGCCGGATACCCTTTCCATGCGGGAAGTTTAATTGACGGACTTCGTTTTGCCGCGATTGACGAAAAAAGCGAATCCACGGAGATTTATCCGAAATTTGCCGAAACGGCTGAAAAAGAAGGCTTTAAGGACGTCGCGGCTCTCTACCGTATGGTCGCCGAAGTGGAAAAACAGCACAATATCATTTTCAACTATCTCTATGAGGCAGTAAAAAATGATACGCTCTATAAAAACGATTCACCCATTCTCTGGGTGTGCAGCGAATGTGGCTATATGCACGTAGGTACAGAGGCCTGGAAAATTTGTCCCTTATGCAAGGCAGACCAGGGTCACGTAGAGTTGCATTTGCACTTTGAAGGCGTAAGACTCTGATTTCGATAAGCAGAAACACCGCTTTCGTAAAAAATCAAAATAAAAAAGGAGATTAAAAAATCATGAAAAACAAAAACAACAATCAGAACAAAAACTACAACAATTCCCAGAACCAGAACAAAAATTGCGGCAACAAAAACTGCAATAAGAACAAGAACAACAATGAAACCCAAAACTGCGACTAAACGGAAAAGCTCGCATTTTGCGCCCACCAAGAAGGCTACGGCTCTCACCGATATGCATTCGGATACGGACGTAAACGGCAGTTATACGGGAACGCCCAAAAACTCGCGGGAAATTCCCGTTCAGGACGCGGACGACCTGTAAAATTACAAAAAGAGCTCTTCAAATGATTTTCTTTTCGTTCTTCCGCGATGGAAAAATGAAAAGAAAGCGAAAAAACAGAGGTATAGCCTTTCGGCTATACCTCTGTTCTTTAAGGCGCTCAGAAATCATCGTCGCGGCGCTTCTTTTTGCTGCCCGACTTCGGCGTGGGAGCATCGTCGTCATCGAACGGATCTTCCTCGTCGTCATCGTCTTCGTCATCGTCGTCGGGATAATAGTCGTCCGCCGATACATATTCGAAATCGTCGTCCTCCCGTTTCCCTTCTTCGCTGTCGTCGTACTCGTCGTCTTCGTCATCTTCCTCATCGTCTTCAAATTCTTCGTCGGAAAGCGGTATTCCCAAATCCTCTACGTCGTCATCGAGATAGCTCCTCCACGCATCGTCCTTATCCGGATCGTCCGTC
>ERZ1673702.2915-NODE-2915-length-14047-cov-4.798099_pt1 | contig 14047 bp, 19 predicted proteins | sample MGYA00580232_ERZ1673702 | MGnify/ENA primary metagenome ERZ1673702 (study PRJEB41218, sample SAMN15661792) | gut metagenome | host: Homo sapiens | place: Canada: London | collected 2015-08-20/2019-03-30 | study: EMG produced TPA metagenomics assembly of... | reverse complement strand
TTTGAGGGCAGTAAAATCAACGCCTGCGTCGATAACATCTACCGTATTTGGGAGGAAACAGCCGATAAAAAATCAGCACAGCTTGTGTTCTGCGACCTCTCAACGCCAAAGAACGACGGCACATTCTCGGTATATAACGACATCAGAAAGAAGCTCATAGAGCGTGGTGTCCCCGAAAGCGAAGTCCGCTTTATCCACGAAGCAGATACCGATGTGAAGAAAAAAGAACTGTTCCAAAAGACCCGTAAAGGCGAGGTTAGAGTGCTTCTCGGTTCTACGCAAAAGATGGGAGCCGGCACGAATGTTCAGGACAGACTTATCGCACTTCACGATGTGGATTGTCCGTGGAGACCGTCAGACTTGGAGCAGCGTTCCGGTCGAATTATCCGTCAGGGCAACTCAAACCCTGATGTAGATATTTACCGCTATGTAACGGAGCAGACCTTTGACGCATATCTCTATCAGCTTGTAGAGGGAAAGCAAAAGTTCGCCAGTCAGATTATGACGAGCAAATCCCCGGTGCGTTCTGCCGAGGATATTGATGAAACCGCCCTGTCCTATGCAGAGATTAAAATGCTTGCCACCGGCAATCCGTATATTAAGGAGAAGATGGATTTGGATATTCAAGTCCAAAAGCTGAAGCTCTTAAAATCCAACTTTCTATCTGAAAAATACGCTTTGGAAGATAAGATAATCAAATATTATCCGCAGCGAATTAAAGCTTTGGAAAACCGCATTGAAGGCTTGAAGCAAGATGTAGATACTGCGAAACAGCACCCGAAACCAACGGAAGACCGCTTTGTCGGTATGGAGGTTAAGGGTGTTTTTTATTCCGAAAAAGCCGACGCCGGTAAAGCAATCATTGAAGCCTGCAAGCAGATGAACAGCCCCGACCCTATTCCTCTCGGCAAGTACCGAGGGTTTGAAACGGAGCTGCTTTTTAATACCGCAGAGCGAAATTATGAGGTTCGACTGAAAGGTGCAACAAGCAGAAATGTTCCTCTCGGCGATGACGCATACGGCAATATTATCCGCCTCGATAACGGAATTGAGAGATTTGCCGAGAGCTTGTCGCTTGCGGAAAATGACCTTGAGAACACCAAAAATCAGTTGGAAACCGCAAAGAAAGAAGTCCAAAAACCATTTATCCAAGAGGAAGAATTGAAAACAAAGCTTGCCCGACTGGACGAGCTGAATATTCTGCTCAATATGGATAAGCGAGAAAACGAAATTGTCGGCGGCGAACCCGATGAGGGCGAAGTGCCGAACACACGAAAGGAGAAAACCTATGAACGATAAAATGACACCCGATAAGGAAAGAGAAAACTGCCCTTGCAGAAAAGCAATCATTAACCCTTTTGATGCAATGATGATGGTTGTGGTCAGGAGACTTGATAAAGCATATCTCGAATTAAAAAGAAGCAAACCGCCCGCAAAGGAAGCAGAATTTGCCCTTAGAAATGCAAAGCTTTCTTTCTACGGAGAGTTGGTTCGACAGAGCATTGAAACGGTGTTTTCGCCGGAAGAAATCATTGCTTTGTATGAAAACGACGACCTTGCGGGAGGTGCTTGGACTGTTTGGAATGACATCGGCTGCCCTGTTGATAAGATACTCATTATCATTGCAAAGCTCAGTATCAACGAACCGATACAGAAAGCGGTTGCCGATTTGCTGATGTAAAAAGGCGGTGATACCTATGCCGTATATTGCACCGGAAGTCATAACCGAAGCCAAACGAATGGATTTATTAACCTATCTCAGAGAGTATGAACCGGGCGAGCTTGTCAAGTTTTCAAGCAACACCTACACCACAAGAACCCACGACAGTTTGAAGATTTCCAACGGAAAATGGATGTGGTGGTCGAGAGGTATCGGGGGCAAATCCGCCCTCGATTACCTTATCAAAGTCCGTGGAATGGATTTTGTGCAGGCGGTTCAGACCATTATGGGAAACGGTTCAGTCAGCTTTCCGACTTGTGAAAACATCAAAAGCTATGAGGAACAACCCTTGCTTCTGCCTGAAAAAAGTCCTACTGCCGATGTGGTATTTGATTACCTTTTCGGGCGTGGGATTGATTATGAAATCATCAACCACTGTTTGGAACAGGAGCTAATCATTGAGTCGCTCCCATATCACAATGCTGTTTTTATCGGCTATGACGAGAACAAAGAACCTAAATACGCCGCTTACAGAGCAACAAATCAATCAAGGATTATGGGCGACTGCACCGGCAGTAAAAAGCAATATTCTTTCCGCCTGACTGCCGAAAACACCGGAGAGGTTCATCTTTTTGAGTGTGCCATTGACCTGCTTTCCTATGCAACTTTGATGAAGCTGGAGGGCAAAGACTGGCGACAGTTTAACCTTGTTTCTCTTGCGGGAGTGTATTCCCCAAAGCAGAAAATCGAGGACTCAAAAGTGCCTGTTACACTCGGCAGGCTGCTTGAAAAAGACAAAACAATCAAGCGAATTGTTCTTCATTTGGATAATGATATTGCTGGAAGAAAAGCAACCAAAGCGTTGCAGACGATTCTTTCAGATAATTATGAAGTCGTTGACGACCCTCCCCAATACGGGAAAGATGTCAACGACTTTCTTTGTAAACGCTTGGGAATAAAAGATAAAACCGAAAGGAGTTTTGCACGATGAAACTAAAAGAAATCAGAGAAATGTACCCGGAGGGTACGCAGATTGTACTCACTGAAATGGCTGGCGAAAGTCAAATGCCCTACGGTCTGAAAGGAACGGTTAAGTTCGTTGACGACGCCGGACAGATTCATATGAGTTGGGAAAACGGAAGCTCTCTCGCTTTGAATATTCACGAAGATACCTTTGAAAAGGTCGAAGCACCGGAGAAGATTTCCGTCATTCTCGTTGAGCCGGGCAGGTATCCGAAGCTCATTGAAATCGAGGATACGCTGGAAGCAATGCAGTCTCTTGTGGAGGGAGATATTGAAGAATATATGCCCTTTGAGGACGAGGTTGCCATCATCTGCAACGATGAAGGAAAGATGAACGGCTTGCCGCTGAACAGGGCTGTTTATTCCGAGCCTGAGAATGTTGAGATGAGTTATCCGCAGTTGAAAGCTCATTTCCGGCAGGCAGAAAAAGAAAGAAACCACACGACCGGATATATTGTTTTTACGGCTGACAGCTTTGACAAGCCTTACACAGAAGAACAAAGAACCTATGTTGTCAGCAGTAACAATAAGGCTTTCATTGAGGGTATGGGCGGATATTCTATCTATGCTTCTTCCCTTGACGGTTCGGATAAATGTGTGCGACTGGAAGCATATATGGCTGATGAACACGGCGGCAAGGACGGTTGGAAGATTGAAAAATGTTATGTAAAAGACGACAGCAACCGTGAAATGCTCGACATTATTGCCGGCAAGTTCTTCATTGCATACGCACCGATTGAGTCGGAAAAGTTTCTCAGTATGCCGAAAGAACTGACTCGTAAGTACGAGGAAAAGTTCAAATACCCGGAGAGGTTTTACAAGTCTTTGGACGGTATTGAAGCAAAGCCGTATAAGCCGGTCTCCAAGGATATGGAGAGATAAGAGTCAATCTATGGGGCAACCCTGAGTGTCTGCATAATCTTAGCGAGCAGACCATTTATGGACAGGAATGTCCAAAACGGTACACTCGTTAGGGGTTGCCCCTAATACCCCCAAGTAAGAAAGGAGCATAAGCAATGCGGGAGATAGTATTGGTTGCCGCCGGGTTAATTATCGGCGGCTTTTTCGGAGTAACAACAATGTGCCTGTTTCAGATAAATCGGGACAGGCACTATATTTACAGAAAGGACAGCGATAAAAATGAGCAAGAGAAACATTGAAAAGCACATTCTGATGAACAAGGCAGAAGCTCAGGATTTGCAGAAAAAAGCAAAACGGGCGTGTCTTTCCGAAGGCGGTCTTATCCGTTTGCTTCTCAAAGGCTATGAGCCGAGAGAAAAGCCCGACGAAAGATTTTACGATGTTATGCGTGAGCTTTCTGCTATCGGCAACAACATCAATCAGCTTGCTGCGAAAGCAAACACCCTCGGATTTGTGGACGCACCGCAGCTTAAAAAGGAAGCCGAGCGTTGGCACAAGTTTCAGGCTGATGTGGAGCGTACTTTTTTAAGACCCGATAAGAGCGATATGAAATGGCAGTAAGTAAATTGTGGTCGGTCACATCAAGGCTCGGTCAGGTAATCGACTATGCCGCCAATCCCGAAAAGACGGCGGCAGATATTTACACCGAGGAACAGTATCAGGCTCTCCGTGATGTGCTTGCCTACGCAAAGGACGAAGAAAAAACCGAGCGTGAATTTTTCGTTGAGGGTATCAACTGCAACCCTGCGACCGCAAGAGACCAGTTTGTTTCTGTGAAAAAAGCATACGGCAAAGACGACGGCATACAAGCCTATCACGGATACCTGAGTTTTAAGGAACAGGACATATCCCCGGAGCTGGCACAGAAAATCGGAATGGAATTTGCAAACGAAGTGTGGGGCAAAAGATTTCAGGTGGTGGTTACTACTCATCTGAATACGAAGCACCTGCACTGCCATTATGTAATCAACTCCGTTTCCTTTGTAGACGGCAAGCGGTTATGGGGAGATGAAAAAGCGTGGTTCAAGTTCCGTTTTGTTGCCGACCGTCTCTGTGAAAAGTACGGACTGTATTATAATCCGAACCCGAACCGCAGTAAGCAATCCTCTTATTACTACAAGCAGGAGCAAGCCGGTATGCCGAGCCGATACTCCATTACTCGTGACGCCATTGATGAAGCGATTGCACACAGCACCAACCTAAAGACCTTTGATTATATTCTCACGCAGATGGGCTATGAGCATTGTCTCAGCGACAGCCGAAAGTATTGGACGATTGTTCCGAAAGGATACAAGAAGCCGATACGACTTAAATCCCTCGGAGAGAATTATACCGAGGAAGCAATCAAGCGTAGGCTGACGGAAAATCAAAAGGTTATTATCGTTCCTTTTGCAAAGGAAACGGTAAGAGTCAGACAATACCGATTGCCCACAAGAGAACACAAAATCAAAAAGGTCGGCGGATTGTATGGGCTGTATCTGCATTACTGCTATAAGCTGGGCTATCTGCCGAAGTACAAAAAACAGAATACCGCAAGGCTTCACTATCTTTTGAAAGAAGATTTGCTGAAGCTCGATAAAATCACTCAGGAGACAAGGCTGCTTGGACGGGAGAACATTTCTACCGACGAGCAGCTTTTCTCATATAAAGAGTCCGTGTTGTCGCAAATCAAATCATTGACTGACGATAGAACGCACCTGCGAAAACAGTTAAGAAGAAATTTGAGTGACGATGAGCTATCAAATGTCAAGGAGCAGATTACGGCAATCACGAGCAAGCTGTGGACTCTCCGCAAAGAGGTAGGTCTTTGTGATGATATAGCCGAAAGGTCAAAGGTCATTGAAGCCAACCTTGAAACGGTAAGAGTTTACGAAGAAAAACAAGAACGAAAGGAGCAGAACCGTAATGACAAACGGAGGTGATGCGGCAGAACAGGTCGTCAGGCTATCGCTTGAGGGCTTTGAAGTAGCCGCAAAATTAAGCGGAGCGGCAGCAAAGAATATTGCCGTTCTATTAGTCTCTGTTCTCAAACAGGAACAGAAAACAAAAGGCAAGGCTCGACTTACCAATATGATTAAGTCGGGCAAGGAACTGAAGGTGTTTTCTATCCCCAACAAGGACTTGAAAAAGTTTACCGAGCAGGCAAAACGCTACGGCGTTCTATACTGCGTACTCAGGGATAAAAACACAAAGGGCGATAATGTACCGATTGATATTATTGCCCGTGCAGAGGACGCTTCCAAAATTCAGAGAATCGTTGAGAGATTTGAACTCGGTAAAGTTGATAAGGCTGCGATTGTCACCGAGTCTCAGAAGGCTGTCGAAAAGCGTGAAGCTTTGGAGAAAGACAAGCCGACGAAAACCAAAAACGAAATCATCACTGAGGAAGCCGTCAGAAAACCTATTCAGAAAGAGGGGTATTCCCAGTCAAACCCCACAGTCGCCAAAACGGACAAAAACCCTCCGTCAAGGCACGACTCCGAGCCGGTAGATATGCAAACTGATAAGGGTACTGTAAGCGACAGACAGAGAAAGCCGTCGGTAAAAGCAAAGCTTGACCGATATAAGGCTCAGTCCAAGCAGCAGAAAGAAGCAGAACGCAAAGAGCCGGAGGTAACAAAGCCGGAGGTCAAGAACGCCCCGGCACAGACCGTACACCAGCAGCCGAAACCCAAAAGCAAAAATGTGAAAGAGAGGTAATCACAATGACAAACAATTTTACCCCTGCTAAGGCAGGACAGCAGAGCAAACGACTTTCCAAAGAGGAATACGCCGAGAAGATGAAGGCTGAAAAGGAAGCCGTATATCAGATGGCGGACGACACCGCAAAGGAGATTGTTTCCGACCCGGAAAAGTTCAAAGCCTTCCTTGATACGCAGAGCCGTCTTGACAGATACTCTGCGGTCAACGCACTTCTGATTTTCAAGCAGCTTCCCGAAGCAAGCCAGCTTAAAAACTTTGACGACTGGAGCAAGGACAATGTGAAAATTCAGAAAGGTGCGAAAAGCATTTCTATTCTTGAACCTGTCGAGTATACAAAGAGAGACGGTACAACCGGCATTTCCTATAATGTGAAAAAGGTCTTTGATGTTTCACAGACCAACAGCAAGAGACCGCCTGCACCGACTGTCAACCGTGACCCGAAAGCACTCATTACCGTTATGCTGGATTCTTCCCCGGTTGAAGTGGAAGCAACAAATGAGCTTCCGTATCCCAATATGGCGGCGTTTTACAACAATGAGGAGCAGACCTTGTATGTAAAGCGTGATGTGGGAGACAGCGTAGCGGTCGCTCAGTGCGTAGCACAGGAGCTTGGCCACGCACAGCTCTCCATCAACAGCGACAGTTACAGCAGAGCGGATATGGGCTTTCAGGCGGTATGTATCGGCTATATGCTTTGCAAGAAGTACGGCGTCGATACACAAAATTTTGCTATCAACCGTATTCCTGAGAAGCTCGCCGGCAAAGAGCCGAAGGACATTCGCTATGAGCTTTCCAAAACGAGAAATGCAATGGCGGATATTCATTCCCGTGTTTCCGATGAGCTTTACAAGAAAAAGCAGGAACGAAGCAAAGACTACGAAAGATAAGGTGAGACTATGGCGAAGGAAGAAATGTATCATATCGCATTGGACGATTATACGAACACGGCATTATTATCCGTTCTCTCAATGACGAGAAAACAGATTTGATGAACGAGGGTAAATCTACCGATGCGGTGGACGACCTTATCATCAAGGTCGGAACTGCCCCAAAGAAAAAGTTCAGAGTTATCGAAAAGGAACGCTCCTGTGAATCGAGATAACGAAAGGCAGTCTTCTATTATTCTTTCCGTCATCGGTATTATCCCGGTCGTATGGCTGGCACTTCTGATAGCACCCTCTGTAAAAGGAGGATTGCCGGAAATACTGCCGAGCCTATTAACTGCGTTCAACAACCCATTCCATATTGAGCTATGCGAGGACAGCCTGAAAACTGTCCTCGTTTTGCTTCTCTGCTATGCAATGGGTATCGGGATTTACTTCTCAACACAGAAGAATTACCGAAGGCGTGAAGAACACGGCTCTGCAAAATGGGGCAACGCAAGAGCCGTAAATAAAAAATACAGACAGTCTCCGGCTTCTGAGAACAAGCTGATGACGCAAAATGTCTGTATCGGACTCAATGCGAAGAAGCACCGAAGAAACTTAAACACCCTTGTGTGCGGCGGTTCGGGAGCCGGTAAGACAAGGTTTTACTGCAAGCCGAATCTTATGCAGTGCAACACATCATTTGTCATTCTTGACCCAAAGGGCGAAATACTCCGAGATACCGGAAAACTGCTTGAAAGCAAAGGCTATGAAGTCCGTGTTCTCGATTTGATTTCAATGGAGAAAAGCCATTGCTATAACCCGTTTGTCTATTTGCAGAATGACAACGATGTGCAAAAACTCGTGACGAACCTTTTTAAGAGTACCACTCCGAAAGGAAGTCAGGCACAAGACCCCTTTTGGGATACCTCGGCTTCAATGCTTCTGCTTGCACTTGTATTTTATCTTCATTACGAAGCACCCGAAGATGAACAGAACTTTGCAATGGTAACAATACTGATTTTAGTGAAAATGAGTATAACGATACTGAGAGTAGTGAAACTGATTTTAACGAGACAGATAATATCTTATCAAATCCTTCTCATCTATCAGTGAGGAAAACAGCAGGAATGATTGATATGGTGGAAGAGATGGAAGCCTATCGGAAAATTATCAGGGAAAATATTTCGTATGAGTGTTTTGAGGACAGCAGGTATCGACAACAGGAGGAAGTGGATGAACTTGTGGAACTGATGGTAGAGGTTATGGTCATGCCGGATAACAGCACTGTTCGTATTGGCGGAGTGGACAAGCCTGTGGTGATTGTGAAGAACCGCTTTATGAAGGTGGAACATGGGCATATTGAATATGTCGTTGGCTGCCTTGAGAAGAATACCAGCAAGGTAGGAAATATCCGGGCGTATCTTCTGACAACACTCTACAATTCAACCATGACCATAGAAAATTATTACAGAGCAGAAGTGAATCACGATATGTATGGAGGAGGATAAAACGGATGAGAAGAAAAGAATTTTTGGAGAATGTGGCAGTTCCGCTTTTAGGGATAGCTGTGGTAATGTTTATTGTTTATCTGTTTTGTGTGGAAAACGGTGTGTGTGATTACCGGAAATTGTGGATAGTTTCAGGGATTCCATTTGTCGTACAAAAAATGTATTTTTGGATGATTCCAAAAGGATTTGATATAGGAGGTACTGTTGGAATGTTTGCTTTTAATCTGCTGGTAGGAGGATTGATAGTCAGCATGGTTTTGACATTGCGTTTGCTTATGGCAGGAAAATATCTTTTAAAGAGCATTGGATATGGTGGTTTGTGTATAGTAAAAAAAGTATTCAGGACATGATTTCAAAGAGTAAAAACAAAGTATGAAAAATAGAATATAGAGTGTGAAGAGCAGCCAATGCGTAAAAAATATTGGCTGCTTTTTTGCCCTTTTTAAGAAAAACCTTGCGACACGGTGTCGCAAAGTAAAGGAGGATGTGTGTTGGGTAATCGTGCGGAATCGCAGGATTTGATTGACTTAGGAAACCGTATTCGCAAAAGGCGGCAGGAAATTCACTTATCACAGGAAGTATTAGCAGAAAAAACAGGTATCAGCCCCAACACGATCAGCAGGATTGAGGGAGGACAGACAGCAATGTCTATTGAGATATTCAGGAAGCTGGCGGTGATTCTGAAAACCGATGCAGGAACACTATTGGGGGAATGTAAGGAAGAAGAAAACCATCGTCTGTATGATTTGATTTGTCGTGCGAAAAAACTGAAACGGAAAGAACAGAAAATTTTGGAAAAGACAATGGAAGTGTTGATTGAGGGATTTGGTACGGAATTGTAGAAATTCAACAGATATGGTGGGAATATTTAGAAATATCCCCATATCTGTTGAGGTAATGGAAAGCCAATGTTGTTAAACTTTAAGTCAGGAAAGAGAACAGATGCGGGCAGAAAGGAGGCAGGATATGACAAGGGAAGAGTGCCTTGCATACAGACAAAGATGCCCATATGATGCAATGGGCGATTTCTCTGTTTTTTCGGAGAAAAAGGAAGATAGCAGGGATAATGAAGTGGCTGCTTCACAGCCGGAATTATCAGAACAAAATAAAGCATAAGAAATTTATGTGGTAGTAAAAGGAGTTTCAGGCTCCCGTTAAAAAAACGGGTGTGCCGGGAGCTGTCTTTTACTGCTTTTTCGTCTGTGATGTTTTTATTTTCTGCCACCCGGAAGAGGTGGTAGTTATGCTGACATTACAGGAATTAAAACAGATCGTAGATGTCCCATATCCGGGCATGAAAATTCCTACTGCAAAAAAATTAAAAGAATATGGAACGGTCATTGCCAAAAAGAGCATGGGTTGTGAGACAGAAATCTTGGCATTTCAAAATGGCTATGCGTTGTATCAGGTTAGTCGGTTCACTACGGTATTTCCGATTTGTTTTTGTGGGGAATATCAATACAATGCGGAACAGGCGGACTGTATTTCGGAAGAGTTTTTTAATCAAAGGGAGTGGTATATCCGTCTGGTATTGGAAGGAGAAGACCGTTTGAGTCGTAATCAGGAATCGAAAGAACAGGGCTGGACAATCTCATACAGTGATGTTTCGGAAGAATGGGGAATGCTTCAGACAGAAGAAAAGTCTCCATTGGAGATGCTGGTTGGCAGAGAGTCTGTAAATGAAATATTTGAGGTTTTGACGGAACTGCAGAAAAGGGTATTTTACGGATGTTTCTTTCATCAAAAAACACAGAATGAACTGTCAAAAGAATTGGGAATTTCTCCGTCTGCGGTGTCCAGAACCCTGTCAAGGGCGATGAACAGGATGCGGAGATATTATGCAGATGTACGGTCAGGTGGCTGCAATCGAAAAGAGATAAGATAGTGGGAGGAAAGAAGATATGCGTGGAAAGAAGCCGAAAGAACGAAAAAATTATATTTTGCGGACAGAAAACGGAACACTTGTGGAAGTAACCAGGGAGGTTTATCTGGAATGGTATCAGTCCCGGAGAAGGGAAAAATACCAGCAGGAACAGAAACAGAAATACGGTGTTTGCAGTCTTGATGTGGTGCAGGAAGGCAGTTTTGCAAAAACTTCTATATCGCAGGAAGGACAGCCGGAGGAGATGGCAGTACGCAGTGAATGCCTGAAAAAATTGAAGGAGAGTTTAGGACAGTTACCGGAACAGGAGGCATATCTGATTTATCTGTTATTTTTTGAAGAGGTTACAGTGAAAGAAGCGGCACAAATTTGTGGATGTAGCCGTAAAACAATACAGAACAGAAAAAAACGAATTTTGAAAACACTTAAAAATATAATGAAAGAACTTGGAATTGAGGGAGGATGTATTTATTTCAATTAAAATAGTGGAAAATTGTTCTAAAATCATATAAATTTAAAGTTATAGTATCAGTATAAGACAACGTATATGAAATGAAAACAGCTTTGTAAATTGGTGGGAAGAGCTGCCAGTTTACAAAGCTGTTTATGTATCCGAAGTTAGCTTCTATAATTATGATATAGAATACAAGCAGAAGAATAGAAAAATCTTTGGTGAGTAGCAGGTGGTTAAATATTTTTTTGCTTTTTTGGTTTAGGTGTCACCAATTATGTATTATATGTGTGATATATATGAGGAGAAAAAAAGATGAAAAGAAATGCTGATCAGATTTTTAATAAATATTGTAAACTGTTGTATAAAATATCAATTATTATGCTGTGTAGCGAAGAGGATGCTTATGATGCAGTGCAGGAATCATTTTTGAAATATTTAAATACAAAAAAGGACTTTAATGACGAAAGCCATGAAAGAGCATGGCTGACAAGAGTTAATATTAATATTTGTAAAAACATACTCCGTTTCAGAAGGATGCATCCAACGGTAGATTACGAAACTCTTGCACTACATTACCATAAACCTGAAGAAACAGGAATTATGGATACATTGATGACATTAAATGCAAAGGATAAAGAAGTACTAATTCTTTATTATATAGAAGGCTATTCTTGCAAGGAGATTGCTGATATGTTGAAGGTTTCAGAGAGTGCAGTGAAGAAAAAACTAGAACGGGCAAGAAAAAGATTAAAAGAAAAATATGAAAGTGAGGGCAGATAAAATTGGAAAAAAAATTAGAGAATATATCAAAATTAGCAGATGATATTGTGCTGACAGAGCAGAATGAGAGAAAACTCTTTATAGCATACAAAAAGAGAATTGAATCCCAAAGAAGAAAAAAAGTTCTTATGAGAGGATATTATCGTGTAGCAGTAGTTGCATTAGCTATGATGATAATGTTTTCTGTAAATTATTACCTGCAATCTCCTGATTTAGTAGTTTATGCGGCAACTGGGGATAAAATGGTGCAATTAAGACTAAATGAGAGAGTAAACTTGGAAAAACAAAGAACTCCATTGGGATATGGGTATGTTCTGGAAATGAGTGTGGAAGAAGGAAGCAGATATTATACGATAGAAAATGAACAAAACTTGAATGCTGATAATATTTTCAGAAATGGAAATAAGATTTTTTGGATGCCAGATGGAATGAATAGTATAAATTTCAGAGATCAGGACGGGAATGTTATTAAAATACCAGAAACTGACAGTTCAACACTAAATATTGAAGTATGTAATTATGACGGAAAAATGGTCGAAAGAATTACATTGATATTGGAAAGGAGAGATGGACAGTGTAGTGTTGAAATGTTAAAAAAATAATAAAACGGAGGAAGAATATGAAAACAATCAAAAAAATATGGAGCATATTATTAGTATGTGGACTGATTTTGGTGCCGACGATTAGTGTTTCAGCAGCAGAACAGGAGCCGGAAAAGGTTGAAGTTTCATTTTTTAATGAAAATGGCGAGGAAGTTAGCGTATCAGAGGAAATAGCAGATTCTTTTATGGAACAGTTGGATGTTGATAAAGAGGTAAACATTGTCTCAGATAAAAATTTAAGAGCTTCCTGTACGCATATTCCATGCAATCAGGTTAAGACAACTCTTTATGGTCATGCGAAAGTAAGTCCTACTGAATGCTGGGTCTATACCAAAAGAGTTATTATGTGCAAATGCTGTGGCGCTGCTCTAAAGAGTCTTTCTGATTGGCAGTTTGCATATTCACATGCACCACATTAGGAGGAAGAAATATGAGAAAAATTAAGCGTTTATGTGGTTTATTCATTTGTTGTTGTGTTGTAGTAACCAGTTCTGTGACTGCATTTGCGGCAGAGAAAGTTAAAGAGCCCTTTGCAAATTTAGAAGTTGTGACTGACAAAGAAACCATTAATGAAATTGTTTCAGAGAATCCCAGAATTCAAAAGTATTTAGACCAAAACGAAGTATTTGCCGATCTTGAAATTATCACAGATCAGAATGAGATTGAAAAAATCTGGGAAGAAAATCCAGATGTGAAGACACTGATGAAGTCAAAAGAATATTACTATCTCGCATATGTAAAAGGAAATGGTGTTCGTTTAAGAAGCACACCGAGCACTTCCGGAGTAATTAATGGGTTATTGTATGAAACCAGAAAAGATTGGGTTTTGTTAAATGATAATTATTCTTTGAATGAAAACTATATTTGGTGGCAGGTGTCTGACAGCTCAATCGGTTATCCGGGATGGATCGTGAATGACTATATCTATTTAAGTGCTGCCCAAAGTGCAGGAAGAGCAGTTACGGTACCAGAGATTGACTTTGATACATTAAAATTTGTTCAGTAGGTTATTTTCTTTGAAAAAGATAAATATACGTATGCTTAATGTAAAGAATAACAACTGATAATTCTACGATTGGAGGTAGCGATAATGTTCAGATTTAATAAAAACCATATAAAGATGGATATGAAAAAAATTAGAAAAGTAATGAGCATATTTTTGGCTTGTTGTTTGTTGTTGTCGATAAATTTTGAAACAGTATTTGCTTCCGACATAGAGACAAATACGAATGCTGATATAATGTCTCTCGATGGACCTTCTACGACATTTGATGGACGTCTGTTTTTGGATGAAAACGGTAACTATTCAGGGCAACTTCGTAGTGGCTTTACAACGGTAACATGTGTCCTGAGTGGAAGAACTGGTGGAATTCCTACCTTATATACGATTTATATTCGTTGGCAAGGTTCTAATGCGGTTCAAGCGTTAAGGGCTGATAACCTATATATTGTAGGTGATTCACAATATTATAGTAAAGGTTTTCTTATTGATGGATTATCTGCAACACAAGGATATCGTTCAATAGGTACTTGCGTGATTCCTGACACTGAAGAAAGTGTATATATTTCAACAAATAATCTCCGATGCTATTTTTACAACGAAGATTATTGGATTAAATTTAATGAAATAGGTGGATGGGTTGAT
>ERZ1673702.2913-NODE-2913-length-14054-cov-6.230088_pt1 | contig 14054 bp, 15 predicted proteins | sample MGYA00580232_ERZ1673702 | MGnify/ENA primary metagenome ERZ1673702 (study PRJEB41218, sample SAMN15661792) | gut metagenome | host: Homo sapiens | place: Canada: London | collected 2015-08-20/2019-03-30 | study: EMG produced TPA metagenomics assembly of... | reverse complement strand
TGCGTAGTCAGATTTTTCGGCAGATTGCATAGAAATTCCGCAGGCAGACTTGGTGGTCGCAATCAATCTTAATGCGACACGCCTTTGTTCTCGAGCAGAATCCTGCCTCGAACGCAGTTGTCTGGCAAGGGATTTCTGGGCAATATGACGGAAAATCTGCAAGCAGATTGCGTGCAAAGCCGTCAGGCGGGCTTTATGCAGCGTTTCCTTAAATATTTATGCTCTGCCCTGTGCCGATAGACCGGCGGCTTCTTCCCGAATGGCATTCATCGCCGCCTTGGGATCTGCCTGCCGGAACAGGTAACTGCCGATGACCAGAATTTCCGCACCGGCTTCAATAACACGAGGAGCCGTTTCGGCGTTGATGCCGCCGTCTACTTCGATCTGGTAAGACAGCCCGTGTTCCTGTGCATACTGCCGCAATGCCTTTACCTTTTCCACCATGTCCCACAGGAACGACTGCCCGCCGAATCCCGGTTCCACAGTCATGACAAGCACCACTTCTACCTGCTCCAGATAGGGAATGGCTTCTTCCCACGGGGTGTTGGGTTTCAGGACAATGCCTGCCTTGACGCCGGCTTCATGAATGGCAGCAATCGTCGCCGCCGGATCGCTGTTGCTTTCGATATGAAACGTGATCAGATCTGCACCGGCTTCTGCAAACTGCTTTACATAGCGGATCGGATCGGCGATCATCAGGTGTACATCTAAAAACAGGTTGGTGCAGTGGTCTACTGCCGCCAGAACCGGCATACCAAATGTAATATTGGGCACAAACTGCCCGTCCATCACGTCAAAATGCAGCATGTCCAGACCGTCGCGTTCCAGTCCCTCTGTGACTGCCGTCAGGTTTGCCATATCTGCACTCAAAATTGACGCAGAAATTTGAATTGTTTTCAAAAGCGTCATGCTCCTCTCCCGAACTTTGCAGTTCTGCTTCTCTGCTGCGTGCCGAAGGTTCACAGCAAAATGCAGAATGCTTCTTATTTTATATTATATAATAAATCCGGATATTCGTCAATAGCGTTTTTCTGAGAACATGTGACTTTTTTGCCGGCAGCTTCAGCGGGAATTTTCGCAAAACTTGACAAAAGCACGGAAATCCGGTATAATAAAGCATGTTTATATACGGCAACACCGCACAAAACCCGCCTGACGGCTTTGCACGCAATCTGCTTGCAGTGTTGCCTTTAGGCAATACCGCACAAAGAGCGTCTGGCGACTTTGCCTTTATTTTTTTCTGAAAGAGGTGTAACCAGTTTCATGATCGGAATCGCACTGGAGGGCGGTGCAGAACGCAGTTCCTTTACCGCCGGTGTTATCGATGCTCTGATGGCACGTGATTTCTACGCCGCTGCTGCGTCCGGCACGTCTGCCGGTGCCGGCTGTGTGCTGAATTATCGTTCCCGTCAGCAGGGCGTTTCACTGGAAATGATGATCATGAAACGGCACAGCCGCTACTTTGGGATCCGCCATATGGCACACACCGGCAGATTCCTCAATCTGGATCACATGGCACAGGAGTACGCCAGCCGCATCGACTGGACTGTTTACCAGCAGTTCGCCATGCAGACCGATTTTGTGGCGACCTGCTGCGAGGACGGCGAACCGGCATACCTCACTGATGACGGCAGCAGGCACCGGCTGTTTACCGCGATCAAAGCTTCCTGTGCCCTGCCCATTATCTGCGAACCGGTGGAACTGGACGGCAAACACTATGTAGACGGCAGCATTGCAGACCCGATTCCCTTTCTGCATCTGCTGGAGCAGGGCTGTGACAAGGTGATCGTCGTTCTCACCGGCAGCGTGCATGCACGTCCCACAGATTACACCCGCCTGCGTCCTCTGCTGCGGCAGCTGTATGCCAAAAAATACCCCATGCTGTACCACGCCGTTCTCCACCGCATCGCCCGCTATGAAGAACAGGTACATGCTCTGGAGCAGGCACAGCGGGAACAGCGGGCACTGGTGCTTCGACCACAGGTCAAGTCGATCCCGCTGTTCACCCAGAATGAGGACAAGATCCGTGCCTACTACCAGCACGGCTGCGAACTGGTAGAGCAGCGGTGGACGGAGATCACGGCGTTTCTGGAAAGCCGGACACTAACACAATAATATGAAAACCACCTGTATGAGAGAGATCTTGTACAGGTGGTTTTTTTAATACTCGATGCCCTTTCGTGCTGATATGCCTTCTTCATACGGGTGCTTCCGCAGACACATTTCGGTGAGGTAGTCCGCCCGTTCTGCCAGTGCAGGACTGGGATTTCTGCCGGTCATGACGACTTCCAGATTCTCCGGACGGCTGTCCAGAAATGCCAGCACCGTTTCCTCCGGCAAAAACCCACAGGAGATACAGGAGAGCAATTCGTCCAGTATCAGCATGCGATACGTCCCGCCCTGCACTGCCTCGGTAATTCTGCGGAATTGTCCGGTATACCAGTGAGCCGCCTCTGCCTTTTCCGCCGGTGTCATGCGAAAGGAAAACTTGGCATCGGGATAAGTTTCCCACAAGGTGACCTGCGGCAGCTGCTCCAGAATCCGCCGTTCTCCGGAGTTATCCTGCTTCATCAGCTGCACCACCAGCACCCGTTCCTGCCAACCGGCACAGCGTACCGCAAGCCCCATTGCCGCAGTCGTCTTACCCTTGCCGTCGCCGCAGTAGAGATGTACCAGACCGCTCATTTCGTCTGCACCGCCCAGTCCGGCAGCAGCACTTCCCGATTGGTGCCGTAAAAAATATCGTCCCTGCCGGCAAGCATCTCACAAAGGCGTTCCAGTCTGTCCCAGTTGCGGTTGCCTTCGAATTCATAGCTGTGTCCCCAGATGTAGAAGATCTGGGGCGTTTCAGCTTCTGCCTGCAAAAACTGTTCCGCCAGTGAGAACAGAGCTTCGTCATCGTGGTGACAGGTGGGACGAAACCGCAGCAAGTCCTCCTGTTCCGCGAAGCAGTGAGAGCTTTCCGTGCCTCGTCCGTAGCCGATTCCAAGCCGCCGCAGTTCTTCCACAACCGCATCATTGAACACACCGTAGGGATATGCCATACCCACCGGAACAGTGCCGTAAATCTCTGTGATTGCCGCAATATTGTCCTGCAATTCCGCTGTGCACTCCTCCGGTGTCAGTTCCGTCAGATTGTAGTGGTAAACACCGTGGACAGCCATTTCATGACCGGCATAGAGTTCCGGACACTCTGCCAGATTCAGCCGGTGCACTTCCAGCACATTCCGGTATACCCATGTGCCGCAGTCGTGGTTCAGTCCGGTGTTGACGTTAAACGTGGCTTTCATGCCATAGCGGTTCAGGATCTCCAGCAGCTTTCTGTCCTGCTCGTTGCCGTCGTCATAGCTGAATGTCAGGGCTTTTCGATAGTGATTTTTCCAGTTCATTGGGGAACTCCTTTCCTTGTGGGTAGTCACTTTTGGCATTATACCATTTGCAGGCGGATTTGTCAATTCCAAGCGTGTTTCGAAAAATACTGGCACCCGTTCCGGAACAGAGAGCAGCATCTTCCCGCAGCTTTCGAAAAAAGACGAACTTCCACGAGTTTTCCCGAACATATTGCAGGCGGATTCATAATATGCTATATTAGAGTGTGCTGATATTTTGACACGATCAGGAAACACTACATAATTTTCCAAAGGAGGTATGTCCCCTGCACTCTATCCAGAAAAAGCGGCTGGCTGCTGCCATGCTCACCTGTGCTGTTCTGCATCAGCAGTCTATGCCGCAGCCGCCTCCGATTCCTGTACAGAACAATGCGAAGCCAGACTTGACACTGCACTTTCTGCACGCACCGGCAATTTCTCAGCTGCACTGTCACACGATAAAATAAGAAAGCCGTCCTCAGGGTGCATCCCGAGAGCGGCTTTCTGTGTGCAACTGAATATATGAAATCCGTTTCGCCCTCACGAGGAGAACAACACGGGATTCACCTTAATAGAGCGGACCGTAGTCGGCACACGCACGATAGTCCGCAGCCTCCAGATCCTTGGTGCCATAGGCACTCCATGTGTGCGGACGATAGATCCGGTCTTCGGAAACATTGTGCATCGAAACCGGAATCCGCAGCATGCTTGCCAGCGTGATCAGGTCGGCTCCGATATGCCCGTATGCCAGACAGCCGTGGTTTGCACCCCAGTTTGCCATGACATGGTACACGTCTGTAAACGCACCCTCTCCCGTCAGATTCGGCACGAACCATGTGGTCGGCCATGTCTTATCGGTACGCTCGTCCAAAGGCTGATGAATCTCGTCCGGCAGGTCTACTGTATAGCCCTCTGCGATTTGCAGCAGCGGCTGTGTGCCGTTGAGAATGTTCACGCGAATCATCGTCACCGGCATCTCTGCACGGGTCCGATAGTGCGAGGAGAAGCCGCCGCCGCGGAAATAGCCCAGATTTGCCGGTGCCCAGTCGGTCGCTGCCAGCATTGCCTGAATATCATCGGTGCTGACTTCCCACCACGGCTTCATGACCGCCGTGCCATTTTCGTCCCTGCATGCACCGGTGCCGTCCAGAGCCGCTGCACCGCTGTTGATCAAGTGGATAAAGCCGCCGGCTGCCCGTCCGGTAGGTGCGACACCTGTCACACGCTTTACCGCTTCCGGACTCCAGTAGGTTCGAACATCGGCAAAGATCGTTGCCGTGCCGGTGAGCAGTTTGCCGAACAGCATCGCCGTACCATTCAGGCCGTCATTTTCGGTTGCCAGAATGGACGGCTCTTTTTTCCCGTTCCAGTCAAAGCTGGAATTGAGAATGGCTTCGGTGAAGTCGCCGTTGGGGAGCCAGTCTGTCCACATACGCTGTCCCTGAAAGCCGCCCAGAATTGCATTTCTGCCGTGGCTTTCTTCTGCCCAGCCCATTTCCAGCAGCTTCGGATTGCCGAAGAAAATGTCCTGTACGATCAGCGTAAACTTAACAATGAATTCCCATTCCTTTGCCTTTTCTTCGGCAGTGCGGGGCTTCTTGATGCCGAAGGGGTCGATTTCCTTATCCTCCGACACGTCCCGATTGACATCATAGCCCTCCGGACAATTCGCCTTTACCCACGCCAGAGCCTTTTCATACTCGTCGTGGTCATAGATGCCCAGATGGATCCGGCGGAGAATTTCAGTCAGGTCTACCCATTCTGCACGGATTCCCAGATACTTCTGGAAAAAGTCTGAATTGCAGTAGGAGCCGGCGATCCCCATGGACACGCCGCCCAGACCGACATACGCCTTATTCCGCATGACACCCACCGCAACGGCACACTTGGCAAACCGCAGGATCTTTTCCTCTACATCTGCCGGAATCGGCATGTAGGCTTTCTTTTCGGGAATCGCTCCGGATTCCGGAACGTCAGACTGCCACTTGTCCTGCACGTCTTTGCCGTAAATGGCAAACGCCGGCAAGCCACGCTGTGCATGAGCCGCCATGCAGGCTGCCAGATAAACGGCTCCCGGACGCTCGGTGCCATTGAATCCCCACACTGCCTTTATGGTCAGCGGGTTCAGATCCATGGTTTCGCTGCCGTAGCACCAGCAGGGCGTTACGGACAGGGTAGCACACACGTTCTGTGTCTGAAAAAAGGTTTCACATTCATAGGCTTCTGCCCCGCCGCCAATGGTTTTCGGGGCGATGACGCACTGCACCTTTGTGCCGTCCGGATACCGCAGACGGGACTCGATCAGCTTCTGTGCTGCATATGCCATGTCCATGGTCTGCTGTTCCAGATCTTCACGGACACCGAACTGTCTGCCGTCAATGACCGGACGGATACCGATTTTCGGATATATCATAAACTCAACCTCACTTCAACAGGGTTCGATATTTCTCATAAGATGACGCAGGGAATGCTCCTGCATGATAAAACTGCATCGATTCCGATGCGGCAATGCAACGCCGTGCTTCTGCCGGCGTTTTCAAAATTCCCAGTGCCAGCATTTGTATCGCGGCATTTCCGTACACGGTAGCTTCTACCGGTCCGGCTGCCACCAGCCGCTGACAATAATCCGCTGTCAGCTGACAGAGCAGACTGTCCTTGACACCGCCGCCCATGATGTGGATCACAGGATAGGTTTCACCGGTGCAGGCTTCCAGTTCTTCCAGAGCCATGCGGTATTTCAGTGCCAGACTTTCATAGATGCAGCGGAAAATGGCTCCGTCGCTCTCCGGCACATGCTGACCGGTTTTCCGGCAAAACGCCTTCACCCGCTTGGGAATATCCCCGTGGGGCACAAAGACCGGATCGTCCGGATCGATAAAGCTGGACGGTTCGTGGCTCTGCCGTGCCATGGTTTCGATCTCCGCAAAGCTGTAGTTCTTTCCCTGACGGGCATATTCCCGACGGGACTCCTGCAACAGCCAAAGACCGATGATGTTCTTGAGGAACGTCACCCTTTTCCCATAGCCGACCTCATTGGACAAGCCCAGTGCCGCCGCCTGCTCTGTCAGAACCGGCTGTTCCGGCTCGGTTCCGAACAGGGACCATGTGCCGCAGCTCAGGAACACATGCTTGTCTGTCTTTGCCGGAGCCGCAAATGCAGCACACTGGGTATCGTGCCCGCAGACCGCCGTCACGCATATCGCCGGCAAGCCCAGCCGCTGCTGTACTTCCGGAGAAAGCGTGCCTTTTGCCGTGCCGCTTTCCACAATTTCCGGCAGAATCCGGTGGGGAATGTGGAAAAGCTCCAGCAGTTCCCGATCCCATGTGCCGGTTTCCGCGGAGAGCATCTGAGTAGTGCTGGCGATAGAGCGTTCTGCGGAAATGGTTCCCGTCAGCAGATACGCAAACAGATCCGGCATTGGCAGAATCGTGGCACACTGGTCAAAGCCGCCGCTGTCCCGCTGACAGAGCAGCTGAAACAGCGTGTTGATTTCCATGACCTGTGTGCCTGTCCGGCGGTAGAGTTCCGCTGCCGGCAGGAACTGTTCTGCCTTTTTCAAAATACCGTCTGTTCTGCCGTCCCGATAATGCCGCGGCAGTTCCAGCAAGGTGCCGTCTGCCCCCAGCATACCGTAGTCCACGCCCCACGTATCAATGGCGATGCTTTCATAGGGTGCAATGGCATAGCCCGCCTGCAAGCCCTGTTCCAGTTCTTCCATGAGCTGCGGCACGTTCCAGTACAATCTGCCGTCCTTGGAAACGGGTTCATTGGCAAAGCGGTGCACTTCCTGCAAGGTGATGCGGCTGCCGTCAAAACCTGCCAGCATGGCACGGCCGGAGGACGCTCCGAAATCCAGTGCCAGCACATACCGCATCATGGGGTTTCCTCCGGCAGGACTACGCCCTTTTTCAACAGGACGTTGGCGTAGATCGCCGTTTCCCCGGTGGCAATTACGGCGTATGCTTTTTTGGCACGCTCGTAAAATGCGAACCGTTCCATAAATTCGATCTCACAGTGCTCCGGTTCGTACCGGTTCAGGATCTCACGGTAGGTGTCCCAAATTACAGGAACTGCCGGATCGCCGGCTACCACTTCCATAAGTCCCACCGGCTTTTCCGTGTAGCTGTCCAGCGGAAAGAACTGCATCACCGCGTCCAGAATCTCCGGCACGCCGTGACCGTCCAGACGGATCAGCCGCTGTGCAATTGCCGCACCGGGGAAATTGCCGTCGGCGATCACAATTTCATCGCCGTGTCCCATTTCCATGAGTACTTTCAAAAGCTCCGGTGTCAGAATCTCCGGAATGTGTTTCAGCATAAAAAAACACCTCCGATTCAGTTCTGACCGTTGGGGTACTTCTTATAGCCGGGGTGCTTTCCCGTTACGCCGTACTGTGCACGCATGCTGCAAAGCCGGTCGATGTTCTCCCGCGAGATCTCCTGTGCACCGCCCAGCAGGTGGGCATTCAGGGAGATCTTTGCAAAGAGTTCCAGCGTTTCCATGCGGTAGTACGCAGTGATCAGGTCTGCTCCCACCGTCAGGGCACCATGATTTTGCAGAAGCATCACGTCATGCTCCTGCAAATAGGGCTTGATCGCCTCCGGCACTTCGTCTGTAGAGGGCGTGCCGTAAGGTGTCACCGGCACAGAGCCAATGGCAATTACCGACTCGATCATGGTGTACTCGTCCAGTGCCTTGTTGGCAACGGCATAACCGGTTGCCACAGGCGGGTGTGCATGCAGCACAGCTCCCACATCGGAACGTTCCCGATAGCAGCAGAGGTGCATTTTGATTTCCGAGGACGGCCGCAGCCCTGCAGCCCCCTCCAGCACTTCACCCTTGTCGTTGATGCGAACCAGCTTGTCCGGTGTGATGAAGCTTTTGCTCATGCCGGTAGGTGTTGCAAAAAAGGTGCCGTCCTCCAGCTTCACAGAAACATTTCCGTCATTGGCAGCCACCCAGCCCAGCTGCCACATCTTGTGGCAGACATCACAAAGCTGTTCTTTGATTTCCTGTTCGTTCATTGAATCCTCCTGTAAGAACCGCATGGGTTCATCTCCTTGTCAGACCATTCTGCAAATCTGACGTTCTGACGATACAATACCGTCCGACAGAAATTCCGCGATAGTTCCAGACCGTTCCGCATAAACTGCGAAAAAATGCCCGCTTGGAAGGCATCTCGGAAAATCCCATCTTTATTATACAATTTTCTGATGGAATTGTCCAGCTTTTTCGGCTGAAATTTACATTTTATTTGGTGAACAATTTATTTCCCGCACTGCCGGAACGGGTTTCTCCGCAGAATTCCGTCATATTTCATCGGACAGATCACAACAAAAAAGCACACCGAAGCCGTATGTGCTCCGGTATGCTCTGCTCTTTCAAAATGCTTTTCGCATGGTCACATGGGGACAAAACTCGTCCATGTGATACTCTTCTGTTTTGGTATAGCCCAGCTTTTCATAAAAGCCTGCCGCACGGCATTGTGCCGAAAGGGTAATGCACTTGGCACCGCATGCCTTCGCCTGCTGTTCCAGTGCAGTGACAACGTGTTCTCCCAGATGCTGCCCCCGATAGGCAGACAGCACGGCAACTCTGCCGATGAGATATGTTTCGCCGTCCTCCGTGAACAGTCGTCCGGTGGCAACGGGACGCTCTCCGTCCTGTATCAGCACGTGATACGCACGGTCGTCCACGTCGTCGAACTCCTGCTGAAACCCCTGTTCTTCCATGAAAACGGCTTTTCGCACAGCGGCACAGCCCTCGTTAAGCTGCTTCAAAATGACAGTCTGATACGCCATTGCTCACAGTACCTTGGACAGAAACTCCCGCAGGCGGGGATTCTTGGGGTTGCTGAAAAATTCCTGTGGTTCGTTTTCTTCCACGATCTTTCCGCCGTCCATGAACATCACACGGGAGGCAACTTCCTTGGCAAAGCCCATTTCGTGAGTCACCACAATCATGGTCATGCCGTCGTCTGCCAGTTCCCGCATCAGTTCCAGTACTTCGCCGACCATTTCCGGATCCAGTGCAGAAGTCGGTTCGTCAAACAGCATCACATCCGGATTCATTGCCAGTGCTCTGGCAATGGCGATACGCTGTTTCTGTCCGCCGGAAAGCTGGTCGGGATACTGGTTTGCCTTGTCTGCCAGTCCGACTTTTTGCAGCAGTTCTGTGGCTTTGGCATCTGCCTCCGCCTGTGTCATGCGTTTCAGCTTTACCGGTGCAAGAGTGATATTCTTCTGAATGGTCAGGTGCGGGAACAGGTGAAAATGCTGGAAAACCATGCCCATTTTCTGCCGCACGCTGTAAAGCTGCCGGTCGGGCATGTGCGTCAGGTCTTCACCCTCAAAGAAGATCTGTCCGTCGCTGGGCTGTTCCAGACGGTTCAGACAGCGGAGAAAGGTGCTCTTGCCGGAACCGGACGGCCCGATGATGACTACCTTTTCGCCCTTTTCGATGTTTGTGGAAATGTCTTTCAGAATATGGAGATCTCCAAAGGATTTGTCCAGATGTTTAACCTCGATCACTTCTCGCCAATCTCCTTTCCAGTTTTGTCACCAGAGAACTCAGGATCATGACCATGATCAGATAGATCAGGGCAACTGCGATCAGCGGCAGGAATGCCTCGTAGGTCTGGCTTCGGATAATATCGCCGCCCTTGGTCAGGTCGATCACCGCAATATAGCCGGCAACCGAAGTTTCTTTCAGCAGAACGATGCACTCGTTCGCCAGTGCCGGCAGCACGTTCTTGAACGCCTGCGGCAAAATGACGGAGAGCAGTGTTTTCGGGTAGTTCAGTCCCAGACTGGCACTTGCCTCAAACTGTCCGTTATCGATCGACATAATGCCGGAACGCACGATCTCTGCCACATACGCCGCAGAGTTCAGACCGAACGCCAGCACCGCCACAAAGGTTTTCCCCACATTCACCGAAGCGAAAATGACAAAGTAGATAATCAACAGCTGTACAACGACAGGCGTGCCGCGGATCACTGTCAGATAGATCCGTGCCAGAACATTCAGAAAGCCCAGCTTTCCGGTCTTGTCGTGGGTGGAACGGACAATGGCAATGAGAAAGCCCAGCACCATGCCCAGGATCACCGCGAAAAATGTGATGATCAGCGTCGTTTTCAAGCCGTCCAGCAGGTACAGCCAGCGGTCTTTCTCAATAAGAGTGGAATGGAATTTATTTATAAAGTTATCGATAAAATTCACGGTTACGATCTCCTGTTAGTCTTTCCGGACAATGATAACCTGTGTCGTCGTTGCATAGCCCTGTGTAAAGGATACGTTTTCCTCACGGTCCGGTGTAACAGTCATGCCGGCTACGCCGACATCTGCCTTGCCGGACTGTACAGCAGCGATAATGGAATCGAATTCCATGTTCTCCACTTTCAGTTCCATGCCGATCTCGTCGCAGACAGCCTGCATCATATCCACATCGACACCGACAATGGTTTCTCCGTCTACGCTCTCATAGGGCGGGAATTCTGCGTTAGTCGCCATAACCAGTGTGCCGTCCCGTTCTACGCTGTCGTCCGGTGTGTAGGACTTCTGGTCTGCGTTATCGCCGATCCAGTGGCTGACGATCTCGTCCAGTGTGCCGTCCTCTTTCAGCTTGGTCAGAGCATCGTCCAGCTTCTGTCCCAGTTCATCGTTGCCCTTCTTGTAGGCAATGGCATATTCTTCCTCTGCAAAGGGATCGTCCAGAATTTTCAGGGTATCGTTCTTTGCCACAAATGCCTTTGCCGGCTCGCTGTCGATGATAACAGCATCCAGCTTGCCCTGCTTCAGAGCCTGTACGGCATCTGCACCTTTATTATACGGTTCTACGGTGGCATCTTCTACATCGCCGGCATAGACATAGCCGGTTGTTCCCAGCTGTGCACCGATCTTCTTGCCTTTCAGATCATCTGCACTGAATACAGTGTTGGCAGGAGTGCCGCATGCCGTCAGAGATACTGCCAGCATCGTGCTTGCTGCCAGAAGTGCGATTGCTTTCGTTGTTTTTTTCATATGTGAACTTCCTTTCTGTCAGTCCTGTACTGACATGGCTTTTATTGCTGATACGCAATTCTTTTCTATTATAATCGAAATTCGCAAAGAATGCAAGCGGTTTTCCGGTATTTTCGGATTTTTTGCGTTTTTGATATGATATGTTGATAAATTCTTTCTTTTCACACGTGAAATCCGGTTGACAGACCGGAAAAACCATGTTATAATAAAAATGTTTTTTGCAATAATGTAGTAGTGCTGTAAAGTATAACTGCATCAGTGTATATCGTCTATCATTGAGAAAAAGGAGTTTTACGTATGAAAAAGAACTGGACAATCCGCCTGCTGGCAGGCGTTGCAGCCGGAGCAATGGCATTTTCCATGGTGGGCTGCGGCAGCAGCAAAGACAATTCCAAAAGCGGCGGCAAGGAAAAATTCATTGTGGGCTTTGATGCCGCATTCCCGCCCTATGGCTATCAGGACGAAAACGGCGAATATGTGGGATTCGATCTGGATCTGGCTGCGGAAGTCTGCAAGCGGAACGACTGGGAACTGGTCAAGCAGCCCATCGACTGGAACGCCAAGGATATGGAACTGAATTCCGGTACGATCAGCTGCATCTGGAACGGCTTCACCATGAATGGCCGTGAGGACGAATACGCATGGACAGAACCGTATGTAGACAACTCGCAGGTATTCGTGGTCAAGGAGGACAGCGGCATTGCTACCTTTGATGACCTCGCCGGCAAGAGCGTTGCTGTACAGACCGATTCTTCCGCAGAGGCTGCCCTCAAGGAAGATGACAACAAGGAGCTGAAGGATTCTTTCAAGGAACTGGTAGTCGTTTCCGATTACAACACAGCCTTTATGAATCTGGACTCCAATGCAGTAGAAGCCATTGCCATGGACATCGGCGTTGCAAAGTATCAGATGGAATCCCGCGACGGCAAGTACAAGATTCTGGACGACGTGCTCTCCGCAGAACAGTATGCAGTGGGCTTCGCCAAGAACAACACCGAGCTGCGGGACAAGGTACAGAAAACACTGGACGAAATGCGTGAGGACGGCAAGTTTGCAGAAATCGCTGAAAAGTGGGATCTGACGGATTCTGTTATTGACTAAATCTCCGAAAGGAAACCTGATATGTCTTTTTTTGAAATCGTCGCACAATTGAGCGACAGCATGCTGCGTTCCACATGGATCTTCCTGCTGACACTGGTATTTTCCATGCCGCTGGGACTTCTCATCTGTGTGGCCCGCATGTATGCATGGAAGCCGGTACAGTGGCTGATGAAATTTTACATTTCTGTTGTCCGCGGCACGCCGCTGATGTTACAGCTGCTGGTCATCTATTTCGGAAAGTATTTTCTGTTCGGACTTCCCCTGACGACCAATTACCGCTTCTGGGCAGTAATCATCGCTTTTTCGCTGAACTACGCCGCTTATTTTGCAGAAATTTTCCGCAGCGGCATTCAGTCCATTCCCGTTGGACAGCACGAAGCTGCCAAGATTCTGGGGTACAGCCGCATGCAGAAATTCCTGCGGATCATTACCCCGCAGATGATCAAGCGGGTGCTGCCGGCAGTGACCAACGAATCGATCACACTGGTCAAGGATACTTCCCTCGCCTTTGCGATCTCCTACATTGAACTGTTTACAGAAACCCAGATGATCGCGGCTTCGGAAACCTCCATGCTCCCCTATCTGGCGGCTGCGATCTTCTACTATGTCTTCAATCTGGTAGTTGCCGGTCTGATGTCCCTGCTGGAAAAGAAGCTGAACTACTACAAGATTTAAGAGGTGCCACATTGAATTACTTAGAAGTTGAACACCTGCAAAAGCATTTTGGAGAGATGCAGGTCCTCAAGGATATTTCCTTTTCCGTAAAGCCGGGAGAGGTGCTCTCCATTATCGGTCCCTCTGGCTCCGGAAAATCGACACTGCTGCGATGCTGCACATTTCTGGAAACGCTCTCCAGCGGAAAAATTTCCTACATGGGACAGGAGGCAGTGCAGGCGAAGGACGGCAAGCGTCCGGTCTATGCCCCCAAGGCGGAATTCCGCAAGATCCAGCACTATTTCGGTCTGGTATTCCAGAACTTCAACCTGTTTCCGCACTATTCCGTGCTCCGGAACATCACCGAAGCCCCGCGGCTGATCCTCAAGAAAAGCCGTACCGAAGCAGAGAAAACAGCAATGGAACTGCTGAAAAAAGTCGGTCTGGCTGACAAGGCAAAAGCGTATCCCTGCGAACTGTCCGGCGGACAGCAGCAGCGAGTTGCCATTGTACGTGCTCTGGCAATGTCCCCGTCGATCCTGTTTTTCGACGAACCGACTTCTGCACTGGATCCGGAACTGACTGGTGAAATTCTGGAAGTCATTCGTCTGCTGGCGGAAGATCACATGACAATGGTCATCGTTACCCACGAAATGAGTTTTGCAAGAGCCATTTCCAATCGGATCATCTTCATGGCAGACGGTTACATTGTTGAAGAAGGCACTCCGGAACAGATTTTCGAGCGTCCTGCACAGGAACGCACCCGTCAGTTTCTGGCACATTATCAGTAATAACAGAAAACGCAAGAATCAGAAAACACCAGCCGCAGGCAATCCGTATTTGCCCGCGGCTGGTGTTTTTAGGGCAATACCGCACAAAGATTGTGCGACAGATGCGTCGTCAAATTTTTC
>ERZ1673702.2899-NODE-2899-length-14104-cov-5.369279_pt1 | contig 14104 bp, 9 predicted proteins | sample MGYA00580232_ERZ1673702 | MGnify/ENA primary metagenome ERZ1673702 (study PRJEB41218, sample SAMN15661792) | gut metagenome | host: Homo sapiens | place: Canada: London | collected 2015-08-20/2019-03-30 | study: EMG produced TPA metagenomics assembly of... | reverse complement strand
GCAGGATCGACGAAATTCTCTCCCTGAAAAGCGGCGACCGCCGGGAAATTTTTGAGGAAGCCGCAGGCATCTCCAAATACCGTCACCGCAAGGAGGAGACGGAACGGAAGCTGGCCGCCACCGAGGACAATCTGCTGCGCATCGGCGACAAGGTCTCCGAGCTGGAATTGCAGCTGGAACCGCTGAAGCAGCAGTCGGAAAAGGCAAAGAAATATCTGGAACTGAAGGACGAGCTGAAAGGCGTGGAGGTGGCCGTGTGGCTGGACACGTTGGACAGGCTTTCCGCCGCTGCCAAGAAGGCGGAGGAGGACTACGCGTCCGCGTCCTTCGTTTTGCAGCAGGCCCACGACGATCTGGACGCACTGTACCGTCAGGCGGATCAGCTGGGGGAGGCTCTGCGTACCCGGGACGGCGAGCTGGAAACCGTCCGATTGAAAGTGAATATGCTCTCCGCTACCCACCAGCAGCTGGACGGGCAGATGGCCGTGCTTCGGGGCAATGTGGAGAACAACAACGCCAACATTTCCCGGATTGAGGAAGAATTAAAGGGGCAGGAAGACCGCTCCGGCGGCATCGTGTCCCAGATCGACCAGACGAAGGCCAGAATTGGGGAAATCGAAGCGGCACTCACAGAAAAGCGCCGGGAGCTGGACGAATTGCAGCACAAGCTCACCGCCATGACGGCCAATGCCCAGGGACTGACCAAGCAGTTTCTGGAGCTGCGGGGAAAGGAATCCTCTCTGGCGGCGGATGTCGCGGGGCGTCAGGCCGACGTGCGGGGTCTGGAAGAAAGCATGGCGCAGACCAAGGAGCGGTTGGAGCAGCTGAATGCCGACCTGTCCGCCGGCGCGGCCAGACAGCAGGAAGCCCAGACCAATCTGGATGGCTGCCGCAGGGAACTGAAAAAAGCTCAGGAGGAAGTGACCGCGGCCAACAACACCATCGCGGGCTACACCCTCCGGCAGAATACCCGGGTCAAACGCCGGGACGAATTGCAGGAAAAAATCCGGGACATGACCTCCCGGCGGGATTCCGTGACGGCCAAGGCCAGAGTGTTCCGGGCAATGGAGCGGGACTTTGAAAGTTATAACAAGGCCGTTCGCATGGTGATGCAGGAAGCCCAGCGGGGCGCACTGCGGAACATCCACGGCCCCGTGTCCCGTCTGATCCGCACCGAGGACAGCTACACGGTCGCCATTGAGATCGCGCTGGGCGCGGCCATGCAGCAGATCGTGGTAGGGACGGAGCAGGACGGCAAGGCGGCCATCGGCTACTTAAAACGCACCGGCGGCGGTCGTGCGACGTTCCTGCCTATGTCCAATATTCAGGGCAGGAGCTTACAGGAGACCGGGCTGGAAAATTGCCGGGGCTTCGTGGGCATTGCCTCCCAGCTGACCGCGAGCGATGAAAAGTACCGGGGCATTGTGGAAAATCTGCTGGGCAGGACGGTCATCGTGTCCGATATGGACGCGGCCATCGCCATGTCCCAGAAGTACCGGGGACGATTCAAGATCGTCACCCTGGACGGTCAGGTCATGAACCCCGGCGGCTCCATGACCGGCGGCTCCGTGAATAAGGAAGCGGGCATTCTGTCCCGCGCCAACGAGCTGGAAAAGCTGACGGCGCAGGAAAAGAAGCTGGAACAGGAGCTGCTGGTTGCGCAGGCGGATCTGCAGGAAGCCCAGCGGCAGTGCGATCAGGTGGAATTCCAGATGAAGGCGGCGCAGGATCAGCTTCGCGGCGCGGAGGATCAGGTGCTGCGCCTGCAGGGGCAGGAAAAGCAGTTTGAGATCTTGCTGAACGCCATCACGGAAGCGGAGACCTCCGCCCGGCGGGAGCGGGACGCGCTGAACGCGCGGCAGACCTCCGATCGGGAGCGCTATGCCGCCCAGCAGGCGAAAATTCAGGTTTACACCCAGCAGCTTGCCGAGACCCGGCAGACGCTGGCACAGCTGGAAGGCAGTCAGACGGAAGCGGCGGAAGCGAACGCCGCCATCACCGGACAGATGACGGAGCTGAAAACCGCGGAAGCGGCGCTGGAAGCCGAGCGGGGTACGGCGCTGACCCACATTGCGGACCTCCAGAACCTCCGGGCAGCCATGGAGGGCGACCGGGAGAAGAAGGAAGCGCTGGCGGATGCCATCCGGGAGGACACCCACCGTCTGGAAGGAGAGATCGCCCAGCTGAAAATCAAGCAGGAGGAAAACGACGGAGAGTCCGACCGGATGAACGCCCTGATGCAAAAGACGCTGGAAGACCGGGCGGAAGCGGAAGCCTCCAAGACCCGCGCCGAGCGGGACGCACAGGAAAAGAACAAGGACATTCTCAACATGGAGCGCGCCTGCGCCCTGCTGGAACAGAAGAAGCTCACTTCCTCCATGGAGGAAAAGCAGATCGTGGACAAGCTGTGGGATTCCTACGGCCTGACCCCCGGCACCGCCCCGGAGCATCGGGGCCAGATCGAAAACGTCACCGCCGGAAACCGCCGGGCAGCAGAGCTGAAACGGAAAATTGCCGCGCTGGGTACGCCCAATCTGGGCGCCATCGAGGAATATGCCCGGGTCAACGAGCGCTACACGTACCTTGCTTCCCAGCGGGACGACGTGCTGACCTCCAAGCGGGAGCTGGAAAGCGTCATCCGGGACATCACCAAAGAGATGACCACCATTTTTGTTTCGGAGTTCGGGAAAATCGACCACTATTTTGGGCAGACTTTTGAAGAAATGTTCGGCGGCGGCAAGGGACAGCTGGTTCTGGAAGACCCGGAAAATCCCCTGACCTGCGGAATTGAAATTCGCGTCCAGCCCCCCGGAAAGCAGGTCAAGACCATCACGCTGCTCTCCGGCGGCGAGAAAGCATTCGTGGCGACGGCGCTGTACTTCGCCATTCTGAAGGTGCGGCCGACGCCCTTCTGTCTGCTGGACGAGATCGACGCGGCACTGGACGACCGGAACGTGGAGCGGTTTGCCAGCTATCTTCACAATCTGGCGAAGAAGACCCAGTTCATCGTCATCACCCACCGCCGGGGCACCATGGAAGCCTCCGACGTGCTTTACGGCGTGACCATGCAGGAGCAGGGCGTGAGCAAGCTGCTGCGGCTGGACTTGAACCAGATGGAAGAATATTTGGGAATCGTGGAATAAAAAGGAGATTTTTATGGGCTTTTTTGACAAGATCAAGGCCGGACTGACCAAGACCCGGGAGGCGCTCAGCGGTACGCTGGGCAGCGTGTTCTCCGGCTTTTCCGAAATTGATGACGATTTTTACGATGAGCTGGAGGAAAGCCTGATCCTGGCAGACTTGGGTGTGGACACCTCCGTCAAGGCTGTGGGACGGCTGCGCAAGGCCGTCCGGGAGCAGCACCTGAAAACCACGGAGGAAGCGCGGGAAGCGCTGAAGGAAATTCTGGTGGACATGCTTTCCGTGGGGGACACGGAGCTGAATCTGTCCACCCACCCCAGCGTGATTCTGGTCATCGGCGTCAACGGCGTGGGCAAGACCACCACCATCGGCAAGATCGCAAAGCAGCTGACCTCTCAGGGAAAGAAGGTCATGCTGGTGGCGGGAGATACCTTCCGGGCGGCTGCCGCAGACCAGCTGGAGATCTGGGCGGGCAGAAGCGGCGCGTCCATCGTCCGCCAGCACGAGGGGGCAGACCCGGCCTCCGTGGTGTTTGACGGCATCCAGTCCGCCAAGGCCAGGGACGTGGACGTCATCCTCATTGACACCGCCGGACGGCTGCACAACAAGACGAACCTGATGAACGAGCTGAACAAGATCAGCCGCATTGTGGCGCGGGAGCTGCCCGACGCCGCCAAGGAAGTCCTGCTGGTTCTGGACGGCACCACCGGCCAGAACGGCCTGATTCAGGCAAAGCAGTTCAAGGAAATCGCGGGGGTCACGGCCATCGCCCTGACCAAGCTGGACGGCACCGCCAAGGGCGGCATTGTCATCGCCGTGGCGGACGCCCTGCAAATTCCCGTGAAGTTTGTGGGCGTGGGGGAGCAGGCGGACGACCTGATGCCCTTCAGCGCGAAGGAATTCGTGGAAGCATTGATCTGAGGAAGTATCATGGAAGTAGTTTTGGCAAGCAAAAACAGACATAAATGGGAAGAAATCCGGAAAATCACCGAGAAATTCGATATGGAGCTGGTGATGGAGTCCGACCTTGGCGTGGACATTGACGTGGAGGAAACGGGAACTACCTTTGAGGAAAATTCCTTTCTGAAAGCCAACGCAGTCATGCGGGCCACCGGGCTTCCGGCGCTGGCGGACGATTCCGGCATTGCCGTGGACGCCCTGAACGGGGAACCCGGCATTTACTCCGCCCGGTACGGCTTCGACGATACGCTGGACGACTGGGGCAGGTTGCAGCTGCTGCTGAAAAACACGGAAAATGTTCCCGACGGCCAGCGTCAGGCGCAGTTCGTCTGCGTCATCACCATGGTCACGCCTGAAGGCAAGGTGATTCAGGCCCGGGGCGAGGTGCACGGCGAGTTGCTGCGCGCCCCAGCCGGGACGGGCGGCTTCGGCTATGACCCCATTTTCTACTATCCGCCCTTCGGCAAGACCCTGGCGGAGGTGACGCCTGAGGAAAAGAATCAGGTGTCCCACCGGGCGGTTGCGCTGCGGGCATTTTACGACAAACTCAAGGAGGAAGGCTATGCTGACAAGTAAACAGCGCGCCGAGTTCCGGGCGCAGGCGAACAGCTTGGAAACCACCCTGATGGTGGGCAAGGACGGCGTGACGGAGGCAGTGGTCGCGGAAGCGGACAAGCTGCTCACCGCACGGGAACTGGTGAAGGGCAAGGTGCTGGAAACCGCGCTGATGAGCGCGCGTGAGGTGTCCGACGCCATCTGCAAGGCCACCGGCGCCGACGGCATTTCCTGCGTCGGTTCCAAGTTCGTCATCTGGCGGTTCAGCGAAAAATGTCAGGCCGAGCGCAACCAGACCGGCCGCGCAAAGCACAAGGAGACCCCCAAGTCCAAGGCTGACCCGGTAGGCAAGGGCGTTCGCGCCCGCCGTCAGGCAGCCCGTCAGGCGCGGGAGCAGCGCAACCAGTATTTCCGGGAACAGGCCATCGAAAAGTCCATTGAGCAAAGCCGGGAACGGCAGCAGAGAAAGCAGAAATAACCCGAACGGTGCCACAAAGGAACAGCAGCGGAATTTTTCTTCCGCATTTTGCGGGATAAACAGGTACAGGAGCGGTGCAAATGGAACGAATCGGCATTTACGGTGGAACCTTCAATCCCCCACACGCCGGCCACATTCAGGCGGCGAAGCAGGCGGTCACGGCGCTGAACCTCGACAAGCTCGTGATCGTCCCCACGAGTATTGCGCCCCACAAGGCGATACCGGAGCACTCGCCCACCCCGCGGCAAAGGCTCGAAATGCTGCGCATTGCGGCGGCGGACTGCCCGAAGGCCGAGGTTTCGGACATCGAGCTGAACCGGGGCGGCGTCAGCTACACCTTCCAGACCGTATCGGAGTTGAAGACGCGCTATCCTGACGCGGAGCTGATTCTGCTCATGGGCAGCGATATGTTCCTGTGCTTCGATCAGTGGAAGCAGCCAGACGACATCCTGAAAAATGTGGAGCTGGGCGTTTTCTACCGGGGAAACAAGGGAGAAAAAACCGCCGTTGCCGAAAATAAGGCGAAGCTGGAGCAGCGGGGGGCAAAAATCCGACTGGTGGAAAACGACATTGTCGATATTTCCTCCACCCAGCTGCGGCGGATGCTGGCGTTTCACTGCGCGGGTCCGTTTCTGTCCCCGGGCGTGGCGGCGTACATTCGGGAACACAGGCTGTACGATGTAGATGCCCAATGGAAAAACCTCCCCATGGCGGAGTTGGAGCAGGTGGTCGTTCGGCTGCTGAACCCCAACCGGGTGGCACATGTTTTGGGCTGCCGGGATACGGCGGTGGCACTGGCCAAGCGATGGGGCGCGGACGTGACCGACGCTGCCCGGGCGGGCATTCTCCACGATATTACCAAGGCGCTGGACGGGCCGCTGCAGTTGACAGTCTGTGCCGAATATGGTAAAATATTAGGCGAATTTTCAAGAAAATACCCCAGAACCCTCCACGCCCTTACCGGTTCCATGGTGGCGGAGCGGATTTTCGGAGAAAATGAAGCGGTGGTCTCCGCCATCCGCAGCCACACCACGGGAAAAGCGGACATGAATCTGCTGGAAACCATCATTTATGTGGCAGACTATATGGAGCCGAACCGGAGCTTTCCCGGCGTGGAAGAGCTTCGGGAGCTGGCGTTTTCCGACCTGACCGCGGCGCTGAAGCTGGGGCTGGAAATGACGCTGGAACATCTGAAGGAGCAGGGAAACGAGGTTTCGCCGGAGTCCAGAGAAGCTCTGGACTGGCTAAACCGTCAGGAAGCAGAAGCCCTGTAGAAAGGAAGAAGTTATGTTAACCCCAAAAGAAATCGCTTACGAGGTTACCAAGGCGCTGGACGCCAAAAAAGGACAGAACATCAAGCTGCTGAAAATTGACCGGGTCAGCTCTCTTGCGGATTACTTTCTGATCTGCACCGGCACCTCCAACACCCACGTCAAGACGCTCTGCGACTATGCCGAGTACACGCTGGAGCAGCTGGGGGAGCAGATGCTCAGCCGGGAAGGCCACCGGGGCAATTCCTGGGAGCTGCTGGATTACGGCAGCATCGTCGTCCACGTTTTTACCGAGGAAGCCCGGAAGTTCTACGATCTGGAACGCCTGTGGGCGGACGCGGAACTTGTGGATATCCGGGATATCATCATCGAAGAGAATTAGTATATATCCGGCTGACCGAAATGCAGCCGGTTTGAGAGGTGTGTTCGGCATGAATTACGATTACGCAAAAATTGAGGCCAAGTGGCACAAGTACTGGCAGGAGCATAATACCTTCTACACCGACGTGTGGGATTTCTCCAAGCCCAAATACTATGTGCTGGATATGTTCCCGTATCCCTCCGGCGTCGGCCTGCACGCGGGCCATCCCGAGGGCTACACGGCGACGGATATCGTCTCCCGCATGAAGCGGATGCAGGGCTACAACGTGCTGCACCCCATGGGCTATGACTCCTTCGGCCTGCCGGCGGAGCAGTACGCCGTGAATACCGGCCATCATCCCAACGGATTTACCCAGAAGAACATTGAGACCTTCTCCGCACAGCTGAAGGAGCTTGGCTTCGATTACGACTGGTCGAAGATGATCGCCACGTCCGACCCGTCCTTCTATAAGTGGACGCAGTGGATCTTCAAGAAGCTCTACGAGGCGGGCTACGCCAAGCGCATTGAGATGCCCGTGAACTGGTGCGAGGAGCTGGGCACTGTGCTCAGCAACGACGAGGTCATCGACGGCAAGTCCGAGCGGGGCGGCTATCCCGTGGTCAAGAAGAACATGATGCAGTGGGTCATTGACCAGCCCGCCTTCGCGGAGAAGCTGCTGGAAGGTCTCAACGAGATCGACTGGCCGGAATCCACCAAGGAGATCCAGCGCAACTGGATCGGCAAATCCACCGGTGTGGAGGTGGACTTCCAGCTGGTGGGCGGCGGTGAATTCTCCATCTACACCACCTGTATCGAGACAATTTACGGCATTACCTTCATGGTGCTTGCCCCCGACGGCAAGATCGTGCAGAGCCTGATGGATCGGGTGCAGAACAAGGAAGCGGTTCAATCGTACATCGACGAGTCTGTGAAGAAGAGCGACATGGACCGCACGGAGCTGAACAAAACCAAGTCCGGCTGCCGTCTGGAGGGCGTCTACGCTATCAACCCCGTCAACGGCAAGCAGGTGCCAGTGTTCATCGGCGACTTCGTTCTGGCGAGCTACGGCACCGGCGCGGTCATGGCCGTGCCCAGTCACGACCAGCGTGACTTTGAGTACGCCCAGGTGCATAACATCCCCATGATTCAGGTCATTGACGGCGCGGACGTGTCCGAGCACGCCTTTGAGAAGCAGGATTATCTGGGCAAGGGCTGCAGGCTCATCAACTCCGAAGAGTTCACCGGCCTGACGGTGGAGGAGGCCAAGGAGGCCATCACCTGCAAGCTGGAAAAGGCCGGCGTGGCCAGAAGAAAGGTCAACTACCATTTCCGGGAGTGGATTTTCGCCCGTCAGAGATATTGGGGCGAGCCGGTTCCCTGCGTGTACACCGACGACGGGAAAACCTACTTCCTGCCCGACGACGAGCTGCCCCTGATCCTGCCGGAGCTGGAGGATTACAAGGGACGCAACGGTCAGGCGCCGCTGGAAAACGCCACCGAGTGGAAGAAGTATGACCGTAACGGCATTCACGGCGTCCGGGAGACTTCCACCATGCCCGGCAGCGCCGGTTCCTCCTGGTATTATTTCCGCTATATCGACCCCAAGAACGACAAGGTGTTCTGCGACCCCGAGCTTGCGAAGCACTGGATGCCCGTTGACCTGTATGTTGGCGGCCCGGAGCACGCCGTGGGTCATCTGATGTATTCAAGGATCTGGAACCGCTTCCTGTACGATCAGGGGCTGTCTCCCGTGAAGGAGCCGTTCAAGAAGCTGGTGCATCAGGGCATGATTCTGGGCGAGAACGGCATCAAGATGGGCAAGCGCTTCCCGGAATTCGTGGTGAATCCCAGCGACGTAGTGCGGGAATACGGCGCGGATACCCTGCGGCTGTACGAGATGTTCATGGGGCCGCTGGAGGTGTCCAAGCCCTGGAGCACCACCGGCGTGGTGGGCGCAAAGAAGTTCATCAACCGCGTCTGGAACTTCTTCACCGAGGAGAAGAACATCACCGATACCGACGACGGCAAGCTCACCAAAATCTATCACCAGACGGTGAAGAAGGTCACCTCCGACTTTGAGGCGCTGGGCTTCAACACGGCCATTGCCCAAATGATGGTGTTCGTCAACGAGGTCTATAAGAACGGCAGCTGCCCCAAGGCCTATGCCGAGGGCTTTATCAAGATGCTTTCCTGCATCACGCCTCACGTGGGCGAGGAAATCTGGCAGCTGCTGGGACATGACGATACCATTGCCTACGAAAGCTGGCCGACCTATTCCGAGGAAAAGTGCAAGGATGCCGAGGTGAACATCGCGGTGCAGGTCAACGGCAAGATGCGCGGCACCGTGCTGATGGACGCCGATCTTTCCAACGAGGAAGTGGTGGCAAACGCCGTGGCGGACGAAAAGATTGCCAAGTTCCTGCAGAAGCAGGGCGGCCAGATCGTGAAGACCATTGTGGTAAAGAACAAGCTGGTCAACCTGATCGTCAAGTGATCCGATTTCCGGAATGGTTTCAGATTTTCTTTGGAGCCCGGTATAATTTGTGAATTTTTAGAATTATTCCTTGACAATTCGGGAAAGAACAATTATAATGTATCAAGCCGGTATGGCCCTGAAAGCATCCTGGATCGAGCCGGATGCCATCGGAGGGAGGGAAAACAATGTCTGAAATTCGCGTCAAGGAGAACGAGTCTCTGGAGAGTGCTCTGCGTCGTTTTAAGCGCAGCTGTGCCAAGGAAGGCGTGATTGCTGAGGTCAAGAAGCGTGAGCATTACGTCAGCCCCAGCCTGAAGCGGAAGCAGAAGTCCGAAGCTGCCCGTAAGAACAAGAGAAAGTTCTATTGATCCCTCATGAAAACAGTTAAAACCGCTCTGGGTAACCAGAGCGGTTTTTGCGTCCTGCCTTTTCAAAAAAAGCTGCCTCCTGCGATTCTTGAAGATCGCGAGGGGCAGCTTTTTGCAATGTTACATTTTCTCCGGGGCGGAGAAGCCGAGGATGTGGATGCAGGTTTCCAGAATGTTTTTGGCTAAGCCAAGCAGGGCGATGTGTCCGGCTTTCAGGGTTGCGTCCGCTTCCTTGAGGACGGGAGTTTCGTGGTAGAATTTGTTCACCGCGCCTGCCAGCTCGTAGATGTAGGCGCAGATCAGGTTCGGTGCGGAGGAAGCCAGGGCGGTTTCCAGCGTGGGCTGTAAGCGGGTGATGACGTTCATCAAGTCCTTGGCGAAGGGATTCGCCGGGGGCTGGATGGGAAGGTGCGCCCAATCGCCGTATTTTGCCAGAATGGACTTGATGCGGACGATGGTATAGAGAATGTAGGGGCCGGTGTTGCCCTCGAAGGCGGCGAAGCGCTCCAGATCGAAGTTGTAATCCTTGGTGGGCTGGTTGCTCAGATCGCCGTATTTCAGGGCGGCAAGTGCGATTTTCGCGGTGGTATCGTCCACTTCGGAGGCGTCCACGATCTGGTTTTCCACGACCTTGGCACGGACGAAGGCCGTCATATCGGCGATGAGGGTTTCCAGCCGGAGAACGCCGCCGTCCCGGGTCTTGAAGGGCTTGCCGTCCTTGCCGTTCATGGTGCCGTGGCCGATATGCTCCAAGGCAGTGGTGTCGGGGACGACGCCGCATTTCCGGGCGGCGCGGAACACCTGCTCAAAGTGCAGCGCCTGCCGCTTGTCGGTGACGTAGAGCATCTTGTCGGGGTGCCAGTCCTGCATCCGCTGAACCATGGTGGCAAGGTCGGTGGTGGCGTAGATGGAGGAGCCGTCGGACTTGACCAGAATGCAGGGGGGAACCGCCTTCTTGTCCGTTTCCTCGGCCACGGGGATGACCCACGCGCCTTCGGAGAGAACGGCGTAGCCCTTTTCCTTCATCTCCGCGACCATGGCGGGGATATAGGGGTCGGCGTCGCTTTCCCCCAGCCACTTTTCAAAGTGGACGTCCAGACTGTCGTAGATCCGCCGCAGGTCGGGCAGGGACACGTTCATGATGTGCTGCCAGATGGCGCGGTAGCCGCGACGACCCTGCTGCAATTCAAAGGTCGCGGTGTGGGCGCGCTGGGCAAAGGCTTCGTCTTCTTTCTTCCGGGCGGAGGCGGCGGGGTAAAGCTCCTCCAAGTCCGACAGGGTGAAGGGCGGCTCGGCAGGGTATTCTCCCGTAAAATCCGGGTCAAAATAGGGAAGGTTCGGCTGACGGTCCCGCAACTCCGCGATAATGAGGCCCATTTGCAGGCCCCAGTCGCCCAGATGCACGTCGCCGATGGTGTTGTAGCCGAAGAAGGCATACAGCCGCTTCATGGCTTCGCCGATGATGGCGGGGCGCAGATGGCCGATGTGCAGGGGCTTCGCCACGTTGGCGCCGCCGTAGTCCACCACAATGGTTTTGCCCGCGCCGGTTTTCGCAACGCCAAAATCGGGGGCGGTGCGCATGGCTTCCAGATAGGTTTCCAGAAACGCCCCGGAGAGCTTCAGGTTAATGAAGCCCGGCATGACGGCCTCCACCAGAGAATAGTCGGCGGCGTCCAGCTTTTCTGCCACTGCCTTCGCAATCTGGATGGGGGCGCAGTGGTACTGCTTCGCGGCGGCCAGAGCGCCGTTGCACTGGTATTCGCACAGGTCGGGGCGGTTGGAGACCGTCACCCGGCCGTAGGAGGCGTCATAGCCGGCGTCGGCAAAGGCGCGCTCCATTTTTTCGGTGATGATATCAAGAATTTTTTCCATAGTTCACTCACACCTCTGAGGTAAAATCAGCCCTGCTGCTTGCGCTCGGCCATCCATGCGAGGTAATCGTCGTAAGTGCCGTACTTGTCGATGATGGTGCCGTCGGGCTGGAAGGCGATGACCCGGTTACAGGTAGAGGTCAGCAGCTCGTGGTCGTGGGAGGCCAGCAGCACCACGCCGGGGAAGGCTTCCAGACCCTTGTTCACCGCCTGAATGGACTCCATGTCCAGATGGTTGGTGGGCTGGTCAAGCAGCACCACGTTCGCACCGGAGAGCATCATCCGGCTGAGCATACAGCGCACCTTTTCGCCGCCGGAGAGGACGTTCACGGGCTTGAACACGTCCTCGTTGCTGAACAGCATCCGCCCAAGGAAGCCCCGGAGGTACACGTCGTCCTTCTTGGCGGAATACTGGCGCAGCCAGTCCACCAGTTCCATCTGATTCCCGTCAAAGTAGGGGGAATTGTCCTTGGGCAAATAGCTGCGGATGGTGGATACGCCCCACTTGACGCTGCCCTCGTCCGGCTCCAGCTCACCCATGAGGATCTTGAACAGGGCGGTCTGCGCCAGCTCGTTTTCGCCCACGAAGGCGATCTTGTCCCCCCGGTTTACGGAGAAATACACCTTGTCCAGCAGCTTCACGCCGTCCACGGTGACGGACACGTCCTTGACGGTGAGCACGTCCTTGCCCAGCTCCCGCTCGGGCTGGAAGCCCACGAAGGGATAACGGCGGGTGGAGCATGGCATTTCCTCCACGGTCAGCTTGTCCAGCAGCTTGCGGCGGGCGGTAGCCTGCTTGGCTTTGGCCTTGTTGGCGGAGAAGCGCTGGATGAACAGCTGCAATTCTTCGATCTTTTCCTGATTGCGCTTGTTCTTGTTGCGCAGCATGGCCTGCACCATCTGGGAGGACTCGTACCAGAAGTCGTAGTTGCCCACGTACATCTTGATTTTGCCGTAGTCGATGTCCACGGTGTGGGTGCAGACGGTGTTCAGGAAGTGGCGGTCATGGCTCACCGCGATGACCATGCCGGGAAAGTCCAGAAGGAAATCCTCCAGCCAGTTGATGGCTTCGATGTCTAAGTTGTTGGTCGGCTCGTCCAGCATGACGATGTCGGGGTTGCCGAACAGTGCCTGTGCCAGCAGAATTTTCACCTTGAGACGGGGATCCACGGAGGCCATCTGCTCATAGTGCAGCTCCGTGCCGATGCCCAGACCCTGCAGCAGGCGGGAGGCGTCGGATTCCGCTTCCCAGCCGCCCAGCTCGGCGAATTCGGCTTCTAAGTCGGCAGCCCGCAGGCCGTCCTCGTCGGTGAAGTCCGGCTTTTCGTAGATGGCGTCCTTCTCCTTCATGACTTCGTACAGGTGGGCGTTGCCCATGATGACCGTGTCCATGACGGTGTAATCGTCATAGGCGTTCTGGTTCTGCTTCAGAACGGAGACCCGCTTGGTGGGGTCGATGGTGACGGAGCCGTTGGTGGAGTCCAATTCCCCCGTCAGGATGCGCAGGAACGTAGATTTGCCCGCGCCGTTGGCGCCGATGATGCCATAGCAGTTTCCGGGGAGAAACTGCAGGTCAACGTGCTGGAACAGCCACTGACCGCCAAACTGCATACCGAGATTGCTTACTGTAATCATTTCTTACTCCTTAACTTCTGGAATCTCTGAATAAATCGCCTTCTGCCGACAGCTCTCGCCGATTTAATCAGAGCTTCCATTTTTCGCGGCAGCATACCGCTGCACATAACTATACAGGATAATAATACCACATAATTTGAAATAATCAATCACGATTGCGCCAATTATGAATAAATCGAGAAATTTTTCCGAAAGCCCTTGCTTTTTTCCACAGGTGCGCTATAATATTAGCACTCAAACACAAAGAGTGCTAAATAAGGAAGCCCTGAATCAATCGGCAGGGGCTTCCCAAATTAAGGATGTGTATTGATTATGGAAAAGCAGCAATTCAAAGCGGAGTCTCAGCGTCTTCTTGACCTGATGATCAACTCCATTTATACCCACAAGGAGATTTTCCTTCGTGAGATCATCTCCAACGCCTCCGACGCCATCGATAAGCTGGCCTATACGGCGCTGACCGACGACAAGGTGGGCATCAACCGGGATGAATTCGCCATCACCATCACCCGCGACCCCGAAAACCGCACCCTGACCGTTTCCGATAACGGCATCGGCATGTCGAAAGACGAAATGATCGAGAATCTCGGTACCATCGCCAAGTCCGGCTCTCTGGGCTTCAAGCAGGCCATGGAGAAGAACGAGGACATCGACATCATCGGCCAGTTCGGCGTGGGCTTCTATTCCGCCTTTATGGTAGCTTCCTCCATCACCGTCATTTCCAAGAAGTACGGCGAGGACAAGGCATGGAAGTGGGTCTCCGACGGCGCGGACGGCTATACCATTGAGGAAACCGAGAAGGCCACCCCCGGCACGGACGTCATCATGACCCTGAAAGCCGATACCGAGGACGAAAAATACTCCGAGTATCTGGAAGAATACGAAATCCGCAGCCTGATCCGGAAGTATTCCGATTACATCCGCTACCCCATCAAGATGGAAGTCACCAAGTCCCGCCCCGTGGAGGAGCCGAAGGACGAGAACGCCGAGG
>ERZ1673702.2891-NODE-2891-length-14156-cov-7.704205_pt1 | contig 14156 bp, 8 predicted proteins | sample MGYA00580232_ERZ1673702 | MGnify/ENA primary metagenome ERZ1673702 (study PRJEB41218, sample SAMN15661792) | gut metagenome | host: Homo sapiens | place: Canada: London | collected 2015-08-20/2019-03-30 | study: EMG produced TPA metagenomics assembly of... | reverse complement strand
ATATATATGCGCGTGGGAGATAGTATGGTAGAACAACCCGTGCCGCCGTTCCCGAAAGACGCATATCAGAGAATTGCCGAAATGATCGAAATCCGCAAGCAACTCCGCAAAGTGCTGGATTTGCAGGTGGAAGGCTGTTCGGACGAAGTGTTATTGAAAGAGCAACGGCAACTCGGCACGAAATATGATAGTTTCGTCAAACGCTTCGGGTATATCAACAGCAAGAACAATCTAAGGCTGTTCAAATCCGACGGCGACAGCGCACTGCTATTTGCGTGCGAGAACGTATCGGACGATGAAGAAACGGTAACGAAAGCGGACGTGTTTACGAAACGCACGATCAGACCGTATACGGCGGTAACGAGTACGGATGATTGTTTCGAGGCGTTGCAGATAAGCAAGAACGAGCGCGGCTCGGTAGATATTTCGTATATCGAAGAACTCACAAAGAAAGATTACGACACCGTGCTGAACGAACTCGGTAACGCGGTATTCCGTAATCCCGCGGCGGTCAATCCCGAAGATAAATATTCGGGCTTTGAAACGGCGGAAGAATACCTTTCGGGGAGAGTTACGGATAAACTGCAAACGGCGGAGCGAATGAAACAAAGCAGCCCCGATCTTATCGACTATGATAAAAATATCGCGGCGCTGAAAGAGGTTCAGCCTGCGCCGGTAAAGGCTTCGGAAATCGCGGTGAGAGTAGGAACGAGCTGGATAGACAAAGAACTGTATAAAGAGTTTTTCTGTCAGTTAATTGCGCTCCCGTATTATATGCGCGACGGAATCGAACTGTATTACAACAAGCACGACGGCAGTTGGCGCGTAGACCGCACGACGGGGTATGTGCGAAACTTCCGCACGATGAACGTAACGAGCGTATACGGCACAGAACGTGCGAACGCTTACAGACTGTTTGAAGATTGTCTGAATCAGCGTTCCACACAGATTTACGATACGGTTTTGGACGCGGACGGCAGAGAAAAGCGAGTGCTGAACAACTCCGAAACGGTAGCGGCGAGAGAAAAGCAGAATAAAATCGTGGAAGCGTTCAAGGACTGGATATTCCGCGATCCCGAACGGCGAGAAGAACTCGAAGGCGTATACAATCGGCTGTTCAATCAGATCAGACTGCCGAAATACGACGGAAGTTATCTGCGGTTTCCCGAAATGAACCCGGCGATAGAACTTCGCCCGCACCAAAAGGACGCGGTACACCGAATTATTACGAGCGGTAACACGCTACTTCACCATATCGTGGGAAGCGGCAAAACGTATACGATCTGCGCGGCGGCAATGAAACTTCGGCAATACGGCTTGGCGAAAAAGCCGATGATAGCCGTGCCGAATCACTTGGTGCAGCAATGGGCGAACTCGTTTCGGTTTCTTTACCCGACGGCGAAACTCCTGATTGCCACGAAAGACGATTTGGACAAAGACCACCGCGAGCAGTTCGTGTCGAAAGTTGCGATGGGCGATTGGGATTCGGTGATTATAGCGCAATCGAGTTTTGCAAAAATCAATATCTCGCCCGAACGGCAGATAGCAAAGATACGCGAAGAAATTGAGGCGATAGAACGCAGTATCGAAATGCAGTGGGAAGAGAGCGGCGCACCGTCCGGTTCGGTAAAGAACTTGGAGCGTATCAAGAAAGGCAGAGAAGCGCAGCTCAAAAAACTGCTCGACGAAACGAAAAAAGACAACGTTTTAATCTTTGAAAAACTCGGCGTGGACTACCTGTTCGTGGACGAAGCGGACGCATATAAAAATCTGTTTCTGTATACGAAAATGAACAACGTAGCGGGAATTTCCAACGCGGCGAGCGCGAGAGCGAGCGACTTGCAGTTAAAAATAGAGTATATCAACGAACTGCACGGCGGAGATAAAGGCGTGGTGTTCGCAACGGGTACGCCTATTTCCAACTCTATGACGGAAATGTACACGATGCAGACCTATTTGCAAAAGCAAACGCTTGCAAGGCTCGGTATCGATTACTTCGACGCATGGGCGGCAGACTTCGGTGAAACGGTAACGGCGCTCGAACTTGCCCCGTCCGGGAAAGGGTACAGAGCAAGAACGAGATTTGCCAAGTTTACGAACTTGCCCGAACTTTTAACGCTGTATCATTCGTTCGCGGACGTAAAAACGGACGTAAAACTCGACGTGCCGGAAGCGGAGCGAAAGGTTATTACGTTAAAGCCGAGCGACACGGTAATCGACTTAACGGAAGAGATAGCGAAAAGAGCGGACGCGATTTACGCGGGCGGAGTTGATCCGCATATCGACAATATGTTAAAGGTTACGGGCGACGGCAAGAAACTTGCGCTCGATCCGAGGTGTATAGATCCGTTGCTTTCAGACGAAAGCGGAAGCAAACTCAATTTCTGTGCGGACAACGTTTACGAAGAATGGAAGAACTCGGCGGATATTAAGGGAACGCAACTTGTGTTTTGCGATTTATCTACACCAAAAAAACCGTATTCGGAATACGAGTACGGCAAGGACTTCGACGCGTATAACGACTTAAAGCACAAACTTATTGAGCGCGGTATTCCCGAAAACGAGATTGCGTTTATTCACGACGCAAACACGGACAGGGCAAAGCAAGACTTGTTCGATAAAATCAACGCCGGGGCGGTGCGAGTTTTAATAGGCAGCACGGAAAAGTGCGGAGCTGGAACGAACGTGCAAAAACGGCTCGTAGCCATTCATCACTTGGACGCGCCGTATCGCCCGCGCGACCTTATTCAGCGTAACGGGCGCGGTATCCGTCAGGGCAATATGAATAAGGGCATTCGCATTTACACCTATGCGACGGAACGGACGTTCGACAGTTATTCCTATCAGATACTCGAAAACAAACAGCGGTTTATTTCGCAGGTAGAAAAAGGGGATATGACGGTGCGCGAAGCCGAGGACATCGACGAGGCAACGCTTTCTTATGCGGAAATCAAGGCGATTACTTCCGCCAACCCGAAAATCAAGCGAAAAATGGAGCTCGATATGGAAATGGCAAGGCTTCGTGATTTGGAGAGCCGTTATAAGAAAGAACTATTTGCTTTGCAAGATAAGGTAAGAAAGGAATTTCCAGAACAGATTCAGCGGCAGGAATTGTATTTGGAAAGGGTAAGGAAAGACATCGAACTTATCAAGGTGCATTATAACCCCGACAGATTCGAGATTAACGTAAACGGCACGGTTTATTCGGACGGCGTGGAGGACGGAAAGAAGAACGGCGGGCTTGCACTTATGGACGCGTTGTTTCATAACAAGACGGGAACGGTCGTAGCGGAATATTGCGGTTTCAAAATCTCTCTGAACCCGATAGAACTTATCGCCAACGAGCGGAGCATTACGCTTTCGGGCGCGGGGCAATACAGGCTGGACATCGGCGAGAGCGCGAGCGGCAACCTCACCCGATTAGATAACTTTTTAAAAGATTTTTCCGAACGGGAAGAGCGTGCCGTAAAGCGTTTGGAAACCACGAAAGCCGACTTCGAGATTGCAAAAGAGCAAGTAAACGTGCCGTTCGAGCATAAGGACAAGATTATAGCTCTGAACACGGAACTATCCGAACTTAACGCCGAACTCGACCTCAATAAGCGCGAAGAAGTGGTAATCGACGACGGCGAAGAGGATAGCGAAACGAATGAAACCGAAGAGGTTTACGCGGCACTGCCGAAAAAACAAACAAAAACAAGGAAACAGAAAAAGACTATGCTGATAGAAAAATTATATCGAACGTATAAGCAGACGGAAGAGAAGAACCCCGGCGCGATGGTGTTTGCCGTAAAGAACGGGGATTACACTTGCTTCGACGATACGACCGAAGAACTCACGGCACTATCGAGCCTGTCGCCATCGTATTTCGAGGCAGGCGAAAAGGAAGTAAAAACACTTACGATAGACGAACCGCTCTTTCAGGAATTTGCGCAAGCCTTTATGAATGCGGGCTTAAAAATCGCATTGTTCGACGAACCCGAAGAAGAAAAAACGTTTATCGACGAGAGCGATAAAGTCGCCGCCATGCAGGTTGACGTTTTGCCCGATTATACCGTAACCGGGGAGCAAATGCACGAATACGGTTACACTTGGGACGGAATGTTGCCCGTGAGAATCCGAACGGCGCGAATGCTTTACGGCGCTGGCGTGGAACTTTACAGGCTCGGCAAAAACGACACGGAAGGGAAGGTTGAAAGCGGCGAGTTTGAAGATACCGACAGTTTATACGGTGTTGAAAAGCCCGCATGGCAGGCGTTTATTTCTTCCGAAAGGGGCAGAGCGTATCTGACAGCGTGGCACAGCGTTGCAGAAAGCGCGGGAAAAGTCATAAACGAAGAAATGAGTTACGTTGACGGAGCGTATGCCGATCCGCTTTCGGATAAATTCTTAGAAGAACGCAAAACGATCGAAGCCTATCTGAACGGAAACTACGCGCCGAGCGAAGAAGCGGAGCCGTATATCAAGCCTTTGCTTGAAAACTATCATAAGCGATTCCCGTTGGATATTCTTCTCGAATACTACGGCTGGGATAACGACAGCGTGTATTCCGCGCTTGCGGAAAACATAGCCGATACGAAACTCAACGACTATGCCGTGGATACCGTGAACGACATCAATTTCGACGAATTTATGGACGAAAAGCTCAATGAAATCAATTGGCTCGACAGGCTCGGCGGCGACGATGAGGACAGGTTTGAAGATATTGTCTGCGACTTAAAGCCGGAGTTCGAGGATTCGTATTTCAATAAGAGCGACGATAGTTACCCATATGACGAATGGTATGACGATTTTGCCGAAGAAAAACTCAAACCGTATCTCGAAGAAAAGTTGCAAAAGTCGGGCTATAAGTCGATAAACGAGCCTGTTTTAGTGGAATCGCCGAATTACAAAGAACTTGTAAGAGAAAGCGTTGAAAAGGAATTTGAAGAGTTCAAAGCAAATCTTATGGGAAAGTCGGCGGAAGAGATCTTCCAAAACAACTATGAGATTCACGTCAAAACGGAACTCTTTGACACGCTTTGCGGCGAATATGTAGATGTCGGTGAAGAATATTACAGGGCTTTGTATGAAGAAGTGGATCACGGCGGAATTTTGCAACAGCTTTACGACGACTTTATAAGTTCGGAGAATGCGAGCGTTTCTACGGGCGAGGATACAATTTTCTTCATCAAAGATTATTGCGAGCATTATCATTCGGACGTTATGAAAGAGTATCTCGGCGAAGAGAATTTTGCATATTTCGGAACGGATGAAGAGAATACGGCTTACTACTATTTCAAAGACAGTTTGAGCGTTGATAACCTGAATCGTATCAAGGAACAAGCCGACGAATATATCATTGCCGCGCCTGTCTTGTATATGTCGCAGGAATCTTTGGAAGATAAGAATATTACTTTTCTGAAACTCGGCAGGGACGTCGATGAAGCGGAACTGAAAGTGAACGACGAGATAGCGAAGTTTGCAATGAAAGCGGCGTATAACAAAAAACTGCCGCTCGAAGCGACGATGATAAGCCGAAATTGCGGATCGGATATTGAAAAAGGTATCTCGACGCACTTTGACGGTATGCACTTAAATACCGATTTTATCGCAAATCTGTATGCGTTATACGGCGAAGAGCGTATGAATTACGTTCTTGCAAGCACCGTGCAGATGTCGGAGAGCGACGGCAGATTCAATCCCGATAATAAAGCGTGGGCAAAGGGAATTTCCGTCAATAACAGCGACGAGGACAGGAGAAAGTTCTATGTTACATCGCACCCGGCGTTGCTCGACGGATTTATTACGGCTTATAGAAAATACGTTAAAGAATTCAAAGAACAATTAGACAAGGAGGACAAAACATTGAGCGATTTTACGAAAGTAACCGCAAGGGGAGATAAAGTCGTAAGCATCTCGAAAGACATAAACGGCAGAGATATTGCAATCATCGACCGCACGGCGAGAGAAAACGGAGATTATACCGTAGCGATCGGCTATCATACCGAAACGGGCGATTGGGAGCAAGGCATATACGGTTTTGAAACGCAGAAAGCGGCGGAAGAGTGGCGAGAGAAAGAGTATTCCGCAGATACGAAACCGAAAATCGGATATACGAAAATCAAGGTGGCGAGCGACGCGTTTATTAAACGGTCGGGCATGGGCAGTGTGTTCAGAATGCCAGAAAATGGCGAGTATGCGGGCTTTGCCTACTTTATGTTCAACGACAAAATCAAACCGTCGAGGCAGATTGCAGATTTAAAGAGCGATTCGCAGGAACTCTGTTACGAACTGTCCGTAAGAGATAACGCGGCGATCGATATTTTCAAACGCCGCGGCGACGACGAAGAAGTCGTTACGCTTACCGCGGAAGAGTTCAAAAAGGCTGTTGGCGGCACGACGAATAAGGACTACGAAACAAGCAGAAACGATGATACGAAGTGGTTTGCTGCGAGCATTCCGCAGGAAGCGTTCAGAAGAGAATACGACAACAGTATGCTGTTCGTTTTGCCGAATAAGGACGATTTCGGCGGTATGACGTATTTCATTCCGAGCGTGTTCGTCGGGGAAGATAAAAATAGCAACGACGGACGAATCGAGATCCGCTTGCCACAGGATTTCGTGGTAAAAGCGCAAACGCGCGGCGGCGAGAAAAAGATTGAACTTACCGCTTACGATTTTTGCAAACTGACGGACAAAACGACCGCCGAGGATTATAAACGTCTGAAAACCGAAATCGTTACGGAAAACGAAACGGAATGGAATCACGTTTCCGTTCCCGAAAAGGCGAGAATTGCGAGCTTCGACGAAAGCACCTTATTCAGAATGCCCGACGGCGAATACGGCGATTACACCTACTATTTGCCGAATAAATGCGTGAAAGATAACGAAGAGAACGGCACAATCCGTTTAAGTCTACATAACGATTACAAGGTGCGCCTTACGAACAATAAAGGTGAGGAAAAGAAAACGGCGGAACTTTCGGCAAAGGATTTTTGCGAGGAAGTCAGAGGGAAAGACGCAGGCGCATACGGCGCAGACTACAAACGACCGAGCGAGGAAGCGAAAACCGCTTTTGCCGAAAGAGAAAAAGCGTTGCGCGACTTTGTTCCGGACGAAATGAAAGCGCGTAAGAATTGGGTTGCCGTTAAAACGTGGAAGAGTGCCGAAAAGGACAAACTCAGCAAACGCCCGATCGATTGCAATACGGGGAATTACGCCGAAAGCGATAATCCCGAAACGTGGACGACTTTCGATAAAGCGTTGGAATACGTCCGCGAACACGGCGGAACGACGATTGCTTATGCGCTTGACGGCAAAGATAAGGTTTCCTGCGTGGATATAGACCGCTGTTTCGGTGAAAACGGCGAGCTGTCCGAAACGGCAAAAGAAGCGTTGAAACGAAGCGGCGCAACTTATGCGGAAAAATCTGTCAGCGGTAACGGCTTGCATATTTTCGGCAAGACGGATGGTATGGATTTGCGCACTTTCTCAAAAGGCGGCGACTTGGAATTTTACCAAAAGGAACAGTTTATAGCGATGACGGGAGACGGAGCAAAAACGAAAGACCTTATAAACTTCGATACCTGCGGAATGAAGCCGTATTTAGAGAGTAAATGCGAAAAGCGTATCGAGTGGAAAGGCGTATGCAAGGGCGAAAACGGTCTTTCTTCGATGTCGGATAAAGACGTGGTAGAAAAGGCGAGCGAGGCGAAGAATGGGGAAAAGTTCAAACGGCTTTATGCGGGCGAAGATTTGCAGAATAATCACTCGAACTCGGATATGAGCCTTATGAATATTCTTGCTTATTGGTGCAACGGCGATAAAGAACAGATGCTTCGTATTTTCGCAACGAGCGGACTGTTTCGTCCGAACAAATCCGCCGATTATTACGAGCATACGGCAATCAAGGCATTGCGCGAAATACCCGTTAAATCGACCTATACGCCGACTATTCCGAAAAATACAGGCGGTAACGGAAAGAGATAAAGAGTATAGAAAAAGGCTACGGCGAGTAGCCGTAGCCAAAAGAAAAACTATTTCAATAAGTCGAACAAATATCCTTCGTCGGATTTGTGCTTTCCGTGGGTGCGATGGTATTCGGTAATAGCGGAAGTTAAAAGGTCTATGCGGTCTTGAAAATACTCTTCGTAAAACGCAGTGGAATTGTCGTATTTCTTGCGATTATATACGACGTTTTGTTTGCAGAAGTCTTTTGGCTTTTTCTTAGCCTTAACTTTTTCAAATTCGGATACTTTGTTCTCCGCAATGATAAGCAACATTTCAAGTTCCGGCTTCGTGCAGAATTTCGCTTGGGATTTGATGGATAAAAGCAATTCCTTGGGGATTTTCAATGAGTCCGTCATTTTGTCCCCGATCCGATAAATCGCAATCTCGCCGTGATATGCGTCAAGCGCGGGTTTTAATTGCGGCGAGGTGAGCTGGCGAGCATGAAAGGGGCGCATATCGAGCAAATCGTCGCGTGTGAACTTTAATTTGCCGTTATCGAGCAAAAGATTTATGATTTTCAGTTCGTTCGGACCTTCGCACATTATAAGGATTTTCATTTCAAAAACTCCTTCTTAATGTTCATAAGGTCGTCGTAGTTGACGGAAGTCTTAAATGCGTCGTTATAAAACTGACGGCTCTTTGAAAGTTCTACGCGAATATCAAAGTTCTCGTACATATTCTCGGCAACGATTTTTTTATCCGCACGGCAAACCCAGATATTGTCCTGACGATTGAACAAATCGAGCAGTTCACAATAATGTGTGGAGAAATAGAGCGTGGCGTTGAACTTGTTGACAGATTTATCCTTATACAGATTGATGATATTTTCGACGAGCGTTTTGTGGAAATGGTTTTCTATTTCATCGATGATAAGGTCGAATCCGTATTTAAGCGATGCGATGACGGTAACGTAAAGAAGTAATCCTTTGGTTGTGCCGCTCGATAAAAAGTGGACGAGTTCCTTATTCGAAACAATCTTTTTGCCCGAGGCAAGAGAAAGTTCGTAATTGTGTTCGTCGAGCATCGTGAGACCTTTTACGTTTTCATCGAATAAGTGTAAGACTTTTGCTAACACGGAAGGGGATAACTTATACAGTTTCAGCGAATTGAACATTAAGCGATAGGTGTTTGCGCCTTCGCCGTCCGAATTAAAATATATGGCTCGCGTTTCTTTCTTCTTTAATACGAAAAACACGATAGACGTATCTTCGGGCAAAATGCCGATATTTTCGACTGGGACAAAATCGTCGTCTGAGAAAATCGTTTTCGCTTTGGACTTATAGTAGACCTTTTCGAGAAGTTGCTGATTAGAAAACGTCGCCTTATCGTTTAAGGTTTGCGATGACGAAATATCGGTGGAATACTTATAGATTTTCCCTTCGTGATAGAAAAACAGGGTTAAGTGAATTCCGTCATAAGAATAATCTTTATCTTCGAGCGAAAAGTTGCCGAGTATGGAATAAGCGCAATCGAGAAGATCAAGGAAAGAAGTTTTACCGGAAGCGTTTTTTCCGATAAACGCGACGGTGTTATATACGAATAAGCCGTCTGCGATTTCCTGAAGCTCGTATTCTTTATCTTCGGTTGTTTTCTTGGATTTGGCTGTGAAGTCGAGTACGCAATCGTTTTGAATGTTTTTGAAGCCCGAGGCTTTGACGTAAAGCAATTTCATGTTCTTTACCTCCGTGCTTATATTATACACGATAAAACGAAAATAAACAAGTATTTTGTTTGAGATTTTATGAAAAATATTTTTGAGGCGATTTTATAAGAAAATAAAACAGAAATTTCGACAAAATCGAACGAGGATAGAGTGAGTTGAGGGACTTTTGAAATAGTAAACACAAAAAATTTTTTTCAGGAGGTAAAAAATGAAGAAAAAGAGTATACGAGATACTCCCGTTATCGTAATTCCGAAAGGGTATACGATAGACGAAATGTTGGATTTCGACGACGAGGGGTATGAAAACGGTGAACCCGTGGCGGTAGAGGAGGTGAAAGTTGTCTTTGGAGAATGAAGAAAGAAATTCGGCGTATGAAAAATTAACGCCGCAGCGAAAGCAACTCGTGGACAAGGTTATGGAAAACCTTGAAAAGGGCAATTTGTTCTGGTCGCAAGGGTGGGTATCGTCGGGCGCGCCGGAATCGGCGGTGACGGGCAAGAAATATCGCGGAACCAATAACCTTTTTCTGTCGCTGATTGCAATGAGCGAGAATTACGAAGATAACCGCTGGGCGACCTTTAAGCAAATGGAAGAAAAGGGCTGGACGTTCAAAAAGGACGAAGAGGGCAAAAGTGCGGCAAAAGGCAAGGGCGCAACCGTCGAATACTACGAAATGCGCGACAAAGAAACGAAAAAGCGTTTTGATAGAAGCGTATTGGACGGCATGACTGCGAGCGAACAGCAGGAATACATGGATAAAAACGTGTATTGGTTGAGGAAGTTCTACCGCGTGTTCAACTGCTCGTTGATGGACGGCGTTCCGGCCAAGGAAAAACCGCAGATCGATATAAACGACCGAAACGAGCGAGTCGAAGCGATTCTATCGTATTGGGATCAGAACGAATCGAAAATCGTATACGGCGGCAGTCAGGCGTATTACAAGGCGAGTAGCGACGAAGTGCATTTGCCTAAGCGTGCGGACTTTAAGAGTATGCAGGAATTTTACTCGACGGCTCTGCACGAAATCGGGCATAGTACGGGACACGAAAGCAGGCTCAATCGAGATTTATCGGGCAGATTCGGTAGCGAGGGCTATGCAATGGAAGAATTGCGAGCCGAAATTGCTTCTATCTTTATGGAGCAGGACTTGGAAATAGAGCCGAGTGAGGGGCGATTGCAGAATAACGTGGCATACATACAGTCTTGGAAAGAAGAAATCAAGGAGAACCCGAACGCTTTGTTTACGGCGATTACCGACGCGGACAAAATCGCGAAATACGTTTCGGAAAGAGAAAGAGCGTATCGGAGAGTGAACGACGTGCAATATTACGCAATTATCGAGGAAACGAACGCTTATTCCGAGCAGGTGTATAAATGCTGTATCTGCGACGAAGAGGGCGAGGTGAAGCCGCTTATCAATTACGCTTTTGCAGACCGCGAAGCCCTTGAAAAAGAGATAGATAAAGTTAAAGAACTCGATCTTTGGAAAGACAAGACCTTTGAAGAAGTGAGTATCGAAGAACTCAAAGAAAAAGGTAAAGCGGGCAAGGTAGAACAGGAGAAGTCAACGGAATACATAAAGCCGTCCGAACTTGTGGCGACGGAAGTCGCGGCGAAAGCCTTGCCCGTGAGTATGAAAGGGCGCGGTAGCGAAAGTCTGACAAGAATGAGCGACCGAGAAACGCTTGCAAGGGCGGAAGGGTATTACGCGAAAGACAGTAAATTCGCGGACTTATACGTCGGCAAAAACGTGATGAAAAATATTGAGCGGAGCGAGTCCGGACTGATGCTTCGGCTTGCGATGTTCTGCGGAAACGACGAGGAGCAACTGCTCCGTATCTTTAAGTCGTCGGGGCAATTCCGCGACGAAAAGCCGAACGCCTACTATATGAAACTTGCGAGCGAGAGTATGAAAACCATACGGGAAATGCGCGGTTCGATTGCCGCGGCACAAGAGAATAACGGTTTTACGAAAGGCAAAATCGGTATCAATTCAAAAAGATAAAAACAAATAAAAAAACAGGGAGTAAAAAACAATGAGAAACAAATTTTTCAAATTCAACGAGAACTATGCAAAGGTCATCAAACATCTTGACGACAGACAGGCGGGGCAGTATGTGCGAGCGATTTCGGACTATGCGTTCGAGGGCAAGACTTACGGCGGCAAAGACACGGCGGTGAAAACGGCGTTCACGCTCACCAAGCAGATGATCGACGACGAAAAATTCTATCGCGAAAAGGGCAGACTCGGCGGACAAAAAATCGCGGAAAGAAAGAGAACCGAGGACGGGCAGACCGAATCCGATACTATGTTGAAATCGGTTATCGAAACGGTGGTTGCGAGCGAACTTTTAAGTAGCCTTCTCGGCGGTCAGGGTGAAAACGGCGAAGCCGAAAAAGCGTGACCACGAATAAAATCTTGATGCATTCTGCCTCAAAAACATAAAGCAGGATAAAGATAATGCAACAGGCGGCATTATCGACGGTGGAAGCAAGCGGGATACCCGCTTCTTCTTTGGGAGGTGGTAACTATTCGAGGAGAGAGAAATACAGACAAGAAAACCCGTAAATTCATAACCATAACGGATATGTCTATGTGGGAATATATCGACAAAATTATGACTCATCCGGACTACGATAAAAGTTTCAACAAGGTCATAAATTCCGCTTTGTTGTTCGGCTTGCCTATACTGTATAAGCGGCTGTTCGATACGGTGGAAATCGACGGGGAAGAAACTCCCGTAAGCGTTCCGAACGAGTATAACGAGGACGCGTTTTATTTCCAACTGATACGGCTTATGAAAGAAATGCTCGCAAACGAAGTGATTACAAAATCGGTTGTATGCTCGTTATTCAACGAACGTGCGGCGGCATTGCAAGACGGAAAATCGGACGTCGATTCGCTCGTAAAAGGTTTTTACCAAGACACGCCGGACTATCTCGTAAACGAGGAAATACGAATGTTAAAGGACGTGGGGAGGTAAAGAAAAACGGACAATCAACCTATTATTCTGAATATAAAGTATACGCCGTATGAACTCGGCAGAAAAGCAAGCGGACTTGAAAGAGAAGCCCATAGAGCGGAACGTTCCTTTTTCGATATGACGGGCGGCGAGAACGTATATAAGTACATAACGACGGAGGGTAAAGTCGCGGGCAAAAAGTCGGGTAAAATTACCGCGCTCGAATACCTGCAAAAGTCAACGGGCGTATTTAACGGCGGCGGACTTTTATCGGAAGAAAAAGTCGCGGAAATGAAAGAACGATTGAAGAATAACAAGGGCAATATATGGCACGGGTTTGTGTCGCTCAATAAAGAGCAGTCGTATAAAATCGACACGCCGGAAAAGTGTATCGGTATGATAAAAGCGACGTTCGGACAATTTTTTCAGGACGCGAAGTTAGATAAAAAGAATATCGACCTGATGTGCGCGTTGCATTTAGACCGCCCCGACCATCTGCACTTTCATTTTGTGTTTTGGGAGAAAGAACCGAAATACAAAAGCAAGGACGGAGCGCTTTCATACAGGCGCAAAGGGAAAATCGAAAAAACGGCGATAGACAATTTGTTCGTTCGGCTCGGAATGTATGTAGACGACGGCAGGGACAGACTGTATAAATCGAGAGTGGAGGCAATCAGAGCGCTGAGGGGTATGACGGCAATCAAGAGAGTAATGGTAAGCAAGGATGAAATCAAACAAGAGATAATCTCGCTTGCCAAAGACTTGCCGAAAACGGGCAGGCTTACTTACGGCAGTAAAGATATGACGGCATACAAAGGGCGGGTAGATAACATAGTCGCAATGTTAATCGGCTATGACGGGCAGGCGCGCAAGGCTCACTTAAAGTTTATGCGGGAACTCAAACGCAAGGAAATGCTTATAAAAAGCATTTGCGGCAAGAACTTTGCCGTCACGGATAAAAATATATCCGCAGAGGAAATCGAAAAGAATTTTTCAAAATATCACAACAAGATAGACGAAAGCAAACTTACGATTTTGCGGGATATAGAATCGGATTATAAAAGGCGGCAGGGCAATCTTGTGCTGGGGCTTGCGAAAGTTATAAAGCCCTACGTTCGGGACAAGCCTAAAACCTTAAAGTTAAAGCCGAACGATAAACAATACAAACGCCGCCGCGCGATAGCGACATACAACGTCCGTTCTCTTTTCAATAAATTTTTGCGCTCGTTCGCGGATGACAGCGAACTACTTGAGCGGGACTTCTCGCACAGGTTGCAGGATATTGAAAAGGAAATGGAAGAACAGCGTAAAAGAGAAAACGGAGAATACAAGGAGGTGAACTATAAAGATTGAACAGAAAAGATATAACAAGGCACAAAAAGAGAAAAAAGAATAAACTCAAACTTCTGTTTTGGGGGATACTCTTTGCCTTTGTAGCCGTTTTCGTGCTGTTTCTGTTTTCGCTCGGCGGGAAAAGCATAGGCGAGATATTAAGCTACAAAAACTATTGGCTTTCCGTCGGCGTAGCGAACGGCTT
>ERZ1673702.2868-NODE-2868-length-14254-cov-19.814494_pt1 | contig 14254 bp, 13 predicted proteins | sample MGYA00580232_ERZ1673702 | MGnify/ENA primary metagenome ERZ1673702 (study PRJEB41218, sample SAMN15661792) | gut metagenome | host: Homo sapiens | place: Canada: London | collected 2015-08-20/2019-03-30 | study: EMG produced TPA metagenomics assembly of... | reverse complement strand
CTCCCGCTGCACCGGAAAACCCGCGCCACCCCAAAAAGAAAAAGGCAGGCCCGGCCTTGCGGTGCATCGGCGTGCGGGGCACCTCCGGCCGGGAGTACCGGGCAGACGCGGTGCTGGTGGCCACCGGCGGCGTGAGCTACCCCACCACCGGATCCACCGGCGATGGCTACAGGCTGGCGCAGCAGGCCGGGCACACCCTTGTGGAGCCGGTGCCCAGTCTGGTCAGCCTTGTGAGCCATGACGCCGACTGCAAAAAAATGATGGGTCTGGCCCTGAAAAACGTCACCCTGACCCTGTTCGAGGACGACAAGGCTATCTTTGACGAGCAGGGCGAGATGCTGTTCACCCACTTTGGCATCAGCGGCCCGCTGACCCTGAGCGCATCCAGCCATCTGGGGGACATGAAAAAACACCGGTATCATGCGGAGATCGACCTCAAGCCGGCCCTCAGCGAGGAGCAGCTGTACGACCGCATCACCCGGGACTTTGCCCTGCTGGCAAACCACGCGGCGCAGGGGGCGCTGGTTAAGCTTTTGCCCTCCAGCATGCAGCCGGTGATGGTGGCACGCTGGGGCATCGACCCGGCCACAAGGGCCAACCAGATCACCCGGGAACAGAAGCGGGAGCTGGTGCAGCTGATGAAGCACTGGCGGGTGTCCATTGATGCCCGGGGCGACCTTGCCCATGCCGTGATCACCAGCGGCGGCGTGTCGGTGCGGGAGGTGGACCCCAAAACCATGCAGAGCAAAAAGGCGCTGGGCCTGTATTTTGCGGGCGAGGTGCTGGATGTGGATGCCTATACCGGCGGCTACAATCTGCAGATCGCCTTCTGCACCGCACAGAGCTTTGCAAATAATCTGTAATTACAGATAAAACAATTTTAAATGCCCTCCGCGCTGCTCTGGGCATATTTATAGGAATAGATTTTTTTGATTTGTATTTTGAAAACGACTGCGGTCGTTTTCAAAATACGTTTTCACAAAAAGGGTTGTTGCCGGGATAGTCTCACAGACCACTGCGCAACTGTTCCCGAAGGGGACGAGCAGCAGATTCAGTTGGCCGTTGCGGCCCCGCTTGTGAAAAATCAAATCTGGAAAATCCGCAGATTTTCCAGATTTGTAAATATTTAAAATAATTTTCCGCTTAAAAAGGAGAAGATATAAAATGGTATCTGTTGCAATCGACGGGCCTGCAGGTGCAGGCAAATCTACGCTGGCACGCCGTCTGGCGGCTGAAATGGGCTATATTTATGTGGATACCGGTGCTATGTACCGCGCCATCGGCCTGTATGCCCTGCGTGCGGGCAAGGACCCCAAGGACAACGCAGCGGTCAACACACTGCTGCCCCAGATCAAGCTGCGGCTGGCCTCCATTGAGGGGGAGCAGCACATTTATTTAAAGGAAGAGGACGTCAGCACCGCCATCCGCACCGAGGCCGCAGGCATGGCTGCTTCTGCCGTGGGCGCAAACCCGGCTGTGCGCGCCTTTCTGCTGGAACTGCAGAGGGATATGGCCAAAAAGCAGGATGTGCTGATGGACGGCCGCGACATCGGCACGGTGGTGCTGCCGGACGCTACGGTGAAGATCTTCCTCACCGCCACGCCGGAAGCCCGCGCCACCCGGCGCTGGAAGGAGTATCAGGCCAAGGGCATTGATACTCCCTATGAAGAGGTGTTGGCCGATGTGAAGCAGCGGGACTATCAGGACACCCACCGTGCCGCCGCACCCCTGAAGCAGGCGGAGGACGCCGTGCTGCTGGATACCTCGGAGCTGGACTTCGAGCAGAGCCTTGCCGCCATGAAGAAGATCATTGCGGAGAAGGCCGGCTGAACGATTTAAAATGCCCTTCGCTTCGCTCTGGGCATATTGATCGGAAGCTTATTTTATTTCTTGTGCATTGGAAACGACTGCGGTCGTTTCCAGAACACGCTTTCACCAGAAAAGCTGTATCGAAAAACGACATTTTCAAAAATTGCTGCATTGTCCGGTTTCGGCCCGCTTGCGAAACCGAGAATCGTATAAATTTAAGGAATAAAACGACACTATGATATTATATTACATCTTAGTACCCTTTGCATGGATCCTGTGGCACAGCGGTTTCCGTATCCGCGTAGAGGGCCGCGAGAACCTGAAAAAGGTGCAGACCAAAGGCTGCATCCTTGCGCCGACCCATGTCTCCGCCATCGACCCGGTGTTTATCGTGGTCACCCGGTGGAGCAGGCGGATGGTCGTATTTGCCAAGAAGGAACTGTTCGAGATCAACGGCTTCCTGACATGGTTCTTCCGGTGCTGCGGCGCGGTGTGCGTGCGCGGCACAAAGGATGAGATGGCTGCCATCGAGCAGACCGTTGAAGCCTGCAAAAACGGCAAGACCCTGCTCATTTTCCCGGAGGGGACCCGCGAAAAGGAAGGAAAGCTTCTGCCGCCCAAGAGCGGCCTGTTCGTCATTGCGGCGGGAGCCGGGGTGGATGTGGTGCCCTGCCGCATCCTGTACGATACGCCGGACGGAAAAATGCATCTGTTCTGCAGAGTGCGGGTGATCTACGGCGAGCCCATGCCTGCCGCCCAGTTTGCCATGGAAGGCCGGCGGGATACCAAAAAGCTGCGTGCCAACAAACAGGCTTTGCTGGATGCGTGGGAAAAGATGGGAGCGTAAAAGATGGAGATCCGAGTTGCCAAAACGGCGGGGTTCTGCTTTGGCGTCAACCGCGCCGTGGAGCTGACCTATGGACTTCTGGCAGAGGGGCACAGGGTCGCTACGCTGGGCCCGCTGATCCACAATCCGCAGGCGGTGGAGGATATGCAGCGCAAGGGCGCACAGGTGGTGGACACCGTGCAGGATGTGCCTGCCGGGTACGAGGTAGTCATCCGCAGCCACGGCGTGCCCCGCAGCGTTTATGACGAGCTGACAGTGCGCGGCATCCGCTACCATGACGCCACCTGCCCCTTTGTGCAGAAGATCCAGCGCATTGCCGCCGAGGCCGAAAAAGAGGGGGCGGTGCTGCTGGTGGCGGGCGATAAGACCCACCCGGAGGTGCAGGGCATCGTGGGGCACACCCGGGGCGAGGTGTTCGTTTTTGCCGATTTAGCCGAGTTAGAGGCGTGGAACGGCCCGTCTGACCCGCAAAAACCCCTTTTTGCAGTTGCACAGACCACATTTCAGGTTACAAAATGGAAAGAAAGTTCGGAGTTTCTCAAAAAAGCCTATACAAACGCCCGAATTTTTGATACAATATGTAATGCGACGTGGGCGAGGCAACAGGAAGCGGAAGACCTCAGCCAACAATGCGACATCATTGTTGTCATTGGCGGTCATCATTCTTCCAATACCCAAAAGCTGGTACAGGTCGCCGCAAAACACACGCGTGCCGTAACGGTCGAGACAGCGAGCGAACTTCGGCCGGAATGGTTTGCAGATGTAAAAGTGGCGGGCGTGACAGCCGGGGCTTCAACGCCATCGTCTATTATTGAGGAGGTACTTAACAGTATGAGCGCAGAAATCAATGACAGCATGAGCTTCGAGGAGATGCTGAACGCATCCGAGGAGAAGCGTGTTCATGCAGGCAGTATTGTGAAAGGAATCGTGACCAGCATCTCTGCCAACGAGATCCAGGTGGATATCGGAGCGAAGCAGACCGGCTTTGTCAAGCTGAGCGAGCTGACCGATGATTCCTCCGCCAAGGTCGAAGACCTGGTGAAGGTTGGCGATGAGCTGGACCTCATCGTCGAGAAGGTTATGGATCAGGATGGCGTCATCCAGCTCTCCCGCAAGAAGCTCGCATCTCGCAAGGGCATGGAAGAGATCGCCAAGGCAGCTGAATCCGGCGAGGTCGTCGAGGGCGACGTCACCGAGTTCAATAAGGGCGGCGTTGTTGTCAACGTCAAGGGCGTCAAGGTGTTCGTCCCCCGTTCTCAGGCCACTATGCGCCGCGACGAGGACTACACTGCTCTGGTCGGCCAGCACGTTCAGCTGGTCGTTACCGAGTGCTCTGGCCGCAAGATCGTGGGCAGCATCAACAAGGTGACCGCTGAGCAGAACAAGGCAAAGCGCGAGGAGTTCTGGGCAAACGTTGAGGTGGGCAAGACCTACACCGGCGTTGTCAAGAGCCTGACTTCTTACGGTGCATTCGTCGATATCGGCGGTGTGGACGGCCTGTGCCACATCAGCGAGCTGAGCTGGAACCGCATCAAGCATCCCTCTGAGGTCGTCTCCGTTGGCGACACCATCGAGGTGTATGTGAAGGACATCGACACCGAGAACCACAAGGTCTCTCTGGGCTACAAGAAGGCCGAGGACAACCCCTGGGAGCAGCTGAAGAACAACTACCCCATCGGCAGCACCTTCCATGCTCCGGTCGTGTCTCTGACCAAGTTCGGTGCTTTCGTCCGCATCCTGCCGGGTGTTGACGGTCTGGTCCACATCAGCGAGATCAGCAATGACCGCGTTGAGAAGGTCTCTGACGCACTGAAGGTCGGCGATATGGTCGATGTGAAGCTGCTGGATGTTGACTTCGACAAGAAGCGCATCAGCCTGTCCATGAAGGCTCTGCTGAACGACGCTGAGTAATCAGCCCCTCGTTCGGAAGAAAAGCTTCTGACACAATGCGATCAACAGCCCCGTTGCCGGGAAAACGGCGGCGGGGCTGTTTTTATAATAAAAAATGATTTTCCTTCCCAAATGGCGGGAAAAATACAATAAAGACATAATTTTATGGTAAAATGGATCAAGAAGCACTGGGAAGTGCTGAGCTATCTGATTTTCGGCGTGCTGTGCACCCTGCTGAACATTGTGCTGTATGCGCTGTTCAACAAGCTGTTCGGCTACACTGCCGCCAACAGCTGGGGCAATGTGCTGGATAACATCCTGTGCATCCTGTTCGCCTACGCCACCAACCGCGCCTTTGTGTTCCGCAGCAAGACTACTGGCAGAGCCATGGCAAAAGAGTTTGGCACCTTTGTCACCTGCCGTCTGGGTACGATGCTGCTGGACACGGCGATCATGCTGGTGCTGGGCAATCTGCTGGCTGCGCAGGGTGCAGCGCTGATGGACAACTTAATGCAGGGGGCACTGAGCGTGGTGTCCCACTGGTTTGGCCCGGATACGGCCATCCAGATGGCAGCATCCTATGCGGGCACACCGGCGGGGGTCACGGATGGCTCTGCCGCCATTGCCGTCATCGGCGGTGCCGACGGCCCCACGGCGATCTTCGTTACCAGCCGCTACAATGCGCAGGCACTGTGGGGCCTTGCCGTGAAGGTGTTTTCCAATGTACTGGTGATCGTGCTGAACTATGTGTTCAGCAAGCTGATCATTTTTAAGAAAAAGTAAGGTTCTACCAATCAAAACATTTAGGAGGTACGGTTTTATGAAGCGTGGTCTGAAAGGTTTTGCATTTCTGGTCTCCGGTCTGGTGCTGGGCATCATTGGTGCAACGGTCTCTGCAACTGCAATTGCCCTGAGTGCTGTCGGCATGGCAAAGGTGCGCCGTGCCAGCAAGTAAAACGGAGGAAACAAGATGAATCGTGAAGAAATTCTCTCCCATGTCGATCATACTCTGTTGAAGCCGGAGGCTACCTGGCCCCAGATCCAGACCCTGTGCGACGAAGCCATTGCAAACCACACCGCATCCGTCTGCATCAACACCTGCTATGTGAAGCAGGCGGTGGAGTATATGGCGGGCCGTATCCCGGTGTGCTGCGTGGTGGGCTTCCCTCTGGGTGCCATGGATACTGCCAGCAAGGCCTTTGAGGCAAAGACTGCCATCGAGAACGGCGCTGCCGAGGTGGATATGGTCATCAACATCGGCCGCCTGAAGAACGGCGAGTACGACGCCGTGCGCGAGGACATCCGCGCCGTCAAGCAGGCTGTGGGCGATAAGATCCTGAAGGTCATCATCGAGACCTGCCTGCTGACCGATGAGGAAAAGGAAACGATGTGCGACATCGTCTGCGAGGCAGGCGCGGACTACATCAAGACCAGCACCGGCTTCTCCACCGCAGGTGCAAACTTCCACGATGTGGAGCTGATGGTCAAGGGCGTGCATGGCCGCTGCAAGGTCAAGGCTGCCGGCGGCATCTCCACTGTGGAGGATATGGAGACCTTCCTTGCGCTGGGTGCCGACCGTCTGGGCACCTCCCGTGCCGTTAAGATCCTGAACGGCGAACAGGCAAAGGGCTACTGAGCAAACTTTAGGGAAAAGGCACGGCTGAGGCTGTGCTTTTTCTTTTTTTGGAACCCCAAAAGCCGCAAAAGCTTCATCAAAATTGGAAGAATGTATAAAAAGAGTGATACTCTTCTTGACAATCTGACGAAGCAATGATAGAATATTCAACGTACCAACTGAATACCGACTTATCAAGAGCGGCTGAGGGGACAGGCCCTGTGAAGCCCGACAACCTGCGCGTGAGCGTAAGGTGCCAAATCCTGCGGGAAACCGAGAGATAAGAGTGCAACGCTCAGAGCTTTCGGGCTCTGGGCGCTTTTATTTTTCGCGCAAAAAAGCTTGAACGGAATGTTGGAGCAAGAAATACACACCCTGCTGTAAAAAATTAGGAGGCAAAACAAATGGCAAGACACCTGTTTACTTCTGAGTCCGTCACCGAAGGACATCCCGACAAGATCTGCGACCAGATCTCGGATGCCATTCTGGACGAGATCCTGACCCACGACCCCAATGCCCGTGTGGCCTGCGAGACCTGCGCATCCACCGGCCTTGTCCACATCATGGGCGAGATCACCACCAACTGCTATGTCGATTTCCAGAAGATCGTCCGCGAGGTGGTGGCAGATATCGGCTACACCCGCGCAAAGTTCGGCTTTGACGCCGACACCTGTGCCGTCATCTCCAATATCGACGGCCAGAGCCCCGACATCGCACTGGGCACCAACGATCAGGTGGGCGGTGCAGGCGATCAGGGCATGATGTTCGGCTATGCCTGCGATGAGACCCCGGAGCTGATGCCCATGCCCATCAGTCTGGCTCACAAGCTGGCAAAGCGCCTGACCGAGGTGCGCAAGAACGGCGAGATGGACTATCTGCGTCCGGACGGCAAGAGTCAGGTCACTGTGGAGTACGACGAGAACAACAAGCCCGTGCGTGTGGATGCTGTGGTCATTTCCAGCCAGCACAGCGAGAGCGTCAGCATGGAACAGCTGCGCGCCGATGTGATGGAAAAGGTCATCAAGGCCACCATCCCCGCCGAGCTGCTGGACGAGAACACCAAGTACTATATCAACCCCACCGGCCGCTTCGTCGTGGGCGGCCCGCAGGGTGACACCGGCCTGACCGGCCGCAAGATCATCGTGGACACCTACGGCGGCTATGCCCGTCACGGCGGCGGTGCCTTCTCCGGCAAGGACCCCAGCAAGGTGGACCGCAGCGCTGCCTATGCGACCCGCTGGGTGGCAAAGAACATCGTGGCTGCAGGCCTTGCCAAGCAGTGCGAAGTGCAGGTGGCGTATGCCATCGGTGTGGCAAAGCCCGTGTCCATCATGGTGGATACCTTCGGCACCGGCACTGTTGCCGATGAAACGATCGAGAAGGCTGTGGAGAAGGTGTTTGACCTGACCCCCGCCGCCATCATCCGCGAACTCGACCTGCGCAAGCCCATCTACCGCAAGCTGGCTGCGTACGGCCACATGGGCCGCGAGGATCTGGGCGTGAAGTGGGAAAACACCGACCGCGTGGATGCCCTGAAGGCTGCGGTCGCTGCCCTGTAAGCGGAACACAAAATACCTATCGCTATCATATAAGATAAGAAGGCATCTGCAACAATCGCTTCTGAGTTTCAGAAGATCAGCGAACTTGTTGCAGATGCCTTTGTTTTTGCGGCTCTGCCGGGGAGGGTGAACGAGCAAAAACAGAAGCATCTCTGCTGCCCGACACACGGCAGTTTCCTCTCCGGGAAGGGCTCTCCCGGGAGGTGATTTGGACAAAGAAAAAGTCCTACTTTTCCGTGAAAATCAGCCGAAATTTGCGAAATGGCAGGGAATTGACTGTCTTTTTGTCGAAAACACACAGTCTCTGTTTGAAAAAGGTAAAACAGCTGTGCAAGGCGCAGAAAATGAAAACCGGAAACAAATTGATATGGCACAAATGTCAAATTGTGATAAAATAAAGATAGATATGCACTTTCGTGTGACGATCATTCGGATTGTACAGCAGCAATAAGGAGTTGTGATTATGTCCATTGAAATTTCCCCGAAGTCGTTCTTTGAGCAGCCCAGCGTGGCCGATATGCGTCTCATCGCCTGCCCCGGTGCGGAGGAGCTTACCGGCCTGATCGACAAGCACCTGACCCGCTGGGCCAAAGAAGCCGGCATCGATAAGGAGACCTTTATCATCCCCTGCGACTGCCCCCGCTTCCAGAGCGGCGACGCCAAGGGTCTGGTGAAGGAGTCGGTGCGCGGCGACGATATCTTCATCGTGGTCGATCCCGGCAACTACAGTGTGACCTACAAGCTGTTCAACTACGAGAACCACATGTCTCCGGACGATCACTTCGCCAACCTGAAGCGCCTGATCCAGGCAGTGGCCGGCAAGGCACACCGTGTGTCGGTTATTATGCCCAGCCTGTACGGCGGCCGTCAGCATCGCCGTGTGGTGCGCGAAAGTCTGGACTGCGCTGTGGCCCTGCAGGAGCTGCAGACCATGGGTGTGCGCAACATCATCACCTTTGATGCTCATGACCCCCGCGTGCAGAACGCTGTGCCTCTGATGAGCTTTGATAACGCAATGCCCACCTATCAGGTGCTGAAGAGCCTGCTGAAGAAGGACCCGGACATCTCCTTTGATAAGAGCAAGTTCACCGTGGTCAGCCCGGACGAGGGTGCTATGAACCGCAACATGTACTTCTCCAGCGTGCTGGGCTGCAATCTGGGCATGTTCTACAAGCGCCGCGATTACACCCGCGTGGTGAATGGCCGCAACCCCATCGTTGCCCACGAGTATCTGGGCGAGAGCGTGGAGGGCAAGACCGTCTTCATCGCTGACGATATCATCGCATCCGGCGAGAGCATGCTGGAGGTTGCCGGCAACCTGAAGGAGCGCGGTGCAGGCCGGATCATCGCCAACGCGACCTTCCCCCTGTTCACCAGCGGTCTGGAAAAGTTCGACAAGGCTGTGGCTGAGGGTAAGCTGACCTACGTTGTGGGCACCAACCTGACCTACCGTATGCCTGAGCTGCTCACCCGCGACTGGTATGTGGATGTGGATGTTTCCAAGTATGCTGCATACTTTGTGGTGGCGCTGAACCACGATATGTCCGTTTCCAGCATCATCGACCCGCTGAAGAAGATCGAGAACCTGCTGGCAAGCCGTAAATAATCCATCGCATAACAAAAGCCGCCGTATCAAACGATACGGCGGCTTTTTTGCGCGCATTCTGAAAAAATGACGATGCCGTTTGTCTGAACGATCCCTCCCGGGAATTGCTCTATCTATAAAAATAAAATTTCTGCTAAATATGCTCAGAGCGGAGAGCATGAAAATGATTTTACAGCTCGTCCTCATGGCTGCGCAGATACCGCACCAGCAGGGGCAGCTCGTAGGCCAGCATGACGACCCAGCCGACGACATAACTGTAGGGCAGCGCTTCGATCTCCAGCTTCCACATCAGCACGAACACGGCAGCTGCAGCTGCACGGAACAGCATGTTGATGGTGCTGGACACCAGCGTGACCTTCAGGTCGCCGACGCCGCGAAAGAAGCCCTGAATGCCGTTGGTGAAAGCGGGCATCAGATAGAACAGGGACACGGTGCGCAGGAAACGCACGCCCAGATGGATGACCTCCGGGTCGGTGACGAACAGCTTCATGATGAAGGGCGCACCGCCGAAGCACACCACGGCGATCAGCACACCGTAAACACCTTCGATGCGCATGCCGCAGAGGAAGCCCTGCTTCACGCGGTCATGCTTGCCGGCGCCCCGGTTCTGTGCCATCAGGGTGGTCATGGCGTGGCCGATGTTCTGCTGCGGGGTGTAGGCAAAGTCGTCGATGCGGGAAGCAGCGGTAAATGCGGCCATGGTGCTCACGCCCATGGTGTTCACGATGGCCTGCACCGCGATCTTGCCCAGCTGCACGGTGGCCTGCTGCATGGCGCTGGCCCAGCCATAACTGACCGTTTTGCGCAGCAGACTGCCGTCAAATACCAGCCAGCGCCTGCCCAACTGCAGGATGGGCACCTTCCAGCGGATGTACAGCACGCACAGCACGCAGCACAGTGCTTCGCTGATCACGGTGGAAAGGGCGCAGCCGTTGCTGCCCCAGTTTAGAACCTCCACAAAGAACAGGTCGCCGCCGATGTTCAGCACCGAGCTGATCATCAGAAAGTACAGCGCGCTTTTGCTGTCGCCCAGCGCACGCATGGTGGCGGCAAGGAAGTTATAGAAAAAGGTGAAGATCAGGCCCGCAAACACGATGCGCAGGTAGTTCACCGCAATGGGCAGGATATCGGCGGGCACCTGCATCAGATGCAGCAGGGGCGTGGCCAGAATGACGCACAGCGCCGAGAATGCCAGTGAGAACACGGTGCCCGCGATGGCGGTGGTGGACACCTGACGTTCCACCAGTCGGGTGTCGCCTGCACCAAAGGCGGTGCTGACCAGAATGCCGGCGCCCAGACACATGCCGTTGATGAACAGGATGGCCAGAGTCATGAGCGGGTTGGAGGTGCCCACAGCGGCAAGGGCTTCCTCGCCCACGAACTTGCCCACGATGATGCTGTCGGCGGCGTTGTAGGTGAGCTGGAACAGATTGCCCAGCACCAACGGGATCGTAAAGCGGATCAGGAGCGGAGTAATGGCTCCCTTTGTCATATCGTTCGTCATTGGAATTTGGGAAGGTCCTTTCTTATAAGATGGGGAAGATACAGCAGGACGGAGCGGATGCGACCGGCCTGCTGTAATATTATAATGTGTTGATCAGCTGCCGCCCGGGCAGGATGGCAAGGGCGGAGCGGCTGGCCCCCACATGGATGAGCTGCGCGGCCGCCTGCAGAACAGCACCGGACGCCACCGAAGCCGGGATGGCATCGGTGCGCAGCACCTTTTGTGCGGCCCGCTGCGCGTCGGTGGTGTTCACCGCTACCACGTTGTCCACCACATAGGCGTTGAAGTTTTCCGGCACAAAGCCATAACCCAGATCGCTGATGCCGTGGGGGCCGGTGAGACCGCCGCCCAGCGCCTGCGATTCGTAGGGCTCCACGGCGGCGATGCGCACATCGTTGGTCCAGGCCTTGATGGTCTCACCCACACCCGTTACGGTGCCGCCGCTGCCCACGCCGATCACGATGGCATCCACGGCGCTCCTGCCCTCACGGGCGATGTTCTGCACGATGGCCGGGCCGGTGACGCGGCGGTGGTATTCGGGGTTGTCATCGTTGGCAAGCCAGTCCATGTAGTACCAGCCGTTGGCGGCGGCGGTCTGTGCCGCCAGACGGCGGGCACCGTTCACACCGCTGCGGGCCGGGCTGTGGCGGATCTGGGCACCCAGCCGCAGCAGGGTCTCCTGCCGCAGGGCGGGGGCGTCCTCCGGCATCACCAGCACCACCGGATGCCCGGCAGTAAGGCCCGCCAGCGTCAGCGCGGCGGCAAAGGGGCCGGAGGCGGCTTCGATGATGGGCTGGCCGGTGTTCAGCTTCTTTTTCTCGATGGCGAGGGCGAGCATCCCCTCGGCAAGGCCGTCCCGGGCGGTGCCGGTGGGGCCTGCAAAGTCCAGATAGGCATACAAACGCCCTTTCAGCCCGCAGGCGGCGGCATAGCCCCGCAGCTCCACGATGGGGCAGGCGCTGAGCGTCTGGTAAAAATTGGGGTAGATCGGCACGGGAAAACTCCTTTCAAGAGGATGCATCCTGCTCAGACGGTGTTTGGCAGAGGCCAGTCCTTCGGGAGAGCTGCCGAACGCAGCAAGACTGAGAGGGTTTGTTTGGATACAACAATCTTATCCTAACGCAAAAGACCCCGATGCGTCAAGCGGTATTTTGGCAAAAACAGCGAATTTTTGCCGGATTTTCTGGAAAAAATCCCGGAATGCCCTTGACAGCAGACAGGGTATCTGCTATAATTCATCCGTAAAGCAGATGAACTTTACATCACTTCTCGAAAGCACAGGCACAAAACCGGGGGTCAGAGGATGGCAAAAGATCTGGAAATGGGCTATCTGCTGGACTTCTACGGCGAGGTGCTCACCGAAAAGCAGCGCGAGATGCTGCGCCAGTATTACAACGACGACCTTTCGCTGAGCGAGATCGGCGAAAACTTCGGCATCACCCGTCAGGGTGCGCGGGACGCCATCAAGCATGGCGAGAATGCGCTGAAGGAGCTGGAGGAAAAGGTCGGGTTTGCGGCCCGCTACCGCCGGGTGCAGCAGAAGCTGGAGGAGCTGGAGCAGATGGTCATTGATGCACGGTTCGAGTGCACCGGCCCAAATGGCCTGACCACCACCGAGTATGAACACCAGCTGACCGGGATGCTGAAGCTGATTCGTTCCATCGACGAAGCGAACGAGAGCTGAAACTTGTGAAAGGAGCACCGCACAATGGCATTTGAATCCCTTACCGACCGCCTTGCCGGTGTGTTCAAAAAGCTGCGCGGTCACGGCAAGCTGACCGAGGCAGATATCAAGGCCGCTATGCGCGAGGTGCGCATGGCACTGCTGGAAGCGGATGTCAACTACAAGGTCGCCAAGGACTTCTGCGCGAAGGTGTCCGAGCGCGCCATGGGTCAGGAGGTCATGGAGAGCCTGACCCCGGCCCAGCAGGTGGTCAAGATCGTCAACGAAGAGCTGGTTGCGCTGATGGGCGGCAGCGAAGCGGCCCGTTTGAACATCAAGAACAAGGGCCAGACCATTATCATGCTCTGCGGCCTGCAGGGCAATGGTAAGACCACCCATGCCGCAAAGCTGGCAAAATACTTTATCAAACAGGGCCGCCGCCCCATGCTGGTGGCCTGCGATATTTACCGCCCGGCGGCTATCGATCAGCTGCAGGTGGTGGGCAAACAGGCGGGCGCACCGGTGTTCACGCTGCCGGGCGCAAAGCCGCCGGAAATTGCAAAGAAGGCGCTGGCACACGCTAAGGATTACGGCAATGATATCGTGATCCTGGATACCGCCGGCCGTCTGCAGATCGACGATGTGCTCATGCAGGAGCTGGTGGACATCAAGGAAGCCGTTCCTGTGGACGAGACCCTGCTGGTGGTGGACGCCATGGCCGGTCAGGACGCCGTGAACGTTGCCAAGACCTTCAACGAGAAGGTGAGCATCGACGGCATCATCCTCACCAAGACCGACGGCGATACCCGCGGCGGTGCGGCACTTTCGGTGCTGGCCGTCACCGGGAAGCCCATCAAGTTCCAGGGCACCGGCGAAAAGCTGGACGATCTGGATGTGTTCCATCCTGATCGCATGGCAAGCCGCATTCTGGGTATGGGCGATGTGCTGAGCCTCATCGAGCGCGCACAGGAAACGGCAGACGAAAAGGCTGCCGAAGAGACCGCCCGGCGGATGATGGAGAACAAGTTCGACATGAACGACATGCTGGACCAGTTCGCACAGATCCGCAAGATGGGCGGTGCAGGCGCGATGCTGAGCATGCTGCCCGGCGGCAGCGGCATCGATCCCAGTCAGGTCGATGAAAAGGCGTTCGACCGCATTGAGGCCATGATCTATTCCATGACCAAAGAAGAACGCGAGAAGCCCTCCATCATCAATCCCAAGCGCAAGCGCCGCATCGCGGCCGGCAGCGGTACCACCGTGGCCGACGTGAACAAGCTGCTCAAGCAGTTTGAGATGATGCAGAAGATGATGAAGCAGTTCAAAAAGAGTCCCAAGGGCTTTGCCCGCCGCTTGGGCGGCATGATGGGAAATCCCGGTGCCTTCCGCGGGCTGAAATGATTTTTTTGTGATACAACCCCCTTGCGGGTTTGTACAATATAAACAACGCGCCCGCAAGGGCCGCACAAAACAATTTTTGGAGGATATTTACCATGGCAGTTAAGATTCGTCTGCGCCGCGTCGGCGCCAAGAAGGCTCCCTTCTATCGTGTTGTTGTTGCTGACAGCCGCTTCCCCCGCGACGGCCGTTTCATCGAGGAGATTGGCACCTACGATCCCAACCAGGAGCCCTCTGTGATCAAGATCGACGCTGAGAAGGCAAAGCAGTGGATCGCCAACGGCGCACAGCCCACTGATACCGTTCGCGTCCTGCTGAAGAAGTCCAACGTTCTGTAAGTAGGGAGGGCTGACTCATGCAGGA
>ERZ1673702.2861-NODE-2861-length-14287-cov-4.316329_pt1 | contig 14287 bp, 11 predicted proteins | sample MGYA00580232_ERZ1673702 | MGnify/ENA primary metagenome ERZ1673702 (study PRJEB41218, sample SAMN15661792) | gut metagenome | host: Homo sapiens | place: Canada: London | collected 2015-08-20/2019-03-30 | study: EMG produced TPA metagenomics assembly of... | reverse complement strand
CGAAAAGCTATTCATCACCCAGTCTGCCCTCAACCAGCAGCTTCTCAAGCTGGAAAAAGAGCTCGGCACTCCGCTATTCTACCGTTCCCGGACTGACTGGCACCCAACCCCTGCCGGCGAAATCTATCTCAACGCAGCAAAAGACATTCTTCTTATAAAGAAGAATGCCTACAATCAGATTCACGATCTCTGCGAAGTACAGAAAGGTCATATCACTCTCGGATTCACTCCCGGCCGCGGAATTGCCATGTTCACCAGTGTTTACCCTAAGTTCCACAATATTTGTCCAAGTATAGAAGTGGAACCGATTGAGCGCAGTGTTCGTGATCAGCATCCGCTACTCCTGTCTGGTGAGCTTGATCTTGGTTTTATGACTTTGACCAGATCGCAGCAAAAATCAGGAATCATCTATGAAACACTAGCTTCGGAAGAAATGGTTCTTGCTGTTCCAACAAAACTTGTGACTGCTTTAGATATGAGGAACGGCGATCTGGCTCTGCTCAGAGAAGAGCCTTTTGTCCTCACACAGAAAACCTCTACCATCCGGGAGATCGTTGATTCCGTTTTTAAAAATGCCGGATTCACCCCTAATGTTCTGTTCGAGACTTCGAATAACCATGCGATCATCTCTATGATCCATGAAAATATCTGCTGTGGAATTTTACCGATGTATTATATGGATCCGGAAGATGAGGCAATTACCTATTTTCAATTACCTGACCATCCTTCCTGGGAGATTGTTGCTGCATATCGCAAGGGACATTATATCAGCAAGCCGGCGCGGACACTGATCGAGCTTGCGGGAAATTATTTCTACTCTTGTAACACTTCGCTTGCAGTGCTAAAATAAGCGCAGAATAGATAGATGCCGTCATGGCGATATCTCAAACACATACAACAGGCTCAGACTTTCAGAGGTGATATAAATGGAATCAAAGACAGAAAACAGAATCAACGAATGCATTTCACATCTAGACATTACTTACTCTTATCAGCTGGCAAAGCAGATGGAGACTCACAAAACCAATCCGGTACTCGGTTTCCGAACTGCCGGTTCTGATGCGGAACATAAAACAGGGGATTTTTTATATGAAGAAATGAAACGCATCGGACTTCAGAATGTGACGAAGGATGAATTTTGGCTGGATTCCTGGACCTTTGAACGTGCTGTGCTCCGTTTCCAGGATCAACATGGAGAACTGCATACTTGTCAGATGGGTGCTTATCAGACGAATTTTGAGACAGATGGATTCGAGACTTATGATCTTGTCTATGTCGGCCGTGGAACCGCATCGGACTATGAAGGGCTCAATGTCCGTGGTAAGCTTGTTCTTGCTGATATCAACCAGCGTGATGAATGGTGGATCAACTACCCTGTCTATCAGGCATATTTGAACGGTGCTGTCGGACTGATTGCTGTCCAGACACAGGGTTATGCTGAGATTGATCCACGGGCACTCAACGCTCAGGATATCGCCGGACCGGAATATGCCCCTGCATTCTCTCTTTCGAGACAGGATGCTTCTTATTTAAAAGAACTTCTCTGTCCCGAAGATCCTGCAGTATCTCATCCGTCCTCTGTCGCAGTTGAACTCAACGCCTCTTCCTGGGTTGAACGTAACCGCCCAGCTTATAACATTACCGGATATCTTCCGGGAACTGCCGCTTCTGAAGGGGACGACCGGATGATTCTGCTTTCCGCACACTACGATTCCTATTTTGACGGATTTCAGGATGACAATTGTGCGGTCTCTATGACATTTGGAATCATAAAGACTCTGATTGACAGTGGCTATCAACCGCGCTATACAATCGCGGTATGTGCCCTTGCTGCCGAAGAGTGGGGTGTCTGTGATTCTAAATTCGACTGGTCAACCGGAGCCTGGAACCAGGTATTCCGTGTTCACCCGGAATGGCAGGGCCGCGTGATCGCTGATCTCAACTTTGAACTTCCGGCTCACGCCCATAACACACAGGATGCAATCCGCTCTACTTATGAGTCTGCTGATTTTCTGAAACATTTTTGTGAAAATATAACTGTTCCGAAGGAGGCTTACCCTGATGGACTGACAGTACTTGCACCAATCGAGACATGGTCGGATGATTTTTCCATCGCCATCTCCGGTATTCCATCTACCGTAAATGATTTCAGCGCAGGACCGTTTATGGAAACGCATTACCACTCCCAATATGACAATGAAGAATTCTATCAGGAAGCAGTTTACCGTTTCCACCATGAGCTCTATACAAGGCTTTTAGTTACACTGGATCAGCTGACACTTCCGCCCCTTGACTTTTCCAGACATTTTCTGGCAATGAAAAGTTCCGTCGCCGACTGTCTTGCAGCACAGTCCAATGCCCCGGCAGAAGTATTGGAAGAAATTCCGGCGCTTTTGGAAAGTATTTCAAAGGTATGTGAATCTGCCGATTTATTATATGAAAAGATTCAGGAGATCAACAACCATACTGTTTCCGCTGACTTCCCAATGGTGTCCGGACTTTCTTCTAAACTGCTGCACATTTTCCGGAAGATGCAGGACTACTTCGTCCGCCTCGACTGGCAGGACGCAGTCTGCTTCCCTCATACTGCTGCCAGTCAGAACCTCTGTCACCTGGAGCAGGCAGTCCATGCACTGGAAAGCCAGAACATCACCGCCGCACTGGAGGCACTCTATGAAGTTGATAATAACTGCTACGCATTTTTATTCGATGAAGAAGTCTATTATCACTTTACGGAATATATTTTGCATCAGCCAAAAGACCGTCTGATGTGGGGCGCCGGACGCATTCTTCACCATGAGAATCTCTACGGCCTTGTCCAGCGTCTGAAAGAACTGGATCAGATGGCAATCCCAGGTTCTCTTGATGTTGAGATCAGAAGACTTGAAGCCGCTATCCGCCGCCAGCAGGCCTACTTAAAAGATGATTTACATTATATGAAACAATCTGTTGATAAAATCCAGGCTTTGATAAACGATTGCCTTGAAACATCATCACATTATAATAAAGAAAAGAATGGAGAAAACCAATGAATAGCGATAAGCTCTACAAAGTACAGGAACAGGATCTTGACCGCCTTAAAGAAATACTGACCGTCTGCTTTCAGAACGACCCGCTCTACAGCACTCTGATCGAAGATGAAGCAACAAAAGAACGTCTGCTGCCACATCTTCTTGAGTGCGACGTAACTGAATTATTTGAAACCTGTGAAGTCTTTGCTGACAGCCCTGAGTTGAAGGGAGTCCTGATCCTTTCTGACGAATCCGATCACCATCATGCATTTTATAATTATTTTGTCAGCCTGAAAGAAAGCCTCATCACAGACGGCTGGCTGCTCCACGAGGATCCGACTATGAAGACATTTTTCAACTTTGTCCTCGGCAAAGATTACCTCAACTCCGCTTGGACCGCCCAGCTTCATGAAACCCGAAGACTTCATGTCATCTACCTCGCCGTTGATCCAAAATTTCAACATCACGGTCTCGCAGAAATGATGATGAATGAAGTCATTGCCTGCGCCGATCGCAATGATATGATGATCTCTCTTGAGACACATAATCCGAAAAATGTACCATTTTATGAACATCTTGGATTCAAGATATTCGGAATCGTGGAGAAACCTCATTTTCAGTTAAAACAATATTGTATGATCAAAGAATTGTAAATGTTCTGTACACCTGTTCTGCAGTATCTGCCAGGTTTCTCTTAGCATTTTCATTCTTCATTGCCTCTTCCAGCGTAACCACACCACGCAGGATAGGGAAAAATGCATCAATGCCATGTTCATTACATTTTCTGGCATCTCTTTCGACTGCGCCTGCAAATGCAAGTACCGGCTTGCCGTATTTCTTTGCGAGTGCAGCCACTCCAACTGGAGCTTTTCCCATCGCTGTCTGACCATCCATCCGGCCTTCCCCCGTGATGACAAGGTCTGCATCCTTTACATACTCTTCTAACTGTGTCTCTTCCAGCACGATTTTAATTCCTGATTCCAACACAGCATCTGTAAATGTGAGAAATGCGAATCCAAGGCCTCCTGCTGCTCCTGTTCCTTCCTGCTTTGCATCTGCCTTTGGGAATTTTTCTTTCGCCAATGCTGCATAATATCCTAGCCACTGATCCATCTGACAGATCATCTCCGGTGTTGCACCTTTCTGAGGACCAAATACTGCACTGCATCCCTGTTCTCCGCAAAGAGCATTTGTTACATCACACGCAATCTTAAACTTACACTCTTTTAATTCCGGAAGCACATAAGTATCTGTGATTTCCTCCAAAACCTTCAAACCCTTTGCACCAAATGGAACCTGATTTCCGTCTTTGTCAAGGAAACCGTAACCTAATGCCTGAAGCATCCCGACTCCCCCGTCATTTGTCGCACTTCCGCCGATTCCGACGAGAAAACGTCTGCATCCCTTGTCAATCGCATCACGAATTACTTCTCCCACGCCATATGTTGTTGTATTCAGCGGATTTCTCTCTTCATCAGAAACCAATGTAATCCCTGCTGCCCCCGCCATCTCGATCACAGCTGTTTTTGTGCTTTCAATGATACCATACTCACAGATCACCGGTTCGCCAAGTGGTCCTGTCACCTGTACTTTCTGTAATGTTCCGTTCATTCCGGATACAAGAGCCTCTACTGTACCTTCCCCTCCGTCAGCTAACGGTCTTACAATCACTTCTGCATCCACATCCACTCTTTGGATTCCCTCTGCCACTGCCTGTCCTGCTTCCATAGAAGTCATACTTCCTTTAAATGAATCAATCGCTGTTACTATTTTCATAATGAACTCCTTTCCATGTCTGTTCTGTGTTTTATTAATATTAGGATACCAAATTTCTTGTTTCTCAAATATGTTATAGGTAACATTATTTTAAATTAATTTTATTATTATTTGTTATATATAACATTTTATAGTAAAATGGTAACTGTTCAGAGCCAAGCAAAATTTCATAAAACAGATGTAAAATGCTTGCATTTTTAAGACTGTTTTTGAAATTTTATTTGGCGGATACGCCACACCGACGAAATGCGTAGCATTTTGGAGGTTGGCTCTGAACAGTTATGTCAAAAGAAAGGATATAATAAAAAATCTATGATAACTAAAATTGACCGCGAACTCGCAGAACAAATCGTAAATACAATCAAAGATGTCTGTGATCATGACATCAACTTTATTGCTCCATCCGGTATCATTCTCGCCAGCACAGACTCATCCCGTGTCGGAACCTTTCACGAGATTGGACAACAGGTCGCTGCTTCCGGTTCTGTACTGGAAGTAACAGAAGACAACAATTTTTCTGGCACAAAACAGGGAATCAATCTTCCGCTTTATCATAATGAACATCTGTTGGCCGTCATCGGAATTACCGGTATACCTGATAAAGTCCGCAGTTATGCTTATCTCGCAGAACGCATCACCAATCTTCTGATCCGGGAGCAAGAACTAAATCAGTACAGCCGCAGACAGGCCGATAAAAAACATTTTGTCATTCAGTCTTTGATCAGAAATGAAACCGACAATCAGGAATACCTCACCTCCTGTCTACATGAATTTAAGATTGATCTCAACACAAAGAAAAGAATTGTTCTTATTCGCACAAATAAACAAAATCCAATTACAAACCGCTCTATTTTAGAACAGAAAATTCAACAAATGTTTGCACAGGCACATGTCTGTCTTCACACATTTAATTATCCGGGGGATTTTATTGCTTTGATTGAAGAAACTGATTTTGAAAAACAGAATTATATTTTTAAACTCTTTGCAAAAGAACATTTCGATATTTTAGATATTGCAGTTGGAAAACCGACATCACTCTTCCAGCTCCATATCTCCTATCAATCTGCTGAAACTGCTTTGCACAGCCTTATAATTTCATCTGAACACTATGTTATTTTTGATGATTTGACACTTGAACTGATTCTTTCTACGATCACACCGGAAAATCAGAAAGAATTTTTAGCCAAGACAATCGCCCCGCTCAATGAACAAGAACTGCACCTGCTGGAAGTTTATTTTTCTGAAGAAATGTCCCTTGCCGCCACAAGCGAACGACTCTTTCTCCATAAAAATACATTGCAGTATAAATTGAATGCGATTCAAAAGAAATGTTCACTGAATCCGAGGAAATTTCAGGATGCGGTGCTGCTTTATCTGGCTGGGAAGATTAAATAACCGTACAACTTGATTTTAGCAGGGGTAAAAATATACCCCTGCGCAATCTTGCGCTTTCATCTCGGTAATTGAATTGCCGAGGATTCCCGCTTATTGTCCTAAAATAATGGTTTTTGTTTTCGGATAGGGGAAATAGCATATATCAGGGACATTTTGAGTAGTTAAAGGAGAGTCTATTTTTAGAGGATTCTCTCCATTGGAGTATTCTGCATTATATTCTTTTAGTGACAAAAAATTATTATCTGTTGGGTGTGCAGAGTATGTTTCGTTATAACTTGGAATTGATAGGTAATCTTGAGAGTCTGTTTCGTGTACATATATTGTCATGGCAGATGATAAAAGTAATAAAAATGCGGAAAATAAACATATAACCTTTTTCATATAATTTCCCCCTTCCAATAAAAAATTTGATTTGATTTTTTTGACTTCCAACTTTAATAATAAAATGTTGATTTGAACAATTAAAAACTGTTTATTTATATATATAATAATAGTATTTTCTGTGAATTGTCAATGGGATTTAATACATTGAATCTATCAAAAATAATATAGCAAGGGGAGAAAGAATCCCTCCATTAAATCTTTATTCCTCCTGTTTTACTTTCTGCCAACATGTGCTATAATCGTAAAAGCATGAATGTTGCTTATCATTATCTATACGCAGCAGACAAATAAGAAAAAGAACTAGAACAGAATAAATCATTTAAGGAGTATAAAATTATGAAAATCATTGTATTAGCAGGAGGCTTAAGCACAGAACGTGACGTATCACTTTCTTCTGCTGCCGGAATCTGTCGTACATTAGTTGAAAAAGGACATGATGCATTTCTTCTGGATGTATTCATGGGATTAGAGAATGCGCCGGAGAATCTGGAGGATGTCTTTACTCTTCCGGATCACGGACTTGAGATTGTGAAGAATATCAGCACGGAGGAACCGGATCTTGAAGCTGTCAAGGCTTCCCGTCCGGATCAGTCAGACTGCTTCTTTGGTCCGAATGTAATCGAACTTTGCCGTCTGGCTGACATTACTTTCCTCGGTCTTCACGGTGGAGAAGGTGAGAACGGAAAGCTTCAGGCATCTTTCGATCTGCTTGGTATTAAATATACAGGACCTGACTCTCTTGGATGTGCGGTTGCAATGCACAAAGGTGTTGCAAAGCAGATTTTCCTTGAGTCTGGCGTAGACACTCCGGGAGGTGGAACGATTTATAAGAACTCTGAAGATCAGTCTTACCAGTCACTTGGTCTGACACTTCCTGTTGTTGTTAAACCTTGCTCAGGTGGTTCCAGTATCGGAGTATATATTGTAAATACAGATGAAGAATATGCAGAAGCTCTGAAGAAGTCCTTCCGCTACGAAGATGAACTTGTTGTTGAGCCATACATTAAGGGGCGTGAGTTTGCATGCGGTATCATTGACGGAACAGCACTTCCTCCGATCGAGATCATCCCGAAGACAGGATTCTTTGATTATGCGAATAAATATCAGGACGGAGCTACTTCTGAAGTATGCCCGGCTGATATTCCGGAAGAAGTTGCAGAGCGCATGAAGGAACTTACTGTAAAAGCGTTCAATGCACTGAAACTTAATGTTTACAGCCGTGCAGACTTCCTGCTTGACGCAGAGGGTAATCTGTTCTGCCTGGAGATGAATACCCTTCCTGGAATGACTTCCGCAAGCCTTCTCCCGAAGGAAGCTAAGGTTTATGGAATCGAATACGGCGATCTTTGCGAACTGATCATTAAGAAGTCCATGGAGGCAAGATATTAATGAAACATATGACATTATCTGAAATCGCAGATGCCTGCTGCGGAATTTATTGCGGTGATCCTGCATTCTTAGACTGTGAGGTCTCAAGTGTTGCGATCGACAGCCGTAAAGTAATAAAAGATACTCTTTTCGTTGCGATCAAAGGTGCCCGTGTTGACGGACACAGTTTTATTCCGCAGGTCATGGAAGCAGGTGCACTCTGTTCCCTCTCTGAGCAGGATCTTGGTGACGTTGATTATCCTTATATCCGCGTTTCATCCTGCACAGAAGCATTGAAAGACTTAGCTGAACACTATCGCCGTTCCCTCGATATCAAAGTTGTAGGTATCACTGGAAGTGTTGGAAAGACAAGCACAAAAGAAATGATCGCATCTGTACTTTCCGAGAAATATAATGTACTGAAAACAGAAGGAAACTTCAACAATGAGATCGGACTTCCTCTGACCGTATTCAATATCCGTGAGGAACATGAAGTTGCAGTTCTTGAGATGGGAATCAGCCACTTTGGAGATATGAAACCACTGGCTAAGATTGCCCGCCCGGATGTGTGCGTGATCACTAATATCGGATATGCACATCTTGAGAATCTTGGAACAAGAGACGGAATCCTAAAGGAAAAGAGTTCCATGACAGACTACATGAATCCGAAAGGTTCTGTTATCTTCAACGGGGATGATGATAAGCTGAAAAGCTACACTTCCCGTGATGGAAGAACTCCTGTTTACTTCGGTCTTACCTCTTCCTGCCCGTTCCATGTGGAAAATATTGAACGTAAAGGATTAAAAGGAACGTACGCTGAGTTTGTTACTCCAACATCCCGTTTCCATGCACATATCTCAATCCCGGGAGATCATATGATCTATAACGCTTTAGCCGGAGTTGCTGTCGGATATGCACTTGGCATGAATAATGATGAGATTGCACGCGGAATTGAAAAGCTCGTTCCGATTGCCGGACGTAACAACCTGATCGAAGCAAAACATTACACGATCATTGATGACTGCTACAATGCCAATCCGGCATCTATGAAGTCCTCTCTTGACGTACTTGCATATGCAGACACAAGAAAGGTCGCTATCCTTGGCGATATGGGCGAACTTGGTGCCGATGAGCTTGCGATGCACCGCGAAGTCGGAGCATATGCAGCATTTAAAAACACTGATGTTTTGGTCTGCATCGGAGCACTTTCTAAAGATATGGAAGAAGCTGCAAAGGAAACTGTTCTTGCAACAGAGAAGAACATGAAAGTTTTCCATTTTGACACAAAAGAAGACTTTTACCAGAACATGGGACAGATTCTCAAAGAAAATGATACGATTCTGGTCAAAGCTTCCCACTTTATGGAATTCCCTGAGATTGTGAAGATACTATCAGAAGAAGCATAAGCTGAAACCACACTGAAAATATAAGTCAGTCTTAAAAAAGAGTTGAAACTTCTGTCCGGACCATTCTACTGTCCCGGACAAGCAAGGTTCAACTCTTTTTTTCTCACGCTTGTTCTATCTTCTATTCCGTTTTCTTACTCTATCCCGAGTGCTTTTCCTACCATCTGGAACTCTCCTTCATAAATGCAGTTCGGCAGGGTACCATCCACAATACCCCTCCTGCATTCTTCGAAATCCATCCAGATCACTTCTTCCACTTCAGATTCCTGTAATTTCAAATTTTTAATGTCCACCGGTTCTCTATAAAGATATACGGTACTGCGTTCATTGTCACGGAATGGTTTTCCATGAAATTCAGCTTCAAACTGTCCTCTGTGTGTTCCGATAAACTGAAGCTGATCTTCTCTTGCATGAATTCCAAGTTCTTCTTTCATCTCACGCAATGCACTTTCCATCAGTTCATCCCCGGCACTGACATGCCCTGCGGAAGAAATGTCATACGCTCCCGGGTTCGAATCTTTACATTCACTTCGTTTCTGAAGGAGTACATCATAACCACTCTCCTGATTCGGACGTACAATCCAGATGTGTACCGTTGCATGCAATGTGCCATCTCTATGTGCAACACCGCGTTCTTTCACCTGTCCGGTTTTATTTCCATCTTCATCAATCACATCAAAAAGTTCCATCGTCTTTCCGTTGAGTGCCACATACTCAAGCACATCAGATTTATTATACACAAGCTTTAAAGAGAAAAATTCCTCTTCTTCGTCCATCAGACGGAAGAAAATCTTGTCTCCCTCCCATAGATTCAGGTCTTTTATCTTTTCTTTCTCCACCCATTCAAGAATCCCCTCGTCACATTCGATCGGATCACCTGTAAATCCGTCTGCTGTATACAGTGACATATATTCCACCACATCTTCTCCATATACAAATGTCACGATTCCTCTGTATTTCCAGGAAGTCAATGTATAACCGGTCTCCTCCTTCACTTCACGCAGAAGGCATTCCTCCGGACTCTCTGCATATTCAAAATGTCCGCCAACGCCGATCCATTTATCTTTATTCACATCATTTTTCTTCACTACTCTGTGAAGCATCAGATATTTTCCGTCTTTTTCAATATAACATAATGTGCTTTGTCTGTTCATCGTACCTCTCTTTTCTTTTCACTATCTCTATGTCTGATGCAGGTACACAATCGCTTAACCTGCAGATTTTATCCGCTTGAACCCAACAACTATACTGTAGTTACTGTTCACACGGTGTGCGACCAGTAACTACAGTATAACATATTTCTTTATGAGCTGAACCTTAACTTGTAAACTGTACGCAACTAAATTATAATGATATTGGGGATAAAAGCCCCAACTATGTTATCTATGGGAACGATGCGTTGCTGATTCACGCATGTGAACCGCAGCAACAATTCAATGGGGGATACTATTTATGTGGTCAAGAAAAGAGCTCAAGAAAAAGGCGCGTATTTTAATAAAATCAAACTATTGGAGAAGTGTATCTGTCTGCTTTCTGATTGCAATGCTCACGGCTTCGTATCCAATTTCCCGCTCTTTATTTTTGAATTATTTTCCTGATAAGATTCAGACAAAGACAGCGCTTATTTTACCTGTTTTTATTTCTGCTGAAAGCTTCAGCAGTGCATTTCTCGATTTTATTCCTGATAATTTCATAGCCGCTGCCTTTTTGCATACGGTTCAAAATTACCTGAAGCGTCCGGACTTTATTGTCACTTCGTTTCTTACACTTGGGGTCATTCTTTCACTTTTATATAAGTTTTTTATCAGCAATCTTTTGATTGTCGGTGAGAAACGTTTTTTTGTTGAATCTTATAACTATGAAGATACGAATATTTCTAAAATATTCTTTTTATATAAGTTGCGTTACCTGGCAAATCCTTCCTGGGTGATGTTCTGCTACACGCTTTTTCAGAAACTTTGGGATTTAACAATTATCGGTGGAATTATTAAGCATTATGAATATAGCATGATTCCATATATCCTCGCAGAGAATCCAAAAATCAGTCAAAAGAATGCCTTTTTTCTCTCTAAACAGCTTACAAAAGGAAATAAATGGAAGCTCTTTTTGTTAGATTGTTCTTTCCTCGGCTGGGAGCTTTTATCTCTCTTTACACTTGGAATTCTGGACATCCTTTATGTCCGCCCGTACAAAATGAACTGTAAAGCATCCTTATATCTGTTTTTACGAAGAAACTATGTGCTTTCAAGAGCTCCTAAATATGAGCAGCTCAATGATTCTTATCTTGAGCATGTTCCTTCTGAAGATGAGCTTCTGATTAGTAAAGCACTTTATGACGATTCTGAAGGTCCTTACACAAAGATCTCTTATTTTGCACCGTATCAGTATCCGGTATTTCTTTTTTCTGTGCAACCACCTATTGCCGCAGTAAAATCACCGGTCAATCCGGCGCAGAATTATGACTTTCTGTCCTGTGTATTTTTATTCCATGCCTTTTCTATTTTCGGATGGCTTTTGGAAATCATTTCTGAACTGCTCAGTTGCGGCACACTGGAAAATGTAACCCTTCGTACGCTTCCATGGCTCCCGTTGTACGGAATCTGTGGTCTGTTTATACTGTTGCTGTTAAAGAAATATATCAAAAAGCCGGCTACTATGTTTATTATCAACTTTATTGTGTATACAGTTCTTGATTATCTCATCCAGCTATTTCTTGATCTTGGCTTTGGAATTGAGCTTCCGAAATATCATTCTTATCTTACTTTCATGAATGGAGAAGCATATCTTGGTGATGGGGCAGTATTTGCACTTCTTGGCTGTGCATTTTTCTATTACTTTGCTCCGCGCTGGAACAGTCTCTTCATGAAATTAAAGAAATGGATGAGAATTTTGATCTGTATCCTTCTGACAACAGTTTTTATATTTGATCTGCTGTCCGGCATAATCCAATATTGATTTTACTGCTAAATAATAGTAAAATCTTAATTATCAGTAAGGTTGGTTTTACTGTTGTGATTTTTTCTAATACAGTATGAACCTGTTCCCCCTGACAAACTATTACAGCTTAGAAGAAAGGGAAATATTATGAAAAAAAGAGTCGTTGTTGCACTGGGACACCGTGCACTTGGAACTACACTTCCAGAACAGAAAGTAGCCGTTAAAAGCACTGCCAAATGTATCGCTGATCTGATTGAAGCAGGCTATCAGGTTGCTATCACACACAGTAATGCTCCGCAGGTTGGTATGATCCACACTGCATTGAATGAATTTGCAAAGAACCATCCGGAATATACAGCATCCCCACTGTCTGTATGTACTGCCATGAGCCAGGGATATATCGGATATGACCTTCAGAACGGAATCCGTGAAGAACTTCTCAACCGCGGTATCTACCGTACAGTCAGCACAGTCCTCACTCAGGTGATCGTAGATCCTTACGATGATGCTTTCTACACACCAACAAAGGTTCTCGGCCGTTATATGAACGCTGAGGAAGCGAATGAAGAACGTAAGAAAGGCAACTTCGTAGTGGAAGAACCTGGTAAAGGTTTCCGCCGTGCTGTCTCTGCTCCGAATCCGGTCAAGATTGTTGAACTTGATGCAGTGAAAGCTCTTCTTGATGCAGATCAGATTGTTATCGCAGCAGGTGGCGGCGGTATTCCGGTACTTGAGCAGGATAATCATTTACGTGGCGCAAGTGCTGTTATCGAAAAAGACCTCGCAGCCGGAAAGCTTGCAGAAGGAATTAATGCTGATCTTCTTATTATTCTTACAAATGTTGAGAAAGTATGTATCAACCTTGGCAAACCGAATGAGGAACCACTGGATACAATTACTGTTGATCAGGCAAAAACTTACATGGAAGAGGGACATTTTGGAATTTACAACATGCTTCCAAAATTCCGTGCAGCAGTTGAATTCGTAGAGGGACACGAAGGCCGCAAAGCTTACATTACTTCCTTTGATAAAGTCTCTGATGCTCTGAATGGTAAGACCGGAACAGTAATCGAATAGATTGACAGATTGAACTTATTAGAAACATAACCTGGAACAGGCCGTGATTTCACATTTTAATTTTGTGAAATCACGGCCTGTTTTTTACTTTCCATCACAGATTTCTTTCACCCTGTTTTTTTGTGGAATAAGATACTTTTAATTTCAAAATATCTCTTGATTTTTCATAAATATGTGCTATAGTATATACATATTCAAGATGTAGTATTAAAAACTATGTGTTATTATATAGACGAATTGGAGGTATATATTATGGAAAAAAGACTTTATATCAAAGAACCCGGAAGCGCAATTACACATTTTATTGGAATGATCATGGCAATTATTGCTGCAATACCACTTCTATACAGAGCAGCTCGTGAACCAAGCAAACTTTATATTGTATCGCTTACAATTTACGCAGCCAGCCTTATCTTGCTTTATGCGGCAAGTACAACATATCATACATTTGATATTTCCGAGAAAGTGAATACGGTTTTAAAGAAGATCGATCACATGATGATCTCCGTTCTGATCGCCGGAAGCTACACACCTGTCTGCCTGCTGGTAATCGGCGGACGCAAAGGTATCACACTGCTATGTATTGTATGGGCATTCGCGATTGTCGGCATCCTTATCAAAGCCTTCTGGGTATTCTGTCCGAAATGGGTATCTTCCGTTTTATACATTGGCATGGGATGGACTTGCGTGCTTGCATTTTCTACAATCCTTGATAATCTGTCAGCTGCTGCTTTCGGATGGCTTTTAGCCGGTGGTATCATCTATACAGTTGGCGGTGTCATCTACGCACTGAAGCTCCCGATTTTCAACAGCAAGCATAAGAATTTCGGAAGCCATGAAATCTTTCATCTGTTCGTAATGGGCGGAAGCATCTGTCACTTTATAGTAATGTATACATTCCTTCTACCATAAATATAATTTATTGAAACGAAA
>ERZ1673702.2860-NODE-2860-length-14299-cov-6.678672_pt1 | contig 14299 bp, 13 predicted proteins | sample MGYA00580232_ERZ1673702 | MGnify/ENA primary metagenome ERZ1673702 (study PRJEB41218, sample SAMN15661792) | gut metagenome | host: Homo sapiens | place: Canada: London | collected 2015-08-20/2019-03-30 | study: EMG produced TPA metagenomics assembly of... | reverse complement strand
GGCAGACTCGGGACTTTCACCCTATAGAGAATGCTCATGCCGAGCACACCAAAAATGGGCGCCGAAGCACCCAATAGTCAGAAATTTTGGTTTTAAAGCTTTTCGCTCCTGCCGCCCTTCGGCTGCCACTTCATGAAATGGTGTTCAGCCAGAGACACCATCCAGTCCAGGACCAGTGCAAACGCAGTCAGAACCAAAATACCGGCCATAACCGTGTTGATATCAAACGTACTTTCAGCCTGCAGAATCAGGTAACCGACACCGCTTGCGGAACCTAAGTATTCGCCGACGACCGCACCGACGAAGGCCATACCGACGGAAGAATGCAGCGAAGAAAACACCCAGCTCATCGCGCTCGGAAGATAAACAAATCGGAGCAGCTGAGTTTTATTGGCGCCGAGCATGCGAGCACTCGCCAGCACATTCGGGCTAACCTCTCGAACGCCTTGATAGACGTTGAAGAACACGATGAAAAAGACCAGCGTGATACCGAGGGCAACTTTAGAGCCGATGCCAAGACCGAACCAAACACCGAAAATCGGAGCCAGGATCACGCGAGGCATGGAGTTCAAACCCTTGATATAAGGATCTGCGATCGCCGCAGCCGTCGGAGCAAGTGCGAGCCAAAGGCCGACGAGAAGACCGGCAGCAGTACCGAAAATAAACGCAAGAACAGTTTCCGTCAGCGTAACGGCAAGGTTGGGATAGATTTCTAAGTTAACAGCAAACCAGTCCCAAATAACCTTTCCGATCTGAACCGGTTCACCGAAAAAGAAGGCGGCCTGGTTCTCATCCTGAAACATGAACGGAGGAATGAGGCCGGGCTTCGTCATCAGCCACCAGAATAAGAAAATTGCAACGAGCAGAAGGAGCTGGCAGGTGACTAACTTGGTTTTTGACTGAAGAATAGGTGTGCTTCCTTTTTTCATTTTATTTCACCCGATTTCTCTGGTTCTCATAGCCCTTGAGCACCTCTTCGCGAAGGTCGGCCCAAATGGCGTTGTGCAGTTCAATGAAGCGCGGTGTGACACGGACTTCGGCCACGTCACGCGGACGAGCGATGTCGATATAGAACTCACCGATCGGATGAGAACCCGGGCCGGCGGAGAAAACCACCACGCGGTCGGAAATCGAAATAGCTTCGTCTAAGTCGTGCGTAATAAAGAGCACGGCCTTTTTCTTCTGCGACCACAGAGCCAGCACTTCGTTTTCCATCAGCTGGCGGGTCTGAATATCCAAAGCGGAGAACGGCTCGTCCATCAGAATGATGTCCGGATCCATGATCAGCGTCTGAGCCAGAGCAACACGCTTTCTCATACCGCCGGAGAGTTCATGCGGATAACGGTCTTCAAAACCGCTCAAACCCACGCGCGAGAGCCAATGACGGGCTTGTTCATGGCGTTCTTTCTCAGGAACGCCCTTAAACTGCAGACCTGCAGAAACGTTATCAATAGCCGTTCTCCAGGGCATCAATGCCTCGGCCTGGAACATGTAGCCGGCTCGCTTATTTAAACCGACAAGCTCCTCTCCGAAAACCTTGACGGTTCCTTTTGACGGCGTTAAAAGTCCCGCTGCCATATTAAGTACGGTCGATTTACCGCATCCTGTCGGACCGACGACGCTGACAAACTCACCGTCTCCGATTGTTAAATTCACATCTCTAACGGCCGTGTAGTGTTTATTGTCATCGCTGACAAAACTGCACGTCACATCGTCAAATTCCACTGCTGGCTGATTCATCTTGAATGCTGTGTATTCGTTGTTATTCGGTTTCTCTTGGGCGGAGCGCCTAGGCTCCGCCTCTTATTTTATTTATTTAGCCGGATATTTCTTTAAGGCTTCATCAACAAATTTATTGGTATAAACCTTGGTTAAATCAATCTTGGCAGGGTCGATCTTATCGTTCACGGTCTGAAGGGCGCCTAGAGAAATCTTGGCGCAGCCGTCCGGGAAGCGTCCGTCCGGAGACAGAGCGTCACGGTTGCCTTCGAAACCGGCAAGATAAATGTCACGGTTGCCCATTAAGTAGGAAGCCGGAACAACCTTGGCAACTTCTTCCGGAGTGGCCTTGGAGAGCCATTCGTCAGCACGGACGATGGCGTTGGTCAGAGCCTGAACAGTCTGGGGATTCTTTTCGATGAAAGAAACCGGTGCGTAGAGGCAGCCGGCAGGCATCGTGCCGCCGAAGAAGCTTTCGGATTCTTTAACTTTACGGGTGTCGGCAACGAGCTTGGCGTCACCGTTCTTCAGAAGAATCGTGATAACCGGATCAAGGTTAATTAAGGCATCAATCTGGCCGCTTCTGATGGCAGAAACTGCGCCGGAAGAAGAACCGACACCGATGAAAGCAACGTCCTTAGGTCCGAGGCCGCCCTTCTTGAGGATGAAGTTGGCAACCATCTGAGAAGAAGAGCCCGGAGCGGTTACACCAACTTTCTTGCCCTTCAGATCGCTCAGCTGTTTGTAGTCTTTCATTGTCTTGTTGGAGACAACGAGAGCCAGCTGAGGCGCACGGCCCTGCAGAACAAAGGCGGTCATGGGCTGCTTTTTAGCCTGCATGGAGATGGTATGTTCAAAGGCTCCGGAGACAACGTCTGCACTGCCGCCCACAACTGCTTGAAGCGAACGGGAGCCGCCCTGGAAGTCAACAATCTTGACATTCAGACCTTCGTCTTTGAAGTAGCCGAGCTGTTCAGCGATAGAAAGAGGCAGATAGTAGTAAAGACTCTTACCGCCCACGGCAATCGTCACGTCTTTCTTTTCCGGTGCTTGCTGAGCAAAGGACATCGGCCCGAAAGTCATAGCTGCAGCAGCACAGGCAGCTGCGATGACGGTACGGCGTGTGAATTTATTCATTTTTATTCCCCAATAATAAAAAAGGCCCGCTTGGCGGACCGTCTTTGAACTACGAATTTAGTTGATAAGAAACGATATATACAAAAACAGTCCTAGCCGACATTAAGGCGCAATCGCAACAAGCCCAAAGCCAAGCTAAGACCGTTAAGAGAAAGGACGCAAACAGCCGCAAACCCCGGGATTGCCGGAGTGTTGTTTCGGTTGCCTGTTGTATTCGTCACTTTTCTTCCGTTTGTAAAATTGAGTTACAGATAAAGAATACCGCCTAAATCTCGTTTGTGCGGAAATCTAACTAAGTAATAACACTTAGAAGAAAAATTTTTGCTCGAATCGAAAAGAAAGCGTTTTAGTCGCTTTCACGAACACGTCTATTGAGCATTGCCTGCGCCACGGTGTTGACATCCGTGTATTCAATTTCGGCTCCGGCAGGAACGCCTCTTGCAATGCGCGTGAGTTTTAATTGGGGATAGTGTTTGGAGAGAAGTTCCGAGACGGCAAAGGCAGTGGCCTCTCCTTCTGCGGTGAAAGAAGTTGCAATGATAACTTCTTTGACTTCGGGTTCACCGGCTCGTTCCAACAGCTTGTCCAAGCCGATTTCGTGGGGTCCGACGCCGTTTAACGGGGACAGGCGTCCCATCAGAATAAAGTAGCGGCCGTGATAAGAAAGGCTCTGCTCAATCACCATCAAATCAGCAACGCTCTCAACAATACAAAGCAGAGAGTCATCGCGGTTATGAGAAGAGCAGTAGCTGCACAGCTCGCCGTCGGTCAGATTGTTGCAGCGGGCACAGCGATGCACCGTCTTAGTGGCCTTTAAGAGGGCCTCTCCGAGACGGTTCGCATCACTTCTGTCGCCGTTTAGCAGCTGATAAGCAATGCGCTGAGCAGCTCTCGGACCGACTCCGGGAAGCTTCTTCAGCGCATCTATCAGTTCGGCAATTGCTCCGATTTGTTCCATTGAATTAGAACGGGAGTTTCATACCACCGGTTGCCTTGCTGATCTTGGCATTGGTTTCGGCTTCGACCTTCTTGGAAGCATCGTTGATTGCCGTCAGAAGGAGGTCTTCGAGCATTTCGCGGTCAGCATCGGCACCGACAAGGCTGTCGTCGATCATGACGCGGCGGCAGACGTTCTTGCAGGTCATCGTAACTTTAACCATACCGTTGCCGGCTTCACCGGTGACTTCAATAGTTTCGAGCTCTTTCTGGGCTTTCTGAATGTTCATCTGCATCATCTGAGCCTGTTTCATCATCTGGCCCATCTGACCCATTCCGCCAAATCCTTTCATTTTGATTCCTCTTAAATTTAAATTGTTCTAACTTTGCCTTCTTTATCTAAAAGGTCCAAGTCTTCTGCCTTCGGCTCGACGTTAAAGACCTTCATGAAAGAAAGAATTCTTTTGTCTTTCTTCAGCTCGGAGAGCTTTTTCTGCTTTTCTGCTAAAAATCTCTGAGCGTAAAGCGTACGAAGATTCTGGTATTTCGAGGGTGCCATCGTCACTGTGACGAGGACATCGCTCCCAAGAACCTTCTTTAGTTCGGCCGCAAGTTTAGCAACCATATCGTGCGCTGTCAGTTTTTCCAAATCCACGGTGAGCTTCATATTCTGACCGTCGAAACTCTCCAGCTCGGCGCTGGTCACTAACGGCTGAGACGCCGGATCCAAATGAATCTTTTCTGCGGCTTCAAGCCACGCGTTCATCTGAACGGGTTCAGCGGGAATATATTCCTTCTGCTTTTCCTGAGGAGCGGGCGGGAGCACGGAGACCCCGGCTTCTTCTGAATATTCTTCGGGCCAAGCCGGAGGCGCCATCCAATCGAGGTCATCGGGGGGGACGCTGTCAGTCTCCGGAACCCACGGCGCATCGTCCTCCGGCATGTCGATCGAAGGGATAGCAGGAGCGGCTGCTATTTCCGGAGGAAAAGGCTCAGCTTCCGGCGCCTTCGGCTGAGGGTTGACTTCTTTTGCCGCCGGAGCCGCTGCTGCCGGTTTTGACTTTTCGGCCGCTTTCTTCTTTAAGTTGGGAACTGCGGACTCCGAACCTTGAGGAACGAAGACGGGTTTGCCTGTCGCAATACTGTGATCCCAGGGAATGCCTTCCAGCTCCTGTGTGGATAAAACCGGTTTTGCAGAAGCCGCCGGAGCTTCAGGAGCTTTCGGCTGAGTATCTACTGACTGAGCTTTTTGCTGCGCCGGCAGCTCAGTCTTAGCCGGCTCAGTTTTTGGGAGGGCTGGTGCCTCTTCTTTATGCGTTACAGCAGCAGGCAGGCTTTTCGGCATCTTTCCTTCTAAAGGAGCAAACGCCAGCATGCGCAGAAGCGCCATTGTGAAACCTGCATACTCATCGGGTGCCAGCGCCATATCGTTGCGTCCATGAATCGCAATCTGATAAAAGAGCTGGACTTCGTCCGGAGAAAACACGCTCGCCAATTGACGGAGTTCGGGCGCGTCAGGTTCTTCATCGGTCAGAATTTCCGGCAGCTGCTGCGCCATCGCAATGCGGTGCAGCAGAACGGCCAAATCCTTCATCGCCTGCGTATAAGACAAGCTGCGGGCACCGATTTCGTCGGCCACCTTCATGATCTCTTTCGGCTCATGGTTGGCCAAGGCGCCGAGCAAACGAATCAGTGTCGTCGAGTCAATCGTACCGAGCATCTCGCGCACTGACTCCAATGTAACATTACCTGCACTGTAGGCGATTGCCTGGTCCAGGAGGGAAAGTCCGTCGCGCATGGAGCCCCTCGCTCCCGAAGCAAGCATTCTAAGAGCCGGCTTCTCAAAAGAAATTTGTTCTTTCTCTAGAAGCTCTGCCATATGGGAGGAAATAAGCTGAGGAGACAAACTCTTCAGATTGAACTGCAAACAACGAGAAAGAACCGTAACCGGCACCTTTTGAGGATCCGTTGTGGCCAAAATAAATTTGACGTATTCGGGCGGTTCCTCCAAAGTCTTAAGCATGGCGTTAAATGCCGCGGAAGTCAGCTGGTGAACTTCGTCGATCATGTAGACCTTAAAGCGGGCATTCGTCGGAACATATTTGGCTCTTTCCAAAAGCGAAACCATGTCGTCAATACCGCGGGTCGAAGCCGCGTCCATTTCGATGTAATCTACGAAACGATCTTCATCAATCGCGCGACAAGCCTCGCACACTCCGCAAGGCTCTGCTGTGATGCCGCCTTTCCCGTCCGGCCCGACACAGTTTAGGCATTTAGCAAGAATTCTGGAGATTGTGGTTTTTCCAACTCCTCGCGTGCCGGTAAAAAGATAGGCGTGGTGCAGCCGATTTTCCGTCAGAGCATGCGTCAGAGCTCGAACAACGTGATCCTGTCCGAGCAAAGAAGAAAAATCATGAGGCCGCCACTTGCGTGCCAAAACTTGGTATGACATTAGGCTATTCCGAAATATGTTGTTCAGCCGATTATGCGGAGAGCTGTTCTCCCGTTATCGAGCTTTTAAGCATGAGGATAATCCTATCTCAATTCTGCTCGGATTGTCCTATTCGTCATCGAGTTAGGAAATACTTCTTTACGTCAAAGAAATCGGCCAAACACTCTCCGATTCATCCGGACCTTTGAGCTAAGCCGTAAGAGGCTGTAGATATAATAGGGCGCCGCTATGGGCGCCCTTCTACTTTTTAAACTCTTTATTTTGCAAGTGCTTTTTGAGCAAATTGCTCAAGTTTTTCACCGGTCAGACGGCAAATACGCCATTCCTGCATAACAGTAGCGCCGATGCTTTCATAGAAATCAATTGCCGGCTGATTCCAATCCAGAACAGACCACTCAAATCGGCCGCATCCGTCAGCCACAGCTTTGGCCGCCAAATAATTCATCATCTTCTTGCCGATGCCGCGGTGTCTGTATTCAGGAAGTACAAAAATATCTTCTAAGTAGAGACCCTTGCGCGCAAGGAAGGTAGAGAAGTTATAGAAATAAAGCGCAAAGCTTACCGGTTTTTCTGTTCCGTTTTTTCCCGTCAGCCAGCCAACTACGGCATAACATTCGGGTTTGTCTCCGAAAAGGCATTTTTCAAGGAGTTCGGGAGTGACCTGACACTGGTCGTCAAGTTTTTCGTAATGGGCCAATCCGCGGATAAGTTCGGCAATAACCGGGCAATCTTGAGGACGAGCATTGCGAATATTGAAGTTATCCATTTGAGCACCTTATTGAAAAGGAAAGGCGAACCACACCTCGGCACTGCTAGTTTCGCTATGGCTGCTTCGTTCCCGACCTGACCAGATTCACGACATTCACATGCGAGGGGGCTCGCCGGCTACGAATTATATATGAATTTGAATTCTGCGCCAGCAAAGAAAATGAAACTGAAATAGAGAGCCTTTTTCACGATTCAGAGTGGTAAGATGAACTAACTATAAGAAAAGGAGGAGAAAATGATTAGATTCAGCGTTCCATTCATCGCCCTTATGCTCGCGTTCTCCGGCACGGCCAATGCTAAATTTATTGGTCGTTGGGATCCTGCCGCCTACGCCCAGGGTAAATTTGAAATTCAAAAAACAGCCTTTGTTCAGAAAGAACCTGTTGTTGAAAAAATTCAGATTGAAAGCAAACACATTCTTGTGAAAGTCGATTACACAGGAAAGATTTTCCGAAAAGGGTATGCGTTTGCTAAAAATTAACCTTGTCCAATAGTCAAACGAGCGTCGCTCCGGAAAGTAGTTTCTGCGCGGCGCTTTTTAGTTCTGCTTATTTGGATCGTTTTCAAAACTCCGGCCTGCACCCGCTTAGCTTTTCCTTCCTTGTCCGCTCAACGTTCTAAGAAGTTTTCACACATTGTTAATATCTAACGTTGCACACACACGCCCTCAAGGTTGCTTCAAATGTGTATAGTTACAAAAATCCAGCATGAGTTTCACCTTTTTGGGGTTGTTAGTTAAGCCCTGAAAGCTCTCGGTGATAGTATCCCATCATCCGTTGGGGCCGATTTCGGTTCCAGGGAATCAATAATTGGAGGTAATTTAAAAAATGGCCTTGAAACAAGTTACAGACGCCAGCTTTGTTGACGACGTCCTGAATCAAAAAGGTGTGGTGGTCGTTGACTTCTGGGCTCCCTGGTGCGGTCCCTGCCGCATGCTCGGACCGGTTCTTGAAAAAGCTGCCGAAACCCTTCCCGACGGCGTTCAGATCGTTAAATACAACGTTGATGAGTGCCAGGATGTTGCTTCTCAGCTGGGCGTTCGCGGTATTCCGACTCTTGCCGTTTACAAAGACGGTCAGCTCCAGGCTCAGCAGGCCGGCGCTATGAATTCCGCTCAGTTCTCTGAATTCCTCAAGAACTTCATCTAATTTTGCTCTACAACGGTTCGATTTCCTCTTTATCGAACCGTTGCTTCCTTCCTCCCTTAATTCTTCTTTCCTCTTTTATTTAAATCTCTTCGCTTGGGATTATTGTGTAATCCTTATTTGCAAGAGCTTCATTTCCTATGCATTTATCCGACCTTAAATCCAAGCACGTCTCCGAGCTTCTCGATATTGCTTTAGAGCTCGACGTTGATAACGCCAGCCGCCTTCGCAAGCAGGAACTCATGTTCGCTATCTTGAAGAAACGTGCGAAAGCCGGCGAACAGATTTTCGGTGACGGAACTTTGGAAATCCTTCCTGACGGATTCGGTTTCCTTCGCTCTCCGGTTTCTTCTTATTTAGCCAGCACGGAAGATATTTACATTTCTCCGTCTCAGATCCGCCGCTTCAATCTTCATACCGGTGACACGGTTGAAGGTGAAGTCCGCATTCCGAAAGACGGCGAGCGTTATTTTGCTTTAGTCAAAGTCGACAAAGTTAACGGTCTTCCTCCCGAAGCTCTTAAACACCGCATTCTCTTCGAAAACCTGACTCCGCTTTTCCCGAACCAGCCGCTCAAACTCGAACGCAATATCTCGGGCGACGAGAACCTCACCGGTCGTTTGATCGACATCCTCGCTCCGATCGGTAAAGGTCAGCGTGCTCTGCTGGTTGCCTCTCCGAAGTCCGGTAAGACCGTTTTAATGCAGCACATCGCTCACGCGATTACAGCCAACTATCCGGACGTTATCTTGATGGTCCTTCTGATCGACGAACGTCCGGAAGAAGTGACGGAAATGGAACGTTCCGTCAAAGGTGAAGTCATTGCCTCTACCTTCGATGAACCGGCTACCCGCCATGTTCAGGTTGCAGAAATGGTCATCGAAAAAGCCAAACGCCTGGCTGAAAGCAAGAAAGACGTTGTCATCCTTCTTGACTCCATTACTCGTCTGGCCCGCGCCTACAACACTGTCGTCCCGACTTCCGGCAAAGTGCTCACCGGCGGCGTGGACTCCAACGCCCTGCAGCGCCCGAAACGCATTCTCGGTGCAGCCCGCAATCTGGAAGAAGGCGGCTCGCTCACGATCATCGGCACTGCTCTGGTAGAAACCGGCAGCCGTATGGACGATGTGATTTATGAAGAATTCAAGGGTACCGGCAACATGGAAATCCATCTGGATCGACGTCTTGCTGAAAAGCGCGTCTACCCGGCCATTAACGTTGCCAAGAGCGGAACCCGTAAGGAAGAACTGCTTCTAGCTCCGCAGGAACTTCAGAACATTTGGATTCTTAGAAAGTTCCTCTACGACATGGACGAAATCCAGGCAATGGAATTCCTGCTTGATAAGATGCGCCCGACAAAGAACAATGCTGAGTTCTTTGCCATGATGCGCCGATAATCAGGCATCTGTTTGCTTTACAAGGAAATTTGGGTATAATTTTGCCCTTGTTTTTATTAGCTTAGGCACGTTCTGACATGCCGGACGTAAGACTCACAACGGTGAGCGGTCTCGCAAGGTTGGTGGCGACCGACATTTTTTGGAATACACATGAAACCGAATATTCATCCGCAGTATCGTGAAGTTGCCTTCACCGATATGTCCATCGGCAAGACCTTCATTATTCGCTCTACTGCCGACGCTCGTGACACCATCGAAATCGACGGCGTTACCTATCCGCAGGTTAAGCTTGATACCTCCAGCGAATCTCATCCTTTCTACACTGGCGCTCAGACACGTATCGTCGAAGCCGGCCGTGTTGAAAAATTCCGTCAGAAATTCGCTGCTAAGTCTGCTGCCCTTAACGCTTCTGCTGAAGCTGCCAAGGCTGCTAAGGCTAAAAAATAATTTTTCAGTTTCATACTGATCCGAAGGGCAGCCTTTTGGGCTGCCCTTTTCTTTAGTAAAATCGCACCTTTCAGGTCTACAACCACACTGCTTCGATGTTAAGTAACCATTCCTCTCCGGCCGTCGTCAGCGCTTCGGCTGCCGGTAAGCTTCCGAGAGCTGCATTGATTGCACTTTTAGTTGCCTTCGTGCTGCCGTTGTTCTTTTCTACGGATGTCTGGAGCGGAAAGTCTCTTATTTCGTTCGGTGTTGCGTGGAACATGGCCAACGGTTCCTTTGCCGACTGGCTTCTTCCGAACGTCAACGGATTCCCGGCTTCCGACGTCGGACCGCTTTCCTTCTGGTTTGCAGCACTCAGCATCAAGGTTTTCGGACCTCTTTTCGGAAACGTAGAGGCATTTCATATCACCGCAGGTTTGTGGTTTTCAGTGACCACGGCCGCGATTTGGTATTCCACTTATCTTCTTTCCCGACGCGATGAAGCTCAGCCCGTGAGCTTTGCCTTCGGCGGTGAAGCCGCTCGCAAAGACTACGGCCGCTTAGTCGCCGATATTGCCGTTCTCTTAACTGTCGGCACCTACGGCATCATTTCCGCTTTCCACGAACTGACACCGGTTACCTGTCTGCTCGCTTTTTCTGCCTTGGCTTTCTACGGCATCGTATTAAGTCTTCAATATCTGTGGCGCGGTTCCATTATTGCCGGACTTTCTATCGGCGCAATTGCCTTAGCCAGCAGTCCCGGAGCCGGCCTTTGGTGCTTTTTCGGCGCTTGGGTCGCGATTTTCCTGACGCCCGACTACACCAGCCGTTCCAAACGCGCCGTGCTGACTTTATCGATAGCCTTTGCAACAGCAATGCTGTGGCCGATCCTGGTCTTTGCCTGTTTCCCCGCAGAAGCCGCAGAATGGTTCAAGAGCTGGATCTCTACCAGTCTTGCCGTGCTTTCTCCGCTGCCGGCTGACGAATACCTTTGGCTGCTTAAAAACATTTCCTGGCTGACCTTCCCCCTTTGGCCTTTGGCTTTGTGGGGCATCTACGCCTGGAGAGACCAGATTCGTCAGGCTCCGCTGATTATTCCGCTTTCCTTCTCGGTTGTTGCACTTTGCTCCGTGATCTTCACCGGAACCGAGCTGTACAGCACCCTGCTCTTTTTAGTTCCTTCGCTGTCTGTTTTAGCCGCACTCGGCGTCGTCAGTCTTAAACGCAGCCGCGAGAACTTCCTGGACTTGTATTCCGGCATTATTTATACACTTGCCGTAATTGCCGTCTGGATTTACTTCTTCGCCTGGACAGAAGGCGTTCCGGCCAAAATGGCTTTCTCCCTTACTCGTTTAGCCCCGGAGGTTGAGCCGCACGGAACTTCCGTTTTCCTCTTCTTCCTTGCCGTTACCGCCACGGTCCTTTGGATTGCAATCGTCTTCTGGCGCTTGTTCAAACACCCGGTTTTCTCCTGGAGAGGCGCATGGATGGCCGGAACCGGCCTGACTGCGGTATGGATCATCGTCATGAGCTTATTCGTCAACTTGATTGACGGAGCTCGTTCTATGAAGCCGATTGTCGACAACTTCAAAGCAGTTGTCGTTGAAAACAAAATTCCGCTCGACAAGATCGGTGCTTCTCATTTAACTTTGAGCAATATCGCTGCTTTTAATTACTGGGGCGGTGTCAACTTTGATAAGCAGGCAGACGCACCTTGGATTCTGCGTGCCGTTGACCGAGATTACGATGAAAACACGCTTGACCTTCGCTACGAAGTTGTTGATGTTTTCCAAGGCCGTCCGAGAAGCAGCGAAAAGTTCCTCTTAATTCGCAGAAAGTAGTTTCTGCCTTTTTGGTATGTCAACTCGAATTTTGAGCCGGCTTCAACCGCCGGATACTTCCTATTGGGCAATTATTAAGCTCTCGCTCCCCGTTTGGATCTCCAACGTTGCCATTGTCGGCGGAGCCACACTCGATACTTTAATGACCGGCCATCTTGGTTCTACCGACTTGGCCGCTGTTGCCATCGGCTTAGCCGTTTCCGTCTCGGTCTTTGTTGCTTTAGTCGGCGTCATGCAGGGGCTTTCTCCGATCGCCGGCCACCACTACGGTGCAGGACATCACGAAAGAATCGGCTTCGAGCTTCACCAAACTATTTGGCTCGCCATTCTTCTTGCCATCATCGGTATGGGCCTGATGTGCTATACGCCGATGTGGATGACGCTGACAAACTCCACCGGTCGTGTTGCAGAAATTGCGACAAACTTCCTGCTGATCAACGCTATCGGTCTGCCGGCTGCCATGGCAGGACGCGCTTATATGGCGATGAACGCGGCTGTTTCCCGTCCCAAAGTGGCAATGTGGATCGCGCTCTCTATGCTGGCCGTCAAAGCCGTCACCAATTACATCTTTATCTTCGGCTGGGCCTTTATTCCGAGTTTCGGAGGCGCAGGATGTGCGATCTCTTCTACCATCAATGCGTTCCTGAGCTTGTTCCTTTACTGGGTCATTTGGCACTATGACAGCTTCTACGCCAAGATGCGCCAGAAGCGAATTTCCATGCCCAACCGCAAGGCTTTAACCAACCTGCTTAAGCTCGGAATTCCGATCGGTCTTTCCGCCTTCTTTGAAGTGACATCGTTTACCTTCATGACGATTTTCATTTCTCGTTTAGGCGCCGACGTCGTTTCCGCGCACCAGATCGTTGCGAACTTAACCTCGCTCTTTTACATGGCTCCTCTTGCCATCGGTGTGACCTCTTCTGTCTTGGTTTCTCAGTCTTTAGGTGCCAATTCACCTGAGACCGCCAGAATGGCGACCTACAAATGTCTTAAGTTCTGCATTTGCTTAGCGGTATTTGTTTCTGCCCTGCTCTATTTCTGCAAATACTTCTTTGTAGGCCTCTACACGAGCGATTTAGACGTCATTAAGGTCAGTACCTACCTCATCGGTTTTGCGTCCATCTATCACGTTTTTGACGCGGTTAACTGTGTCGGCAGCTTCTCCATGCGCGGCTACCGAATCACATTCCTGCCGATGATCATTTACGGTGTCTTCCTTTGGGGCTTGGGTCTGGGTTTAGGAAGCATCCTTACCTTTACTGATTATTTAAGTCCCGCTCCGATGGGCGCTGCAGGTTACTGGACTGCCATTACGATCGGCCTGACACTTTCGGGTATCATTGTCGGGCTTTGCGCCGTTTACGTTGCCAGAGCTTTTGCACACGGTCATAAAGTCTGGCTACGTTAATCCGATCTTTCTCTTTGAAAACAGCTCACGATTTGTGAGCTGTTTTCTTATGAGCACCTCAGTTCGCATGTGCTATCGAAAATTCATTTGCCGCTAGCATCGAACATGACTACATTAGAAAAATATCTCTCCGCACAAACTCCGGCCTTCCGAAAGAAAGTTAAAGCAGAATTTAGACAGATGCCTTTGCAGTGTGCCGTCTCAAGACTTCGATACGAGCAGAACTTGACTCAACAAGAAGTCGCAAGGAAGCTTCAGCTCTCTCAGTCTGCCGTGAGCAAAATTGAAAGAAACGCCTTGGACGTCAAATTGTCCGATCTCGTGAGATACGTGAACATTCTTGGCGGAAAGCTCTCGCTGCAAGTTGATCTTCCTTCAGGAGAAAAGATCGTCGTTCCATTGGCAAATTTTGAGCATTCCGACGATTGCTAAAAAGCCCGATTTCGTTCTCTACGAGACAACACGGGTAACAAAAAACCGCCTTGCGGCGGCTTTTTGATTGGAAATCAGTCTGTCAATTAATGAGCGTTCTGTGTGCGCAGAGCTGCGATACGATCTTCAATGGAAGGATGCGTAGCGAGCAGCTGGCCGATAGAACCGGCGATACCGAAACCCTTGACAGCCCCCGGAAGCTCTTCGGTCGGAACACCGCCCAAACGAGCCAGGGCGTTGATCATCGGAGTCGAGCTGCCCATGATCTTTGCGGCACCGGCATCGGCTCTGAATTCGCGATGACGGGAGAAAGCGGCCACAACCATGGAAGCCAGGAAACCAAGAACTAAGTCAAGGATGAAGGAAGTCACGTAGTAACCGACACCGGGAGCATCATCCTCGTTGCGGAGAATGCCGCGGTCCACGAAGTTACCGATAATACGAGACAGGAAAACGACGAAGGTGTTGGTGACACCCTGAATCAATGTCATGGTCACCATGTCACCGTTAGCAACGTGAGCGATCTCATGTGCCAGGACAGCCTCCACTTCTTCTTTGTTCATGCTGGAAAGAAGACCTGTGGAAACAGCCACCATGGAAGAATTCTTTGTTGCGCCGGTTGCGAAAGCATTGGCTTC
>ERZ1673702.2842-NODE-2842-length-14388-cov-5.522152_pt1 | contig 14388 bp, 14 predicted proteins | sample MGYA00580232_ERZ1673702 | MGnify/ENA primary metagenome ERZ1673702 (study PRJEB41218, sample SAMN15661792) | gut metagenome | host: Homo sapiens | place: Canada: London | collected 2015-08-20/2019-03-30 | study: EMG produced TPA metagenomics assembly of... | reverse complement strand
CGGACATACTCCCCGGAAGTTACCTCCTTGCGGAGCAATCTCCCGGTTCATCGCATTTGTAAACGCCTCCGGGCGTGTTGTGCCCATTGCGCGCGTACCGGTATATTGTATAGGAAAACACAGCTGGTGTCAAGGGGATTTTTCTATTTTGTTTACAAAATTTCCGAGGCGTTTTCGGCAGTTCTGACAAAGTTTTGATATGGGGTGCGGCGGGCCGTGCCGCTCCCTCCCCTGCTGGGGTCAAGGCAGGAAAAGAGCCGCCGTAAGGCGGCTCTTTTGGCGGTTTTGGGGAGCGCGGTCTTACACCCGCTTCCATTTGGCGCCGTTGGGGATGTCAGCAAGCTCGATGCCCTGGGCCTTCAGCTCATCGCGGATGCGGTCGGCCTCGGCAAAATTCTTGGCCTTCTTGGCGTCGGCCCGGGCGCGGATCAGCGCCTCCACGGCGGCATCGGACTCGCCGGACTCGCTGATGACGGTGAACTCACCGGCGGCAGGAGCCGCCGCGGCCTGCTTGCTGCGCAGCTGCGCCGCCTTCTCCAGCAGCTTCAGGCCCAGTACGGTGTCGAAGCTGTCCAGCAGGGCCAGCTTGGTCTTATCGTTGGTTTTGGCCTTCAGTACATCGTACAGCACGGTGACGGCCATGGAGGTGTTTAGGTCGTTGTCCATGGCGGCGGTGAACTTGGCCTTGTACTCGTCGAAGGCGGCCTGATCTACCTCGCCCTCGTCTTTCAGGGCGGCGATGCGGGTCAGCAGCTTGTTGTAGGCCACGGTGGCGTTGTCCAGATTCTCCCAGGTGAACACCAGACTCTTACGGTAGTGGCTCTGGAGGCAGAAGAAACGGTAGGCCAGGGGGTCGTAGCCCTTCTCCTCCAGCAGAGAGACGGTGAGGAACTCGCCCTTGGACTTGGACATCTTGCCGTGGTCGGTGTTCAGATGGGCCACATGGCACCAGTGAGGGCACCAGGGATGGCCCAGATAGCTCTCGGACTGGGCGATCTCGTTGGTGTGGTGGGGAAAGGCGTTGTCCACACCGCCGCAGTGAAGATCCAGATACTCTCCGTTGTACTTCATGGAGATGCCGGAGCACTCAATGTGCCAGCCGGGATAGCCCACGCCCCACGGGGAGTCCCATTTCAGGGCCTGATCCTCGAACTTGGACTTGGTGAACCACAGGACAAAGTCGTTCCTGTTGCGCTTGTTGGTGTCCTCCTCCACGCCCTCACGGACGCCCACCGCCAGATCCTCCTCGTTGTGGTCGTTGAAGATGTAGTACCGCTCCAGCTTGGAGGTGTCGAAGTACACGTTGCCGCCGGCCACATAGGCATAGCCCTTCTCCAGCAGGCGGGAGATGATCTTGATATAGTCATCGATGAGGCCGGTAGCGGGCTGCACCACGTCGGGGCGCTTGATGTTCAGCTTCCGGCAGTCGGAGAAAAACGCATCGGTGTAGTACTGGGCGATCTCCATAACGGTCTTATGCTCGCGCCGAGCGCCCTTGAGCATCTTATCCTCGCCCTCGTCGGCGTCGGAGGTCAGGTGTCCCACGTCGGTGATGTTCATGACGCGGTTCACGTCATAGCCCACGTAGCGCAGGTACTTCTCCAGCACGTCCTCCATGATGTAGGAGCGCAGGTTGCCGATGTGGGCAAAGTGGTACACCGTGGGGCCGCAGGTGTACATCTCCACATGGCCGGGGGTGTGGGTCTTGAATTCCTCTTTCTTATGGGTGGCGGAATTATACAGATACATGACGATCCTCCTATGATCTACATTATAATTGTATGCGCAGAAAGCAGAACGCCTCCCATGCCCGCAGGCATGAGAGGCGAATAAAGGCTTCGCGGTTCCACTCTCGTTTATCACTCAGGTGCAGCCCATGACGCAGGCCATGCGGAGGGCATCCACAGCCCCCGCGCTCCCAGACGCACTTTCTGTCCGCAGCGGGTGAGTGGGCTTACAGCCGGCGGCCCTCTCTCTCTTGCCCCGTGGGGTGGACATACTCTTTCCGATCATCGCGCTATTCGATTGCATCCTATGGTAGCAGGATTTTCGTCCGGTGTCAAGTTATTTGATGACCTTGAACACGTCGGCGTTCTTGGCGAAATACTCGATGCCGGAGTAGACGGTGGTGACCAGGATCACGCCCTGGCACACATAGTTCAGCCACTGGGGGATGCCGAACAGGATCAGGCAGATGCACACCATAGTGCTGGCGGTCTTGATCTTGCCGGACCAGCCGGCGGCAATGACGCGGCCCTTCTCCACCGCCACAAGGCGCATGCCGGACACGGCAAACTCCCGCAGCAGCACGATAGCCAGCACCCATGCAGCAAAGGTGCCTTCCTCTACGAACCAGCAGAGTGCCGCCATCACCAGGCACTTGTCCGCCAGCGGGTCCATGAACTTGCCGAAATCGGAGATCTGGTTGTAGTGACGGGCAATGTAGCCGTCCAGCAGGTCGGTGAGGCAGGCGACGATGTAGATGCCCAGCGCCACATAGCGGCAGCCGGGGAAGCCCCAGTACAGCACCACCAGGAAAACGGGGATCATCAGCACCCGCAGGATCGTCAGTTTGTTCGCGGTCGTCATGGTATGTATCAGCCTTTCGTTGTATTCTTTCCGTATTGTAGCACGGGCGACAGGAAATGAAAAGTGTTTTTTTACTCCGCGACCTCGCCGGTGAGCTCGCCGTCCATGGCTCCGGTGATGCGCACCGGCACGAACTCGCCCGCCTCCACCTCGTGGTCGGCGGTGAAGTAGATCCGGCCGTCGATGTCGGGGCTCTCGGCATAGCTGCGGCCCACGAACATCATGGACTGGCTGTCAAACCCGTCGCACAGCACCTCCGCCACCGTTCCCATGCGGCTGTCGTTGAAGTCGTCCATAATGCGGGACTGGACATCCACGATCAGGTCGGCGCGGCGCTCGGCCTCATCGGTGTCCACGCGGTTGAGCATCCTGGCGGCGGGGGTGCCCTCCTCGGGGGAGTAGGGGAACACGCCGGCCCACTCGATCCGGACCTCCTGTAAAAATTCGCACAGCTCCTCGAAGGCGGCCTCGTCCTCGTAGGGCAGGCCGGTGATGAGACTGGTACGCAGCACCAGACCAGGGATACGGCCGCGCAGCTTCCGGAACAGAGCCAGCAGCTCCGCCTTGTCGCCGCGGCGGTTCATGGCCTTGAGCACCTTGTCGTTGCAGTGCTGGATGGGGATGTCCAGATAGGGCAGCACCTTCTCCTCATCGGCAATGGTGTCGATCAGCTCGTCGGTAAACTCGTCGGGGTACAGATAGTGCAGGCGGATCCAGCGGAAGTCCATTTTGCACAGCTCCCGCAGCAGCGCCGCCAGCTTCCGCTCTCCGTACAGGTCGATGCCGTAGCGGGTGATGTCCTGGGCGATGACGATGCATTCCCTGACACCGGCGTCCGACAGCTTCCGGGCCTCGGCCAGCACGTCCTCCATGCGGCGGCTGCGGTAGCGGCCCCGCAGGGACGGGATGACGCAGTAGGCGCAGCGGTTGTCGCAGCCCTCGGCGATGCGTAGGTAGGCATAGTGCCCCGGGGTGGTGAGGACGCGATCGAACTCGTCGATCATGCCATGGATGTCGGCAAAGCGGCAGGGGCGGCCGCCGGCCATCAGCTCCGCCAGCGCCGGTACGATCTCGCCGTAGCTGCCGGTGCCCATGATACCGTCCACCTCCGGCAGCTCCGTCAGGATCTCCTGCTGGTAGCGCTGGGTGAGACAGCCGGTGACCAGAATTTTCTGCACCTGACCCTCCGCCTTCAGCGCCGCCACGGAGAGGATCGTGTCAATGGCCTCCTCCTTGGCGCTGTCGATGAAGCCGCAGGTGTTGATGACCACCACATCGGCGCCGACAGGCTCCTCCTGCAGGGTGTGGCCCGCGTCGCGGCACAGGGCCATCATCTGCTCGGTATTCACCAGATTCTTGGCACAGCCAAGGGAAATAAAGGAAACTTTCACGTCTTGTTACCTCATGTTTCATCGATCTCTTGTCCCAGCCCGTTGAGGATGGGGCGGATGTCCTGCCACGAAAAGCCGCGGCGCTGGAGGGCGGCGGCCAGGCGGCGGCTGTCCTCGGGTGTCAGCGGGCGACCCCGCAGCTTGGCGCAGAGGAATTTTTCAATGGCTTCCTGCGGCGGGGGCAGCTGCTTCAGCGCCTCGTCCCATAGCTCTTTGGGAACGCCGCGGCGGTGCAGCTCCTGCCGGACGCGGGCAGCGCCGCAGCCCATGGCGCCGTAGTGCCGGACGATGACCCCTGCGTAGGCGGTGTCATCCACCGCCCCCAGATCCTCCAGCCAGTCCGCCGTCTCGGCGGCGTCATCCGGTGAAGCGCCCTTTTTCGTCAGGCGCTCCGTCAGTTCCTTTTTGGACAGCATGCGGCCGGAGGCCATGCTGGCGCCGCGGCGTCTGGTGTCGGAGCGGCGGGCCGCAGCCCGCAATTCCTCCAGCATCTCCGGCGGCAGGTCAAGGCCCTGATATAAGCCAAATTGCAGAAGCTCCGCGCCGGTGATCCGGAGGAGCGTTCCATCCTCCAGATACACCAGCACGCGCTCCTGCTTGTGTTTGGAATTTTCCAGTCGCTCGATGCGCATCAGTCGGCGTCGTCGAAGTCGTCGGCGGACACGTCCACCGCACGGCCCGCAGCTTTGGCGGCGGTGCGGGACTGGGCGCCCATCAGCTTGTGGAAGTTCTCCCGGACAGCAGTCTCCAGCTTGTCCGCCTCCTCCGGATGGTCGCGGAAGTACTGCTTGGCGGCGTCGCGCCCCTGTCCCAGACGGACCTCGCCCATGTTGAACCACGAGCCGCTCTTCTGCACCAGATCCAGCTTCACCGCCAGATCCAGCAGGTCGCCCAGCTTGCTGATGCCCTCGCCGTACATGATGTCGAACTCCGCTTCGCGGAACGGGGGAGCCACCTTGTTCTTCACCACCTTGGCGCGGGTGCGGTTGCCGATGACCTCGCCGCCGGACTTCAGCGTCTCGATGCGGCGCACGTCGATGCGGACGGAGGCGTAGAATTTCAGGGCGCGGCCGCCGGTGGTGACCTCGGGGTTGCCGTACATGACCCCCACCTTCTCGCGAAGCTGGTTGATAAAGATAACGATGGAGTTGGTCTTGTTGATGACGCCGGTGAGCTTGCGCAGCGCCTGACTCATCAGGCGTGCGTGAAGGCCCACAAAGCTGTCGCCCATCTCGCCCTCGATCTCAGCACGGGGCACCAGCGCGGCCACGGAGTCCACCACCACTACGTCGATGGCGCCGGAGCGCACCAGCGCCTCTGTGATCTCCAGCGCCTGCTCGCCGGTGTCGGGCTGGGAGATGAGCATATCCTCCACGTTGACCCCCAGCGCTTTGGCATAGGTGGGGTCCAGCGCGTGCTCGGCGTCCACAAAGGCCACCTCGCCGCCCATCTTCTGGGCCTCCGCCAGCACATGGAGGGCCAGCGTGGTCTTACCGGAGGACTCCGGTCCGTAGATCTCCACGATACGGCCCCGGGGCAGGCCGCCGATGCCCAGCGCCAGATCCAGCGACAGGGAGCCGGTGGGGATAGCCTCCACGTTCAGGGTGCTCTCCGCGCCGTAGCGCATGATGGAGCCCTTGCCGTACATCTTCTCGATCTGCTGCATGGCGGTTTCCAGCGCCTTTTTCTTGTCGGACGCCGCCGCGGGCTGGACCGCAGGTTCTTTCTTCGCTGCCATTGTTCCGTCCTCCTCTGTTGGTTTATACCTATTTTATTGGAACTGCTGTCCCGAAAAACGGACAGTTCAGATCTCCGTATGCAGAATGCCCCAGACCACACGGGGGATGCCGTTGAGATCGGGGATCACCTCGATGTCGCCGAAGCCCACGGCGCGCATAATGCGCAGCACATCATCGGCCTGGCCGATGCCCACCTCGAAGTACAGCCGTCCGCCAGTACGCAGGGCGCCGCGCCAGTTCTCGCAGATGGCGCGATAGAAGTCCAGGCCGTCGGCGCCGCCCTTCAGCGCCAGATGGGGCTCATAGTCCCGTACCGAGGGGTCCAGCCCCGCGATGTCGCCGTCAGGGATATAGGGTGGGTTGGACACGATGCAGTCGAACTCCCCCAAACGCGGAGGCGCTTTTTCCAGCGCGTTGAGCTGCATGGACACCACCTGACCGGACAGACCGGTACGGCGGATGTTCTGGCGGCAGACGCGCAGCGCACCCTCGTCGATCTCCCCCAGCACCATATGGCTGCCGGAGACGTGCTTGGCCACGGCAAGACCGACGCAGCCGGAACCGGCGCACAGATCCAGTACACGGGGCGACTCAACGCCCTGCAGGCCCTCGATGGCGGCGGCGGCCAGTACCTCCGTGTCCGGGCGGGGGATCAGCACTCTCTCCGAGATGTCCAGCGGCAGGCCGTAAAACTCCCACTCGCCGATGAGGTAGGCCACCGGCTCGCCCTCCAGATGGCGCTGCACCAGCGCTCTGGCCTGCTGCTCCACGGCGTCGGGGACGTAGAGACGGCTGGCGCGGCTCAGTTCCTCCCTGCTCTTACCGGCGGCGCAGCACACCAGTTCACGGGCCTCCAGCGTGGCGGCGGGCAGGCCAGCCTGGTGGAGCTGCTGGCGAATATCCAAATACAGATTGTTATATGTAATTGCCATAATACGATGCGTTATCCCCTTTTACCACTGATCCTTGCCTTTTTCGGCAGGGATCACCAGCTTCATGGCCTCGATGGCTACCTCGATCATGGAGTCGTCGGGCTCGTTGGTGGTGAAGTTCTGCATCCACATGCCCGGGGCGGACAGGATGCGGGTCACGGCGTTGTCATGGGCCCCCACGAAGCGGTTGAACTCGTAGGTCACGCCCACTACGGGAATCAGCAGCAGCAGCTTGACGCCGATGCGGACCCAGATGTTCTGCCAGTTGATGTAGGGGAACACCAGACTGGACACCAGAATGGACACTATGATCACCACGAACAGAAAGCTGGTGCCGCAGCGGGGATGGTGCTTGGGCTGGGGACGGACGTTCTCCACCGTCAGGGGCAGGCCCGCCTCATAGCAGAAGATGGTCTTATGCTCCGCGCCGTGGTAGCAGAACACGCGGTGAACGTCCTTCTGCTTGGAGCAGAGGATCAGATAGCCCAGGAAGATGACCACCTTCACCACGCCCTCGATGATGTTGTGGACTGCGGCGCTCTTAGCGTGGAACAGTCCGGCGATGAATGTAGGCAGCAGCATAAACAGTACCAGTGTCAAGCCCAGGCTCAAAATCACGGAGAACGCCACCACCAGGGATTGCAGCTTCTCCGCGGGGATGTGTTTTTCCAGCCACTGGTCGAATTTGCCGGGCTGGGCGTCCCCCTCATCAGGGAAATAGTCCGCCGAAAACATCAGCGCCTTGACGCCGGTGATCATGGAGCTGATGAACGTCACGGCACCGCGGAGGATAGGCACACCCAGAATGGGGTACTTGCTCCTGATGAACTTCCGCTCTGTGACCTTGGTGACCAGTCCCTCCGGAGAGCGGACCACGATGGCGTCCTTCTCCGGTCCGCGCATGAGGATACCTTCGATCAGCGCCTGCCCGCCGATAGTGGTGCGGAACGCGCCCTGTTTCTTTTCCATATGCCTGAATGATCCTTTCTGTGACAAGCATACCACAGCTCGCCTAAAAATGCAACAGTTGTTCGATTATTTACAGTTCTTTTTCTGTCTCCCGCTTCAGCGGCAGGCGGATAGTCACCACAGCGCCGCCTCCGGCGGCATTGGCGATGTCAAACTGGCCGCCGTGGAGGTGGACGATCTCATCGCAGACCGCCAGGCCGATGCCGCTGCCGCGGGCGCGGGAGGAGCCCTTGTAGAATTTCTGCTTCACGTAGGGCAGCTCCGCCTCGGGGATGCCGGGGCCGAAGTCGCGGATGGAGATGATATACTCCCCCTCCTGCTGGGTGAGGTGGACCACGATGCGCTTGCCGGAACCGCCGTGCTTGGCGGCGTTGTCCAGCACGTTGCAGAACACCTGCTTCAGCCGCTCAGGGTCGCCGGTGATAGGCTCGTCATACAGAGCCTTGTCGCTGCCGTACTCCAGGGAGATGCCGTCCTGGCGGAACAGCTCGCGGTAGGTGTAGACCGCGTCCTCCAGCTCCGCCTGTATGTCGGTGTCCTCTACCTGCAGGGTGAAGCGGCCATCGGTCATCTTGGAGAAGTCCAGCAGCTCCTCCACCATGTTGGTCAGGCGGCGGGACTCCTTGAGGATGATCTGCACGCCGCGGCGCAGCTGCTGCACGTCGCCGGACTCGTCCTCCAGCAGCGTCTCACCCCAGCCGTTGATGGCCGTCAGGGGCGTTCGCAGCTCGTGGGACACGGAGGAGATGAACTCCGACTCCATCTTCTCGCTCTGGCTGATCTTCAGGGACATGTCGTTGATGTTGTCCACCAGCACACCCATCTCATCGGTGTATTTGTTGGGGATCTGGATGCCGTAGCTGCCGGCGGAGATGCGCTTGGCCGTCTCCGACACGGCGGAGACAGGGGCCACCACGTTGTTGATGAAGATGGAGCTGGACAGGAAAATCAGGCAGATCACCGCGGTCATGACGCCGCAGACTACCAGCACCGTCAGAAACACCTGACGGTCCAGGTTCCCGATGGCGGTGACATAGCGCATGACGCCCACCACCTGCCCGTTGAACTTCAGCAGGCTGGAGGCGGCGATGATCCGCTCGCCGGTGGCCTCATCGCGGCCCACGTAATCCTGCACCGTGCCGCTCTCCACGGCGCGGGCCACCTCCGGTGTGCTGGGATAGGTGCCCGCCGTCAGGCCGCGGGTGGTGACCTCCACGCGGCCTGAGCTGTTGAGAAATTGCAGCTCGATGTAGTCTCTGTCGTCAAAGGTGGCGGCGTACAGTGTGGCGCTGCGGTAATACTCCTTGTAGCCGATCATGACATAGGTATTGAAGTAGTCGGCGCCGGCGGCCGCCTTGGCCCGCAGGGTGGAGCGGGCGCTGTTGTAGTAGTTGCTGGCGAAGCCCACAGAGATGAGGGCGCCCACCAGCAGCAATATGGCGGCCACGGGGCCGATGCTTCCGGCCAGCCAGCGGCGGCGCAGGCCCTGTACCCGCGGCAGCTTGGGGGACATGTTCCTCAGCTCCTTTCGTGGTAAAGTCAAAATAAGCGGCGCGGCGTTGTCAATAGAACACGGATGGCAAGAGATTTTTCGCCGAGACAAGGCGCAAAGCCGCCGCTGTACTTTGTGTACAGCCAGGCTTTGCAACGCAGTATCGGCGGAAAAGATCCGCCATCAGAAGCCCCACTTGTAGCCGTAGCCCCAGATCGTGGTAATGTACGTTGGATTCGTGGCGTTGTCCTCGATCTTGAGACGGAGGCGGCGGATGTTGACATCCACGATCTTCAGCTCGCCAAAGTAGTCGTGGCCCCAGACCATATCCAGGATCTCCTCGCGGGAGAGGGCCTTGCCGGGGTTCTCCATGAACATCTTCATGATGGAGTACTCCACCTGGGTGAGCTTGATGCGCTGGCCGTTCTTCTCCAGGGTGCGGTTGCGGGTGTTCAGCAGGAAGGGCGGCTGGTCGATCTCACCGGCATCCACGGCGGCGCCGCCGGAGCGGCGCATCAGGGCATCCACGCGGGCGGTAAGCTCGGCGGGTGAGAAGGGTTTGGTGACATAGTCGTCGGCGCCGGTCATAAGGCCGGTGACCTTATCCATCTCCTGGGAGCGGGCGGTGAGCATGATGATGCCGATGGTCGCGTTGGTGGCGCGGATGCGGCGGCAGACCTCGAAGCCATCGATGCCGGGGAGCATGATGTCCAGAAGGGCCACGCGGACATCGGCGTGCTCCTTCAGCTTCTCCAGCGCCTCCTCGCCGGTCTCCGCCTCAATCACCTCGTAGCCGGCGCGGCGGAGATTGATAACGATAAAGCTGCGGATGCTGGATTCGTCCTCCAGGACCAGTACTTTTTTCATAGTGCGCTCCTTTCTGACGTCAGGAATTGTTCCAAGTACCCAGGATGAGATTGAAGCTGCGGCGCAGCAGGTCCTCATCCATGCCGTAATAGGGGGCGATCTCAAAGACCTCGCCGGCGTAGACGGTGGTAGTCTGTCGGCGGAGGACCAGTCGGTGGCCCATGCGGCTGCGGGAATCGCGGTTCTCACCGGTGATGGTGTAGACGGACAGCACGGAGTCACCGTTGATGCAGAGGGTCATCTGGTTTTCGTTGGAGATGGCAGTGACAAGAGCGTCCACATCCCAGTTCCACCAGCTCAGGGGGATAGTGAAGTACCATCCGGCGGAGAGACAGTGGTAGGTCTTGACGGACTGCTCGAAACGGCCGTCGGACTTCCAGCTCATCCAGGCCACGAAGCCGTCGGTCTGCTCGGCGGCGCTGTCGGCATCGGGGCAGGGCAGCTCGATGATGCCGTCGCCGTCGATGTCCTGGGGGGAGAGCTGGCGGTAGGGGTAGACGGCGGCGGACACGCCGCTGTTTTTATCCAGCGCCACGTTGACAAGGCCCGCCTCCTGACGGTAGATAAGAATGTCGGTGACGGCCATGCTTGTGATATCCACGCCGGTGATGAACACGGCGGGGGTATCCTTATCCACCATGCCGGTGACGACGCTGCCGCGGTTCAGGGCGGCCATGGAGGCGGACAGGCGGCAGCGGTAGGACACGCCCATCTGTTCCTCCTGCCAGCCGTAAAACTCCGCCACGGGACCCAGCTCGCCGTCGCTGCGGAGCACCAGCAGGCTGGGCACGCCGTCGCCGTTGAGGTCCTGGACGCTGAACTGGGTGTAGCCGCTGGACATCAGGGCTACCGGCTCCGACTCCACGGTGTAGGCGGCCAGAGTCTGAACATCGGCGCTGATACGCCAGCCCACGATGATCTCGCGGCATCCGTCGCCGTTGAGGTCCTGATAATAGACGCTGTCCACGGCGGAGCCGCTGCTCTCAATGGTGCAGAAACAGCGGTAGGTGTCGCCCTCCAGCCGGAACACCATGATCTTCAGGGGCTTTTCATCGCTGCTGCGGCGCAGGAACACCAGCGCCTCCTGGATGCCGTCATCCTCCAGATCCACCATCTGGACGGACTGGATGTTCCGGCCGCCGGAGGGCGAGGCGTACTCGTAGCCCTGGTCGATGAGGCTGTCGATCTGCTGGGACAGGCCGGTATACTCCTCTGCCATACGGGGCAGGGTGAACAGCTGCTCCACGGAGGAGTCGAAGAAGGTGCAGCCGGACAGCACGGCGGCCAGCGCCAGTCCTGCCAGCAGCAGGATACACTTTTTCGCGGTATGCTTCACAGCGGTCCCTCCGTTCGCCTATAATTGCACCTTATATCATACCACAGGGCGCGGCGTTTTGGTAGTGCTTTTTTGCGTTTTCCTGTGGAAAACGCAAAGTACGGACCGCCTTTCAGCGGTCCGTACAGAGATGGTGGGGAATGTGCCGCGTCAGCGGATGCGGATGATGGCCTTCACCGTGCCGCCGCCCACGGTGCCCACGATGGTGGCGTAGCGGCCACTGCTGGTGCCGGTGGCGGTGACCTTGGCGCCCTCCAGCTTGCAGACGCCGTTGCTGTCGCCGTCCATGGCCCAGGTCACGGAAGCGTCGGTGCCCTTGAGCCCCAGGGTCCAGACCTCGCCGGCCTTGGCGCTCATCTCGAATACGCCGGTCTCGCTGGTGGAGGCCAGATCGCCCTCGTAGCCGCCCTCAGACGTGGCGGTGATGGTCAGCTTGCTGATATCCACCGTGGCGGTAGTATTGCCGGTGGTGCTTCCGGTGGTGCTGCCGGTGGTGCTTCCGGTAGTGCTGCCGGTGGTGCTGCCGGTAGTGCTGCCGGTGGTGTCGCTGCCCTCGGCGGCCTTGACGGTAACGCTGCACGTGGCCTCGGCGCTGCCCACCTTGGCGGTGATAACGGCGCTGCCCGCGGCCACAGCCGTGACCTCGCCGGTATCGCTGACGGTGACGACGGCGGGATCGCTGCTGCTCCAGGCGCAGGTCTCCGTGGTCTCCTCATTGACCTTCAGCGTCTCCTTGCCGCCCACATCCAGCGCCAGCACCGCGCGGTTCAGGGTGATGGTATCGGCGGGCTCCACAGGGTCGGGATCCGGTGTGGGGGTAGGCTCGGGGATCACGTCCTCCACAGGCGGCTTCTGGCCGCCGATGGCGGTTTTGATCTGGTCGCCGAACAGCAGCCATACCACCAGCAGCACCAGCAGGATCAGCACCAGCACCACCACGGGGCCCAGGATGCTGGGCGCCTTGCGGCGGGGGGTCTCCGCTCTGCGGCGGCGCTTGGTGGCGCGGCCGCCGTAATAAGCATCGTCTTCTTCGCAGAACGGGCAGGTCTTATAGCTATCGGAGAACATCTCTCCGCATTTCTTGCACTTGATGAGACTCATGTGGATACCTCCGAGAAAAAATCTATTTTACATAATACCCATTTCACCCCCTCACGTCAACCGTCTATCGCCGAAATTCATTCTTTTTTTACATGATGCGCCCTGCGCCGCTTGCTTTTCTCCGTCACATTTCCTATAATGGCGGCAGAGATCACTTGGGAGGGCCCGTGACATGAACACCATTTTCATCGGCATCGCAGGCGGCACCGGCAGCGGCAAGACCACGCTGACGGAGCATCTGGCCGCCCGCTTCGGCAGTGACATCAGTGTGGTACACCACGACAACTACTACAAGCGGCAGGACCGCCCCTTTGAGGAGCGCTGCCAGCAGAACTACGATCACCCGGACGCCTTCGACACCGATCTGATGATCGCGGACCTGAAGGCGCTGAAGCGGGGCGAGACCATCCACTGCCCCGTGTACGACTACGCCATCCACAACCGCACCGCGGAGACGGTGGAGGTGAAGCCCACCAAGGTGGTGATCGTGGAGGGCATCCTCATCTTTCAGAACAAGGAGCTGCGGGACCTGCTGGACATCAAAATTTTCGTGGAAACGGATGCCGACGTCCGCATCCTGCGCCGCGCCCTGCGGGACGTGGAGGGGCGCAGGCCCACCTCAAAGTCGTTGGGGTCATGGGCGCATCCTGCGCCGCGCCCTGCGGGACGTGGAGGAGCGGGGCCGGTCGCTGGAGTCGGTGGTGAACCAATATCTCACCACGGTGAAGCCCATGCACGAGCAGTTCGTGGAGCCCACCCGCAAGTTCGCGGACATCATCGTGCTGGAGGGCGGCCACAATCTGGTGGCGCTGGACATGATCATGCAGCGCATCGCCAACCACATCGCGGAGAACTGACATGAAACGTACCTTTTCCCGTATCGCCGCCGTACTGTGCATCGCGCTGGCGGCGTTCTTCCTGATGCCGGTCTTTGGCGGCATCCTGCACTTCGGCATGATCTGGCCGGCGGCGGTACTGCTGCCGGCAGCAGCGGTGCTGCTGTGGCCGGACTTCTTCCGCCGCCTGCTGCGGCCCCGATGGCTGCGGCGGGCCGTGAGCCTGCTGGCGGCGGTGTGCGCCGCAGCGGTGCTGGTGACGCTGGGTATGATGGCCCGGGCGGCAGGGAATCGTCCGCCGGAGGACACGCCCTGCACCGTCATCGTGCTGGGCTGTCAGGTGCTGGAGGACGGGCGGCCCAGTCTGATGCTGCAAAAGCGCATCGACGCGGCCTACGGCTATCTCTCCGCCCACCCCGATGCGGCCTGCGTCGCCTCCGGAGGGCTGGACGACAACGAAACGGTGACGGAGGCCCAGTGCATCCGCAGCACGCTGGTATCCATGGGCATTGACGAAGGCCGCATCTATCTGGAGGACCGGTCCCGCTCCACCGAGGAGAATCTGTCCTTCTCCGCCGCCATCATACAGGAGCAGGGCCTGCCGCAGCAGGCGGTCATCGCCTCCGACAACTTCCACCAGCTGCGCGCCGCCATCTGGGCAGAGCGGGACGGGCTGACGCCCTACGCCGCAGGCTGCGCCAGCCCCTGGTTCCTCACTGCGGGCTACTGGGCGCGGGAGGCGGCGGCGCTGCTCTGCATGGCGGTCACCGGCATGTAGAGCCATTGTTGCCAGATTTTAAACCTTTGGAAAATGTCCTTGCATTTTTCAATTTTCATGATAGAATAGGCTTACAAATCTTTATGGAGGTGCTACTATGGCTTATCAGATCGGTTCCGCTTGCGTCAGCTGCGGTGCTTGCGCGGACGCATGTCCCGTGGGTGCTATCTCTCAGGGCGATGATCGTTACGTCATCGATGCCGGTGCCTGCCTGGACTGCGGTTCTTGCAGCGATACCTGCCCCAATGGCGCTATCAGCCCCGCTGAGTAATTTACATACGAGCGGTAAAGTGACCGGCCCTCTGGCCGGTCACTTTTTTGTTGCGGACGGCGGCTGTTTATATTACAATAGGGGCAG
>ERZ1673702.2841-NODE-2841-length-14389-cov-5.389494_pt1 | contig 14389 bp, 9 predicted proteins | sample MGYA00580232_ERZ1673702 | MGnify/ENA primary metagenome ERZ1673702 (study PRJEB41218, sample SAMN15661792) | gut metagenome | host: Homo sapiens | place: Canada: London | collected 2015-08-20/2019-03-30 | study: EMG produced TPA metagenomics assembly of... | reverse complement strand
CACTCCGCAGGCTTCGACGGCAGGGCGTCGAAACACGCCTGAATGGTCCGGAAATTCCCGCCGCCGTTGCAGTCGACGGTATAGACCGTCTCTGCCGAGGCGACGAACGAGGACAGGAGAAGGATCGTTATGATTACAGCGGATTTCATCATAGGTTCGGTGAACGCAATTACACGCTACAACGTCACCCCCGTCTTGAAGATGGCGATCTCCTTGAAACCCGTCTCCTCGTGCTTGAGACGCTCGCCGCCGGCCGTGGCCAGCACCTTGCCGATGAAACGCTCCAGCACGGCCTGCGGCTCCTCGTCCTCGACCAGCGTGCCGGCGTTGAAGTCGATCCAGTTGGCCTTGAACTCCGCGAGCTGCGTGTTGGTCGAAATCTTCATCGTGGGCACGAACGACCCGAAAGGCGTGCCGCGTCCCGTGGTGAAGAGCACCAGCTGGCAGCCCGAGAGAGCCAGCGCCGAAGCGGCCACCAGGTCGTTGCCCGGAGCTTGCAAGAGGTTCAATCCCGGCTTCGTGACGGGCTGTGCGTAGGTCAGCACGTCGACGACGGGCTGCGCTCCGCCCTTCTGCACGCAGCCGAGCGATTTCTCTTCAAGGGTCGTGATGCCGCCCTTCTTGTTGCCCGGCGAGGGATTTTCATAAATCGGCTGGTCGAACCGGCGGAAATAGCGTTTGAAATCGTTGATCAGCGAGACCGTTCCGTCGAAAACCCGGCGGTCTGCGGCGCGGTCCATCAGGATCGTCTCGGCGCCGAACATCTCGGGAACCTCCGTCAGCACCGTCGTGCCGCCCTGCGCGATCAGCCAGTCGGAAAACAGCCCTACCAGCGGATTGGCCGTGATGCCCGAGAAACCGTCCGAGCCGCCGCACTTCAAGCCCACCTTGAGGTAAGCGAGCGGAAGCGGCTGACGCTTATCGGCTTTGGTCTTTTCCACCAGCCTGCAGCAGATTTCGAATCCCGCCTCGATCTCGTCCTCGACCTCCTGGGCGACGAGGAACTTCACCCGCTCGTCGTCCCATTGGCCGATCACCTCTTTCAGGGCCGACACCTGGTTGTTCTCGCACCCGAGGCCCAGCACCAGCACGGCGCCCGCATTGGGGTGACGCACCAGCGCGGCCAGCGCCCGCTGCGTATTGGCGTGGTCGTCGCCCAGCTGCGAACAACCGTAATTATGGGTGTAGACCCGCACGTCGTCGAGGTGCGAGCAGTCGCACTCGCGCTTCACACGCTCCGCGATGGCCTGCGCCTGCCCGTTGACGCACCCCACCGAGGGCACGATCCACAACTCGTTGCGAATGCCCATCGTATCGTTCCCGCGCAGGTAACCCATCACCCGCACGTCGCGCTTCGGGCACCCGACATCGTAAACCTTGGGGACATAGGTGTATTCGAGGTCGTCGCGGAGGTTGGTTTTCAGGTTGTGCGTGTGAATCCACCCGCCCTGCGGCACGTCCTGCGTGGCGTGACCGATGGGATAGCCGTACTTCACGACGTTCTCGCCCGCGGCGATGTCGCGCAGGGCGAACTTATGGCCGCGCGCAACGTCCTCGCGGAGCGTCACGGCGACGCCCTCGACATCGAGCGTCTCGCCCTCGTGCAGGTCGTCGGCCAGTGCGACGGCGACATTGTCCGCAGCGTTGATTTTCAGAAACCGTTTCATATCAATAAAATAAGCCGCATGTCCGGGTCCCGCAAAGCCCCCGCCGAGGCGGGGGGTTCGGGGTGGGTCGGACTTGTGAACACGACCGGAGGCCGTGCCACGAACCGTCCGAAACGCCGCACCGAAACAGCTGACTGGTTACGCTCCTAAAAACTTCTTCAAGGCATCTTTCATGCCCAGCGTCTCGATGTCGCGGACATAGCCCGCAACGGTCCCGATGAAGCCCGGAACCTCCGAGAAATCGACGGTGAAGATGCCGCTCTCCTTCACGATCTTCGCGATCGTAGCCTCCATGTCGGCCGAATCCCAGTTGGCGCGGATGTAGTCCACGAACTCCCTCGTGTCGTCGGGTTCGAAACCGCTGTTCGGCCCGTAGAGGGTCATCAGCGCGGCGAACGTGAATGCTTCGCGTTCGGCCAGCCGCTGCGCCTTGAACCAGTTGTCGCGCACGGTCGGATAGTTGCGCGCCTCCCATTTCGAAAGCGAGTTGAGCGAAATGGACCGGAGCATGTGCTTGATGAAGGGGTTGTAGAAACGCTCCAGAATCCCGGCGGCGAACTTCTTCAGCTCGTCCCGGTCCTCGTCGATCATCGGGATCACCTCCTCGGCAACCATGTCGTTGACGAACCGCTCGATGTCGGGCGTATTGAAAGCGTCCATCACCGTCTCGCAGCCCATTTGCAGGGCGATGGGCACCATGCCCGTATGCGACCCGTTCAGGATGCGGACCTTCTTGTCGCGGAACTGCTTGATCGACGGCATGAAGATCACATGCAGCCCCGCCTTGTCCAGCGGCAGCTCCTTCATCACCTCCTTGTAGCCCGGACCGCCGATAGCCCACAAGTGGTACAATTCGGCCTTCACCACAAGGTTGTCGTCATAGCCGATCTCCTCCCTGATCTCGCCGATCTGCTCGCGCGGGAAACCCGGGACGATGCGGTCCACGAGCGTGTCGCAGAAGTGGCAGCTGTTTTCGACCCAGTCGATGAAATCCTGCCCGAGCTTGTGGTATTCGGCGTGTCTGATGACGTATTCGTGGAGCGTCGAGCCGTTGTTCTCGATCAGCTCGCAGCAGATGATGCAAAGGCCCTTGGTCGGGTCGCCGTTGAAATGTATGAACCGCTTGTACAGCAGCGCCGTCATCTTGGCGGGATACGACTTCGGCGGACAGGCCGTCAGATCGTCGCCCTCCTCGTAGCGGATGCCCGCCTCGGTGGTGTTCGAAATGGTGATCTTCAGCTCCGGCGAGAGGAAATACGCCTCGTATTTCGCATAGTCCACATAGGGATTGAACGAATCCATGATGCTCTTCACCAGCCGCACGTCCTTCTTGGGCCGTTTGTTCTCGATGCCCTCCAGATAGACGTGGTACATGTTGTCCTGCCGGTGCATCAGGTCGATCATCCCCAGCACCTTGCGCTCGGGGTCGATGATCGGCTGGCAAACGGCCACGCCTGCATCCATGACGCCCTTCTCGTTGGCGATGTCGATCTGCCAGTCCACGAAGGCTCTCAAGAAGTTGCCTTCGCCGAATTGCAGGATGCGAACGGGACGGCCGACCGTTTCGACGGTCGACTTGTTCAGTTGCTTGATCATTGTATGTCCGGTTTTTAAGTTAATCCAATACAATCGGTTTGTATTTCGGAACCAGCGTCTTCATCACGATCCAGCCGATGAGGTAAGCCACGGCGCAGATGCAGAAGACGACGAAATATCCGGCGGGCTTACCCTCGAAACCCATGAACTGCATCGCCGTTTCGTCGGCATATACGAACAGCCAGCCGGCGAACCATTGCAGGATCATCGAGCCTACGCCGCCGGCCATGCCGCCGATGCCCGTCACGGTGGCGATCGCCGACTTGGGGAACATGTCGCCGATGGTCGAGAAGATATTGGCCGACCACGACTGGTGCGCCGCGCCGCCCAGACCGATCAGGATGATCGGGAACCACGGCGAGATCGTGCCCATGGGCTGCGCCAGCAGCACCAGCAGCGGAATGAACGCGAAGATCAGCATGGCGCGCATGCGTGCCGCATAGGGGTTCAGCCCCGTCTTGTTGATGATGAGCGTCGGAAGCTTGCCGCCGTAGATCGACAGCATCGTGATGGCATAAAGCGTGAAGATCAGCGCCACGCCCAGCCCTTCGGACATCTTGATCCCGAACTGCGAATTGAGGTACGAGGGGGTCCAGAAGAGGAAGAACCACCACACGCCGTCGGTCATAAACTTGCCGAAGGCGAAGGCCCACGTCTGTTTGAACGAGAGCGTTCTCCAGAACGAGATCTTCTCGCCCTCCTGCTCCTTGCCGACCGTCTCGCCGTCGACCACTTCGTGCTGGTCCTGCTCGATATACTCCAGCTCGGCGGCATTCACCTTCGGGTGGTCCGAGGGTTTCTTGTACATGAAGACCCAGAAGCCCATCCAGACGAAGCCCAGGGCGCCGATCACGATGAAGGCCATCTCCCAGCCCCAGGCCTTCGCCAGCAGCGGAATGGTCAGCGGGGCGAACAGCGCGCCGATCGAAGCGCCGGCATTGAAGATCGAGGTGGCGTAGGCGCGGTCCTTCTTGGGGAAGTACTCGGCGGTCACCTTGATGGCTGCCGGGAAGTTGCCCGCCTCGCCCAGGGCGAGGATGCAGCGCGCGGCGATGAAGAAATACATGCTGACCATGGCGATGGTCGCGGCCAGGGCCGACCCGGCCTCGACGGCGCGCAGCGCGGCGGCGTCGGGAAGCCCCACCCATGCCTCGGTGGCGATGCCGCAGAGGGCGTGCATGCAGGCTCCCATCGACCAGACGCCGATGGCCCACAGATAACCTTTCTTGGTGCCCATCCAGTCGATGAAACGGCCCGCGAAGAGCATGCAGACGGCATAGACGATCGAGAAGATCGAAGTGATCAGCCCGTAGTGGTACTCGTTCCAGTGGAATTCGGGCTTGATGAACTCGTCCCACGTCAGCGAGAGCACCTGACGGTCGAGGTAGTTAACAGTCGTTGCGAAGAAGAGCATCGCACAGATGACCCAGCGATACTGCGTCATCTTCCCAGCGAGAGTCGATTTGTTGTTTGTCATTATGGGGTTTAATTAAGTAGTGTTCAGGAATTGGTGAGCCGTAGGAACGGCGTCCGGCGGCGGAGCGGGGCCGCCGCCGGACTACCGAACTTACGGAATCGGTTTTAACGCACCCGGGCGATCACGTCCAGAGCGAAACGGCATTTTTCGGTGATCGCCGCCCAGTCCTTCACGGCGACGACCTCTTTCGGGAAGAGCTGCGAGCCCATGCCCACGCAATAAACGCCGGCCTTGAACCACGCCGTGAGGTTCTCCTCGGTGGGTTCCACCGCTCCGGTGGCCATGATGTTCGACCACGGCAGCGGGGCCTTGACGTTCTTGACGAACGACGGGCCGCCGACGTTGCCCGCGGGGAAGACCTTCGTCAGGTCGCAGCCCAGTTCCTGCGCCGTGCCGATCTCCGTCACCGAACCGCAGCCGGGGGTGTAGGGAACCAGATGGCGGTTGCAGACCCTGGCCACCTCGGCGTTCAGGTAGGGACCCACGACGAAGTTGGCGCCGTACTGCATGTACATCGCGGCCGTCGGGGCGTCGACCACCGAACCGATGCCCAGGATCATCTCCGGGCACTCCGCGGCGGCGAATTTCACCAGACGGATGAACACCTCCGAAGCGAAATCGCCGCGGTTGGTGAACTCGAAAGCGCGCACGCCGCCTTCGTAGCAGGCTTTCACGACCTGCTCGGCCACGTCGGCGTCGGCATGATAGAATACGGGAACCATGCCGGTCTTACCGATGGCCTCCAGAATTTGCATTTTATTGAAGCGAGCCATAATTTTTAATTCTTAATTTTTCATTTTTAATTATCTCTGCACCCGTCCGCTGGCATTACCTCCGGCCAACGACTCGACCTCCTCGGCCGATACGAGGTTGAAGTCGCCGTTGATCGTGTGCTTCAGGGCCGATGCCGCCACGGCAAATTCGAGGGCCTCTCCCTGCGTCGGCTTGGTCAGCAGGCCGTGGATCACGCCGCCCGAGAACGAGTCGCCGCCGCCCACGCGGTCGATGATCGGGTCGATGTCGTAACGCTTCGACTCGTAGAACTCCTCTCCGTTGTAGATCATGGCTTTCCAGCCGTTGTGCGTCGCCGAGAACGACTCGCGCAGGGTCGAGATCACATACTTGAACCCGAACGTCGCGGCCATCTGGCGGAAGATGCCCTTGTAGCCCTCGGCGTTGGTCTCGCCGCCCTCGACGTCGGCGTCGGGCTTGAACCCGAGGCACAGCTCGGCGTCCTCCTCGTTGCCGATGCAGACGTCGACATACTGCATCAGCGGCTTCATGATCGACTGGGCCTTCTCCTTGGTCCAGAGCTTCTTACGGAAGTTCAGGTCCACCGACACCGTCACGCCGTGACGCCTGGCGGCCTCGCAGGCCAGACGGGTCAGTTCGGCGGCCTTGTCCGAAATCGCGGGCGTGATGCCCGACCAGTGGAACCAGTCGGCGCCCTCCATGATGGCATCGAAGTCGAAATCCTGCGGATCGGCCTCGGCGATCGACGAATGCGCACGGTCGTAGATCACCTTCGAGGGACGCATCGAGGCCCCGGTTTCGAGGTAGTAGATACCCACGCGGTCGCCGCCGCGGGCGATGAAATCGGTCCTCACGCCGTATTTGCGCAGCGCATTGACCGCCGACTGGCCGATCTCGTGCTTCGGGAGCTTCGAGACGAAGTAAGCCTCGTGGCCGTAGTTGGCGCACGAAACGGCCACGTTGGCCTCGCCGCCGCCATAGACGACGTCGAACGAATCGGACTGAACGAAGCGCGTGTTTCCGGGCGTCGAAAGACGCAGCATGATTTCACCTAATGTTACGATTTTCATGGTATTATGACAGCTTAAAATTTGAAATAGTCCTTGGCGTTGCGGTAGCAGATGCCCTCGATGATCTCCCGGCCGATGAAGTCGATCTCCGAGGCGGGCAGCAGGCCCTGCTCGATGTCGTTGCCGACGAGGTTGCACAGCGTGCGGCGGAAATACTCGTGGCGCGGGTACGAAAGGAACGACCGCGAGTCGGTCAGCATGCCCACGAAGCGGCTCAACAGACCCAGCGTCGAGAGGGCGTTCATCTGTTTCTCCATGCCGTCCTTCTGATCGAGGAACCACCACCCCGATCCGAACTGGATCTTCCCGGCGCCGTAGCGGCCGTCCTGGAAATTGCCGATCATCGTGGCCACCAGCTCGTTGTCGCGCGGATTGAGGTTGTAGATGATGGTCTTCGCAAGGCGGTCGTTGCGGTCGAGCATGTCGAAGAATTTCGACATCTGCCTGCCGACCGTGAAGTCGCCGATCGAGTCGAAGCCCGTATCGGGACCCAGCCGGCCGAACATGCGGCTGTTGTTGTTGCGGATGGCGCCGTAGTGGAACTGCTGGGTCCAGCCGGCCTCATGGTCCATCGTGGCGAACTCGACCAGCATGGCGGTCTTGAACTTGCGGATCTCCTCGGGCGTCAGCGTCTGCCCGCCGTATACCTTATTAAAAATAGCGTCGATCTCGGCCTGCGTATAATCCTCGGCATAGAACTCCTCGATGCCGTGGTCCGAAAGGCGGCAGCCGACCGACCCGAAGAACTCGTGACGCACGCGCAGCGCGTCGATCACATCGGCGAACTTCGTGATCGCGACGCCCGAAACCTCCGAAAGCTTCTCCATATAAGCGCGGAAATCGGCCGAAACCTCCACGGCCATCGCCTTGTCGGGACGCCACGTGGGGAGCATCCTGGTCGCAAAACCGTCCTCGCGGACCTTGATGTGGTGTTCGAGCGAATCCACGGGATCGTCCGTCGTGCAGACCGCCTCGACGTTGTAGCGGCGCATCAGGCCGCGGGCGTGGTATTCGGGACGCTGCAACAGCGCCGTGCAATGGTCGTAAATTTCGCGGGCCGAAGCGGGGTTGAGCAGTTTCGTCACCCCGAAGGCGGTCTTCAATTCGAGGTGGGTCCAGTGGTAGAGCGGGTTGCGCATCGTATAGGGAACCGTCTCGGCCCACTTCTCGAACTTCTCCCAATCGGTCGTATCCTTGCCCGTGCAATACTTCTCATCGACCCCGTTGGTGCGCATGGCGCGCCATTTGTAGTGGTCGCCTTCGAGCCAGATCTTCGACAGGTTGTCGAAACGGTGATCCGAAGCCACGTACTCGGGAATCAGGTGGCAATGGTAGTCGATGATCGGCATCTTGGCCGCATGGTCGTGGTAAAGACGCTGCGCAGTCTCGGTCTGCAACAGGAAGTTGTCGTCGTTGAACTGTTTCATAAAAAATAAAAGCTATCGCGGTTAAATTTCTATACGTATCAGGCTCTTTTTCATAACGTAAAATTAGTAACTTTCCGCCACTCGGAATATGAAAAAATACCGAATTAAATAGAATATTTGCCGTTTTGGTTGACCAATATACGGAAAAATTGTAAATTTGCCTACAAACAACGGAAAAACTTCAATTCTAATTTTATGAAAAAACCGATTATGTGGGTTGCAGCCCTCCTGACGGCCTCCTGCACACCCGCTTTGAAGGTCGAAGTCGCCAACACGACCCCGACCGAACGCGATGACGAAACCGTCGAAATCGCCTGGTCCGAAGTCGCCGCGCTCAAAGGCGTGACGCCGGACAACATCGTCGTCCTGAACGACGACAACGAGCAGATCCCCTCGCAGGTCCTCTTCCGCGGCGGAACGGAGCCGCAGGCGCTGATCTTCCAGACCGACGCCGACCCGATGGAAAGCAAGCGGTTCAAACTGGTCACAGGCCAGCGCGAGAACTACCCCGCCGAGGCGTTCGGCCGCACGGTTCCCGAACGTTACGACGACTACGCCTGGGAGAACAACAAGGTGGCCTACCGCCTCTACGGCCCGGCGCTCGAAACCTCTCCCGAGAAACTCGTCACTCCGGGCATCGACGTATGGGTAAAGTGCACCGACAAACTGGTGATCGACGAGTGGTACGCCCGGGGCAACTACCACCACAACTACGGCGACGGCATGGACTGCTACAAGGTGGGCGTGACACTCGGTTCGGGCGCATCGCTGCCCTTCGCCGGCGGTAAATTCTGGATGATGGGACACAACTACGCCACGGCCCGGACGCTCGACAACGGCCCGATCCGCACTTCGGTCGAATTGACCTACGCCCCGTTCGATGTCGACGGCACGCCCGTGACGCTCACCAAGATCATCTCGCTCGACGCCAACCAGCGCTTCAACCGCATGGACAACATCTACGAAGGAGCATTCACCGAGATGCCGATCGCCGCGGGCTTCGTGCGCCACGACGTGAAACAGATACTCACGGGCGAAGGCTGGATGGCTCTATGCGAGGCTGTTTCGGACTCGAAGGATCCCGCACGCGACGGCGACATCTACCTGGGCGTGATCCTGCCGGGAGCCGAGATGCTTACGGACACGCTGGGCCACGCCGTAGCCGTCAAGGCCGTGAAACCCGGCCGGACGCTGACCTACTACGCCGGTTCGGGCTGGAGCCAGGGCGGCGTGGAGGACATGAAGGAGTGGATCGAAGAGATCGGGCAGGCGCAGGCCGCCGCCGTGACGCCGCTCAAAGTGACGGTCCTCAACTAAAAATCCGTCCAAAAAGGGCAGGCATGCCGTCCTGCTTTTTCCGAAAGGCCCGGTCCGACGACCGGGCCTTTCTCTGTCGGAACCCTTTCCCGAAGCGGGCGCAATCCGGCTTGCGATTGTCCGGCTTTTTATGTATATTTGTAACTCCTATTTCACAAAAATCATGGACAGACAAAAGATCGTTACCTTCGGGGAGATCATGCTGCGTCTCACGCCGCCCGACTACCTGCGTTTCAACCAGACGAACCTCTTCCGCGCCAGCTACGGCGGAAGCGAGGCCAACGTCGCCGTATCGCTGGCCAACTACGGCCTGCAAAGCGAATTCGTCACCCGCCTGCCGGACAACCGGGTGGCCGACGCCTGCATCGACGACCTGCGCCGCTACGGCGTACGGACGGACGCCATCCTGCGCGGCGGCAAGCGGCTCGGGATTTACTACATGGAGGAGGCCGCCGCGATGCGCTCGTCGCACGTCGTATACGACCGCGCCGACTCGGCCTTCGACACCCTGCAACCGGGGATGATCGACTGGGACGGAATCTTCCGCGGCGCCTCGTGGTTCCACTGGTCGGGGATTTCGGCCGCGGTGAGCGCCGGCACGGCGGCCGTGTGCGCCGAGGCGATTGCGGCGGCGCACGCGGCGGGACTGACCGTCTCGTGCGACATCAACTACCGCAAGAACCTCTGGAAATACGGCAAGGAGCCGCAGGAGGTGCTCCCGCCGCTGATGGAGCAGTGCGACGCCTTCTTCGGCACGGACGACGAATACGAAAAGGTGCTCGGCATGCAGCTGCCGCAGTTTGCGGCCCGCGACGCCGCCTACCGTCCCGATACGGCGGGTTACGAACGGGCCTCGGCGGAGGTTGCGGCGCGCTTCCCCCGCTGCCGGAGCATCGTCTTCGGACTGCGCAGCGTATTGAGCGCCAACCACCACCTGATCTCGGGAACGCTCTACACGGGCGGACGTCTGCACTCCACGCGGGTTTACGACATCGACCCCGTGGTCGACTGCGTCGGCGTGGGCGACGCCTTCGTGGGCGGATTGCTCTACGGAATGGCCGCGCATCCCCACGACGCCCAGTTTGCGCTGGACTTCGGAACCGCGGCCTGCGCGTTGAAAAACACCGTGCCGGGCGACTACAACCAATTCACGGCCGCAGAGGTCGAACAGCTGGCCCGCGGCTCCGTCTCGGGCCGCATCGCCCGCTAACCGGCGTAAGACGCCGGATTCAGGGTGCGGCCGGTTTACCGGAACGCTGCTCCCCGGCTCCGCGCCCGCACGGCCAAAAGGCGGGATTCAGGGTGCGGGGCGTTTTCATAATGCCATTTACCCCCCCCTCCATATGCAAAAAAGCCCGGCTTTCCAGCCGGGCTTTTTTCATAACGCCTGCCGAACGGGCGGCAGCGCAACTCCGTTCAAAGAGCGGGACCGGCGAACCATCGCCGCTGAATCCCCGCCCGTCAAGCGGCTATTCGATGCCTTTCACCTGCTTGTAAAGGGCATTGTAGGTGTTGTACTTCTCCATGATGCCGGCCTCGTCGCGCAGACGGAAGCAGATGGATTTGAGGAACTCCAGCGTATCAACATCGTCGGGTTTGATCTGGTGCGCCTTCTCGAACCAGGGCACAGCCTCCTTGTAGACATCGTTGACGACTTTCAGATCGGCGTCGTAAACCGCCTGGCTGCTGTACTGCTTCTCGTTCATCTCCTTGTTGAGCGCGTCGCCCTTGATCGTATAGAACACACCCAGGTAGTAGTTGCCCTCGAACAGGTCGGGCTTCAGCTCCACGACCTTCTTGAACGATTCGATGCTCTGATCGTAGTCCTTCAGCGCGTAGAAGATACGGCCGCGGCCGAACCAGAGGTCCACGTTCGACGGATTGTCCTCGATGGCCTTGTCGATCAGCGCGATCAGGTCGGCGGGGTCGCCCACGCCCTGCTCCGCGGTGTAAAGCTGCATCAGGCCGTCGAGAATGCGCTCGTTCTTCGGGAACTTCCCGATACCCGTCAGCAGCACGTCCTTCGCTTTCATAATATTTCCCTTGTCGAGGTCCTTCTGTCCGTAGAGGCAGTGGAAGAGGTAGTAATAGATATTACCCTCCTCGTCGGCATAGCCCAGGTCGATGGCCTTGGTCAGGTACTCGCCGCCCTTGGCGAACGACTTGGGGTTGTTCGAGCCGTCGACGGTCAGCAGGTAGCCCGCATAGTAGAGCAGCGCGGGGTCGGCCTTCTCGTAAGCCGGGCTGGACTGCGCCTCGAAAGCCGTCACGTAAGCGTCTGCGGCCTCGACGTAGTTGCCCGAGTCGATGCCGACGTTGCCCACCTGCGAGCAGAAGTCGCTGACCTGCTTCAGACCCTCCTTGACCTTCTCGGCCGTCTTGAGATCGAGTTCATAAGCCTTGTTGTAAGCCTCGATGGCCTTCTTGGGAGCGTCTTTCAGCACCCATTTGCTCTGCTTCCACGTCACGACCTTGTTGTCCTTGACGTAAGCCGTGAAATAGGGATACACCCATGCGTCGTACTCCGTGCCGTTGAGCGTCTCCTTCGTCGTCGACTTGGGTTCGCCGACAGCCAGTTTCAGCATCGTCGGTTCCATGTTGGCGAAGATGCTCTTCGTAGGCTCCACGGCCACCTCGTAGAAAGCCTTGCCGCGGGCGAGCCACGTCGCGGCCTTCGCCGCCTTCTTCTCGTTGGCAATGTCGGCGTCGCTCTTTTCGATCTTGGCAAGAAGGGCTTCCTTGTTCACTTTCTGGGCTTTCACGGCGGGAACTGCCACGAGCAGCGCCGCAAGAGCCGTCAAAATCGTTTTCTTCATGGTAAACTGAAATTTTAAAGTTTTGTTGTTTCTTTTTCTTATTCCTCCGCGGGGGCGGCTCCGGGGGTTTCGCCTCCGGTCTCAACGCCTTCCGCGGGCTGCACTTCCTCCTCTTCCCCGGCAGCCGGCACGGCCATCACCGAAGCAATGGCGTCGCCCTCGCGGAGGTTGATGATACGCACGCCCTGCGTAGCGCGGCCCGCGAGGCGGATCTGGCTGACAGCGGTGCGTATGGTGAGTCCCGAACGGTTGATGATCATCAGGTCGTTGTCGTCGGTAACGGCCTGTATCGAAATTAGTTTGCCTGTCTTTTCCGTAATGTTGATGGTCTTCACGCCCTTTCCGCCGCGGTTGGTGATGCGGTATTCGTCCAGATCGGTACGCTTGCCATAGCCGTTCTCGCTCAATACCAGCACGTCCTGCTTCGAATCGGGTTCCACGCAGATCATGCCGACCACCTCGTCCCCGTCCTCGATCGAGATGCCGCGCACTCCGGCGCCGACACGCCCGATCGGACGCACCGTCGATTCGTTGAAACGGATGGCCTTGCCGTCGCGGGCGGCGATCATCACCTCGGCGTTGCCGCTGGTGAGCTTGGCCTCGATCAGCTGGTCGCCCTCGCGGATGACGATGGCGTTCACGCCGTTCTGGCGCGGGCGCGAGTAGGCTTCGAGCTTCGTCTTCTTGATCGTACCGTCCTTGGTACACATGATGATGAAGTTGTTGTTCACATACTCGGCGTCGTTCAGGCGCTTGACGTTGATATAGGCGCGAACCTTGTCGTCGGGCTCGATCTGGATGACGTTCTGGATGGCGCGTCCCTTCGAGGAGCGTGCGCCCTCGGGGATCTCGTAGACCTTGAGCCAGTAGCAGCGCCCCTTCTCGGTGAAGAAGAGCATCGTATTGTGCATCGAAGCCACGTAGATGTGCTCGATGAAGTCCTCGTCGCGCGTGGCGCTGCCCTTGGCCCCCACGCCGCCACGGTTCTGCGTGCGGTATTCGGCCAGCGGCGTGCGCTTGATGTAGCCCATGTGCGAAATGGTGATCACCATGTCGTCGTCGGCATAGAAATCCTCGGGATTGAACTCCTCCGAAGCGTAGACGATCTCCGAGCGGCGTTCGTCGCCGTACTTCTCCTTGATCTCCAGCAGCTCGTCCTTGATGATCTGCATCTGCATGCCGACGTTCGCAAGCACCTCCGTCAGGTGGGCGATCAGCTTCTCCAGTTCGTCGCGCTCGGCGAGCAGCTTGCCCCTTTCGAGTCCCGTCAGGGCGCGCAGGCGCATCTCGATGATGGCCGAAGCCTGGATGTCCGACAACTCGAAACGCTCGATCATCGTCTGTTTGGCGGCGTCGGGCGTCTGCGAGGCGCGGATGATGCGCACGATCTCGTCGATGTTGTCCTGCGCGATCAGCAAACCCTGCACGATGTGCAGACGCTCCTCGGCCTTGCGCTTGTCGAAGCGCGTGCGGCGCACGACGACGTCGTGGCGGTGCTCGATGAAGTATTTGATCAGGTCGCGCATCGGCAGCATCTGCGGCCGGCCGTTGACCAGCGCGATGTTGTTCACGGCGAACGACGTTTGCAGCGGCGTGTTCTTGAACAGCGTGTTCAGCACCACGCTCGCAACGGCGTCGTGCTTCAGGATAATGATGATCCGCAGGCCGTTGCGGTCCGACTCGTCGTTGATGTAGGAGATGCCGTCGATCTTCTTGTCGTTGATCATGTCGGCGATCTTCTTGATCATCTCGGCCTTGTTGATCATGTAGGGAATCTCCGTGATGACGATGCACTCGCGGCCGCTGGGCGTATGCTCGATGTCGGTCTTGGCGCGCATCATCACACGGCCGCGGCCCGTCAGCATCGCCTCCTTCACTCCCTCGTAGCCGTAGATGATACCGCCCGTGGGGAAGTCGGGACCCTTGACGTAGTGCAGCAACTCCTCGCCCGTGATCTCCGGGTTGTCGATATAGGCGCAGCAGGCGTCGACCACCTCCGAAAGGTTGTGCGGAGCCATGTTCGTGGCCATACCGACGGCGATACCACTGGCGCCGTTGACGATCAGCAGCGGGATTTTCGTGGGCAGGACCGTGGGTTCGGGAATCGTGTCGTCGAAGTTCAGCGTCCAGTCGACCGTCTCCTTGTCGATGTCGGCCATCACTTCGTCCGTGATTTTCTTCATGCGGGCCTCGGTGTAACGCATCGCCGCAGGCGAGTCGCCGTCCATCGAACCGAAGTTACCCTGGCCGTCGACCAGCGGGTAGC
>ERZ1673702.2806-NODE-2806-length-14538-cov-6.191397_pt1 | contig 14538 bp, 9 predicted proteins | sample MGYA00580232_ERZ1673702 | MGnify/ENA primary metagenome ERZ1673702 (study PRJEB41218, sample SAMN15661792) | gut metagenome | host: Homo sapiens | place: Canada: London | collected 2015-08-20/2019-03-30 | study: EMG produced TPA metagenomics assembly of... | reverse complement strand
CTCCCACTTCGCCTTTTAACGATAAAAATAAACATTTTTAGATATTTTTCAGTGCATTGTTTCCAATTCTTCCAACCAAAGCTCGGCCGAAGCGTCCGAAGGCATACGCCAATCTCCGCGGGGAGAAAGCGTGACGGAACCGATTTTCACGCCGTCGGGAATACAGGAACGTTTGAATTGCTGAGAAAAAAACCGCCTATAAAAATTTTTCAGCCATTTTAACAGCGTTTTTTCGTCATAGGTTTTCCCGAACGCATATTTAGCAAGATAATAAACTTTTTTCGGTGTTTCTCCTAAACGGATTGCATGATAGAGATAGAAGTCGTGCAGCTCGTAAGGTCCGATAATATCCTCCGTCTTTTGTGCAATTTTTCCTTCTTTATCGGGAGGAAGAAGTTCCGGAGAAATTTCCGTGGCGAGAATTGCTTCGAGTACTTTTTGAAGTTCTCCGCCCTTCCGCATTCCTTCGTATCGGACGAGATGCTTTACCAAGGTCTTGGGTACGGAGGAATTGACGGCATACATCGACATGTGATCCCCGTTATAAGTACACCAACCGAGGGCGAGTTCGCTTAAATCCCCCGTCCCGACGACGAGCCCTCCCGTCTTATTTGCGATGTCCATGAGAATCATGGTACGCATGCGCGCCTGTGCATTTTCGTACGTCACGTCCAACACTTCTCTGTCGTGGCCAATATCTTCAAAATGCTTCAAAACACTCTCGGAAATATTGACTGTCCGCCCGCTTGCCCCCGTACATTCAATCAGTTTCAGGGAATTATCAAACGTCTTTCCCGTCGTTCCGAACCCGGGCATCGTAACGGCAACAATATCCCTTTTATCTCTGCCGAGAATTTCAAACGCCCGTGCGGAAACGAGAAGTGCAAGGGAAGAATCGAGCCCGCCGGAAATTCCGATAACCGCAGTCTTTGCGCCCGTATGAGAAAGTCTGCGCGCCAAGCCCTGCGCCTGTATGGATAAAATAAGTTCCGCACGTTCTCCGAGTTGCATGTTCTCCTGCGGAACAAACGGCATTTTGGAAACTTTTCGCAAAGTCAGTTCCCCGTCCCCGCAAAAACACGCCTTTGTTACGATAAAATCCGAAGGCGTTTCCGCGCCCGTGAAGGTCGTCAGTTTTCTGCGTTCCGCCGCGAGAAAGGAGGCATCAATTTCCGCCGTCACTCTTCCCTTTACAAAAGGGAGACCTTCCGACAATACGGAAGCGTTTTCCGCGATCAGATTATGCCCGGCGAAAACCATGTCCGTAGTCGATTCGCCCGTTCCCGCATCTGCATAGATATACGCGCAAACGTTTCTTCCCGACTGTGATTTGACGAGCATTCTCCGATATTCCGCCTTCCCGATCGTCTCGTCTGATGCGGAAAGATTGACGATAATCGTCGCGCCTGCCGAAGCCGCATAAACGGAGGGCGGTATACCCACCCATAAATCCTCGCAGATTTCGCAGGCCGCCTTTACGTCGGAATTTTTTTCGTCGGCAAAAATTTGCTTGGTTCCGAATGTCGTGTATTCTTCTTCCCAAAGCCGATAATCGGAAATGTTCCCGTTCGGCGCGGGAGAAAAATACCTCCGCTCATAAAACTCCGAATAATTGGGAATGTGCGTCTTGGGAACGATGCCGAGCACCCTTCCGTTACAGAGCGCCGCAGCGCAGTTATATAACTTTCCCATATAATCCATGGGCAGTCCCACAAAAATCAGCATGGAAATTCCGCGCGTAAACAGCGAAAGCTCTTTCAGAGCCCTTCGGCAAGACTCCAAAAGAAGGGGCTGTAAAAATAGATCTCCGCACGTATAGCCGCAAAGGCAGAGCTCGGGAAAGACGAGAATTTCCGTCCCTTCCTTCGTCTGCCTTACAATTTCCTCTTCGATTTTCAACGTATTAAATTTTACGTCTGCGACTTTCAGTTCCGGACTTACCGCCGCGACTTTGACAAAACCGTATTTCATGAATTTTCCTTTCGTTTTTCCGGCGGTTTACTCTTCTTTGTTTTCCTCTGCAGGTGTTTCTGTTTCCTCCGTGCCGCCCTTCGCCGCTTCACGGATTTTCGCTTCGATTTCCGCCTGTACTTCGGGGTTATCTTTCAGATATTGGCGCATTTTTTCTTTACCTTGAGCCACTTTATTGCCGTTATAGCTGAACCATGCGCCGCTTTTCGCAATAATATCGTACTGAACGCCCATATCGATGATGCAGCCCTGCTGAGAAATCCCTTCTCCGAAAACGATATCGAATTCCGCCTGTTTGAAGGGAGGCGCCAGCTTATTTTTGACGATTTTCGCCTTCGTACGGTTACCCATGATTCCGTCCCCGTCTTTGAGCGAATCCATTCTTCTGACGTCGATGCGGATGCTCGCGTAGAATTTCAGCGCTTTGCCGCCCGGAGTCGTTTCGGGATTTCCGAACATGACACCTACTTTTTCTCTAAGCTGATTGATAAAAATGACGCAGGTATGCGATTTATTGACGATCGCCGTCAATTTTCTCAAAGCCTGAGACATGAGCCGCGCCTGAAGTCCGACATGACTATCTCCCATATCGCCTTCGATTTCCGCCTTCGGAGTTAACGCCGCCACCGAGTCGATGACGATGATATCCACCGCGGAACTCCTGACCAGCGCGTCGGTGATATCGAGAGCCTGTTCGCCGGTATCCGGCTGGGAGACGTACAAATCTTCGAGGTTGACCCCGAGCTTTTTCGCATAGACGGGGTCGAGCGCATGCTCCGCATCGATAAACGCCGCGACACCGCCCATTTTCTGCGCCTCCGCAATTGCATGGAGCGCGACCGTCGTCTTACCCGAGGATTCGGGGCCGTAAATCTCGATGATTCTGCCCCGCGGCATACCGCCGATTCCGAGCGCCAAATCGAGCGTGAGACAGCCCGTGGGAATGACTTCAATTTCCGTTTTGCCCGCTTCATCGCCAAGGCGCATGATCGAACCCTTTCCGTACTGCTTTTCAATCTGCAAAAGCACGGCGTCGAGCGCTTTCATTTTTTCGCTGTTTACCTTGCTCTTTTCGCTGTTTTTTTCGTTGCTCATTATAAATTTACTCCTGTATCTTTTTACGAAATTTTATAAATTTTTCAATTGCCGATAGGCCAAAAAAAGAGCGTAATTGATGGCCGTTTCGGTAATTTCCTCTCTCGTTCCTTCAAAGCGGTAACGATAAACGTATACCTTTTCTTTCAGGCCGACCGCGATATATACCAGCCCTACGGGCAGTTCCGTGCGATCGGACTTCGGTCCCGCCAGTCCCGTCGTCGCGACGGAAATGTCGCAGTCTCCGGAGGCGATCAGGCCCGCAGCCATTTCGTAAGCCGTTTCGTCAGATACGGCTCCGACCGTTCTAAGCGTATATTCGGAAACGCCGAGACGCTTGATTTTTGCCCTTTCGTCATACGTATTCAAACCTTCAAAATACACTTCGCTCGCCCCCGGGACGGACACGATCCGCCTTCCGACGCCCCCGCCCGTAAACGATTCGGCGACACTGATTTTCTTTCCCCGAAGTTTGAGAAGCTGAACGAGTCTCTTTTCCAACGGCGTATCGTCCAACGCATAAACCGCGTCCCCCAAACCTTCCGCAAACAGTCTCAATACGCCGTCCGCAAGCATTTTCGGCGCAGAAGAGTCGTAGAGAATTTCCACTACACTTTCGCCGTACCGTTCTTTATCATTATACGTCAACTTATCCCCGCTCATACGGAGCGCTTCTTGCAAAAGCTCTTTGATACGTTCTTTTCCCGCCCCTACTGCACGGAGAACGATACGATCGAAGCGGGTAGAATACTTTTTTTCCAAAAAGGGGACACAAACATTTTTGACATATTCCGCGCCCGATTCCCCGTCGTCCGGAGAAACGAGAAATAACGAACAGTCCTCCTTTTCAAATAGTCCGGCTCCCGAAAGCGTGCCTTGCAAAAAATTTGTATTGAATTTTTCCGACAGCCATTCCCGTGCAGACGGTAAAACACTTTTTTCCGCTATTACGACAAGATTTTCCGATTCGGCCACCAGATCTTCCGCCGCTTTCAAAAATGCTTCCCGATCTTTGCGGGAAAGAAGGCGCACTTCCTCAAAAGGATATCCCGCTTTCAAAAATGCGTCGGAAGAAGAAAAATCCAGCTCGGAAAGTCCGTTTTTAAAATTTCTCAGAACAATACCTGCCGTTTTCATGACCGACTTTCCTCCTGTCCGCAACGTTCCGCTTTGGTAAAAATACGCATGCGCATTGTTTTAACTCGCGGTATCTTTGAAAACCGCTTTATTCTTGACCACGTAAGAAATTCCCGACCAAATCGTAAGCACCGTCGCAATCGCGAACAAGACGAGTCCTATCATGTTGATGACCTGTCCCGCAGTGCCGGAAAAATCGACGGAAAGGAGGAGAAAAAACACGCAGCCGTCTTGGAAAGTTGTCTTATATTTCCCCAGCTTTTCCGCCGCAAGCACGATTCCCGCGCTGGCCGCGATCTGACGGAACGCGCTGATGATGAGTTCCCGCGCGAGAATGACGCAGATGCACACCGATGCGGCGATATAAATCCAGCTTCCCCAAATTCCGAAAATGCTGTATTCGGTCAACGTAAGGATAAAAGCGGTAGCGACCAACACTTTATCGGCGATGGGATCGAGAAATTTTCCGAGATTGGTCACGAGATTTCTCGAACGGGCAATATGTCCGTCGAGCGCGTCCGTGAGTGCCGCGAGCGCAAAAATTACCGCCGCGATGATATGATTGAAAGGAATAACGTCGAGGAAAAAGAAAAGCACGAAAACGGGAATCATGCAAATTCTCACGACAGATATTTTATTCGGTAAATTCATAAACGATAGTCCTCCGTTTCACCGTACAGGTCGTAGCTATCCGCCCTGTTTATTTTTATCTGATAAGTTTCGCCCTGTGAGGCTTCCCGCGCGTTGAAATACACTTTGCCGTCTATTTCGGGAGCACTGAAATACGCGCGGCCGACAAAACAATTTTTATCGTAATCGATTCCGTCACAGAGTACTTCGAGAGACTTTCCCACAAAAGAGGAGAGAAATTTTTCCGAAATTTCCCTTTGTACTTCATATAATGCCCGCACGCGGCGGCGCTTTGTGGAAGGATGAACCTGTTCTCTCATTCGGGCGGCGGCGGTATCCGGTTCGCGAGAATAAGCAAAAAATCCGCAGTTTGCGAATTTCGCTTCCTTCAAAAATGTTTTCATGCCCTCAAATTCCTCCTCCGTTTCTCCGGGAAACCCCGAAATAAACGTAGAACGAACGGCGATTTGAGGAATTTCTTCGCGCAATTTCTTCAAAAGCGTCAAATAACTTTCCCGGCCGCCTTTACGGTTCATGCGTTTCAAAATTCTGTTTTCCGAATGTTGCAGAGGAATATCGATATATTTGAGGATCTTGTCGTTATCGCGGATTTCCGCAATCAATTCCTCTCCAATGACGTCCGGATAACAATATAACAGCCGTATTTTACGGATATTATCGAGCTTTGAAAGCTCGGAAAGCAGATTTACGAAACGATTTTCTCCGTATAAGTCCTCTCCGTATCGCGTCGTATCCTGTGCGACGACGATAAGTTCGGAAACTTCTCCGAGCTCTTCCGCCTCTTTCAAAAGATCTTGCATGGGATAGGAGACATATTTGCCGCGGATTTTCGGAATGAGGCAGTAGGTACAATGATTATAGCAGCCGTCGGCGATTTTGAGATAAGCATAATGCGGTTCGGTAGTAAGTACCCGCCCGAAGCGGAAACCGTCGTTCCCTTTGCCCACATAATTTTCTCGCTCGTTTCTCTCATAAGATTTTTCGAGCGCCTCAAAAATTTTTTCATAATCTCGGAGCCCTAAAAACACGTCCGCTTCAATGAGCGGGTCAAAAAGTTCTCCGATAAATTTTTGCGGCAGACAGCCCGTCACTACTATTTTTTCCAACTTTCCGCTCTTTTTATAACCTGCACATTCTAAAATCGTCTCAATCGATTCTTTCCGCGCCGATTCGAGAAACGCGCACGTGTTGACGATCACGATCTGCGCCTCCGACAAATCGTCCGTCAACGCGCACTTCCGTTCTTTCAAGAGTCCGATGAGCTTCTCGCTGTCCACGCGATTTTTATCGCAGCCGAGCGAAATTACTCCGAATAGTTTATTTTCCAACATTCTTTGGCTTATCCTTCCTTACGGCTCTATTATATCACAATAAATATGACATACGTACGCCTGTTTTATAAAATTTTTTGAAAATTTTTTATCAAAGGGGGCCGTACTTGCTTTCAAACTCCTCTTTGGTAATGAGAACCTTTCTCGCCTTTGCTCCGTCAAATGCGGAGATATAGCCCATATCTTCCATCCATTCGATAATTTTTCCGGCCTTATTATATCCCACGGAACACTTGCGCTGAATCATGGAAATAGAAGCACTGCCGCTCTGAATAATAAACCGAAGGGCTTCGATATATACTTCTTCGATTCCCTCGTCGTCGCCTCCTCCGTCTCCGTCGTCGCTCGGCGATTTCATGTTGTTGATAAAGGCAGAAATGTTCTCGTCGTATTCCGCTTCGTTATTCGCTTTTATGTAATTGATGACCTTTTGGGCATCCTCGGAGGAAATGGAAGCACCCTGCACACGGGTAGGAGCATTCATTCCCGCCATAATATAGAGCAGGTCGCCGTTTCCCAAAAGTTTCTGCGCGCCCGAAGCGTCGAGAATGACCCTCGAATCCACCTCCGCAGCCACAGAAAACGCGATTCGCGTAGGCAAATTTCCCTTGATGACGCCGGTGATAACGTCCGCGGAGGGACGTTGCGTCGCAAGGATCAAATGGATGCCCGCGGCGCGGGATTTCTGCGTGAGGTTTTGAATTCTGTCTTCAACTTCCTTCTTTGCAGTCTGCATCAAATCGGCCAGCTCGTCCACGATAATGACGATTTTCGCCAGCTTTTCCTCTCCCGGCTGTAAATTTGCGTTATACTCGTCGATATTGACGACATACGTTCCCGAACGGCTCTTTTGCTCGAACAAGCCATATCTGCGGTTCATTTCCCCTATTGCCCAGTTGAGACTCTGAATCACTTTATTGATATCCGTGATAATTTCATTGATCATCAGATGAGGCAAATGGTCATAAATGACGAATTCCGTCTTTTTAGGGTCTATCAGAATAAGTCGGAGATCGTCGGGTGAATATTTGTAAATGAGACTGATGATAAGGCTTCTGAGAAATACGCTCTTACCCGAACCGGAAGCGCCCGCTACGAGCAGGTGCGTCATTTTACAAATATCGCCGTAAATCTTACGATTGCCGACGTCCTTTCCCATCGCAAACACCAACGAGGTAGGCTTGGACTTCACAAAGCCGTCTCCCGTAAGCATACATCCGAGCTGAACGTACTGACGATTTTTATTGGGGACTTCGATACTCACCGCGCCGTCCTCAAAGTTCGGGTAAATATTGACCCCTTTGCTCGCATAGAGGCTCATGGCGATTTCCTGATCCAAAGCAACGACCTTCTTGGCGGAAATATTGCGGGGAATAACCACATTATAGCGCGTGACGGTAGGACCGTAAGTAACGGAAGCGATAGTTGCGTCCGTCACTTTGAAGGCGTCCAACGTCTCCAAAATCGTCATCTTATTGTTTTCCACTTCCTCCGAATTGGAATCGGGTTCTACGTCTCTGCAATCGAAATAGTCCAACGGAGCCGGCTGATAAGGCTTATGCACCCGAGGCTTCGGTACAGGCGGCGGAACGGGACGAGGAGGTTCTTCAAATGTCTGTTCCCGTCGGTCGGAAACAAACGGATCGCTCCTGTCGCGCGAAGAGAGTCTGTCGGAAGGTTCTTCGGGAACGTTTCCTCTTCTGTTGTCTGAAAAATCCGAGCGAAGCGTATACGGATCTTCTTCCTCATCTTCGTCGAAAATATCTTTTCTGTCCGTGGCGGGAAGTTCGTCTTCTCTTCCGGTCTCAAAAACGGAACGCTCTCCGCCTCGCACGTCGGGTTCTTCCGAATCCAACAGACCGCGGGAAGAATTCCGGTCGGAAAAGTCTCGCCCGAAGCCGTCTCTGCCGTTCGTTGGCTCATCGGCGAGCGGTGTTTCTTCTTCGTCCCGTTGGCCGTAAATATTGGGATTTGACGGAGAAAAAATATCGAAAAATCCCGGACGAGTTCCCGAAGTTTCCGATCTAGGTTCTTCGGGCGGAACAATCTCGGCATCCGCTCCCCTTTCGTCTCTCAAAGCGGCACCGGACGCCGTATCGAAACGCTGTTCCGCATTTTCGGACGCCTCCGACTTGGGTTCGGAAATCTGTACGTTCGGCGTCTGCATCGGCTGTATGGCTTCCGGACGATAGGGAGTCTGTTCAGCACGGAAGGGCTCTGCCGGTTGTATAGGCTCCACGGGCGAAACAGCCGAAGGAGAGGAAGATACATTTCCAAATCCCGTCTCCCCGTCGCTGTCTCTGAGCGTCCGAGGCGTATACAAGTCCTGCCCGCGCGTGTTGTCCGTAAGAATCTTTGCAGGCCGAGCGGGTTCCTCACCGCCGTTCACGGCATCGGCATACGCCGCGGAATAGGAATCGGCGAAAGCGCTGTCATATACGGTCGGCTGATTGGGGTCTGCGGGAGGACGCTTATTGACGTTCGCATTGCTGTCAAAAATTAAATTTTTACGATAAATTTCGGCGGGTGTTCCTCCAAATAAATACTCTTTACTCTGCTGATATTCGCGGTATCCGTCCTTTCTTTCTTCCTGCACGGACGAATTTCCGTTATTAAAAATCCCGAATGGAGAAAATGCGTTTCCCGTCCCGCTCGTTCCCGTCGAAGATGTTTGCTCGGGTCGGAAAGAATTCTGTCGATAAGCTCCGTTCGTACGATAATTTTCTCCGGCACGATATCCGTTGCCGTTCTGATAAGCACTTGAATTATATTCTCCGCTCGGAAGATTGACGCACGGCCGTTGCCTGACCTCGGGAACGGGACCGGAATATGCTTCCGTCGGAGCCTGTCCCGAGTAAGACGAAAAATAATTCGGGTCAGAAGAAAACGTTTCCTGTCGAGGAGCGGAAGGATAGACGGTCTCTCTTTGAACGGGCATCTGAGAAGTCCGAGGGTCTGACTTACGATTCTTGGCGGACGAGCTTTCCTTTTTTTCCGCATTGAACTTTAAGCGGAATTTCCCGCCCGTCAAAACACAGGCCGAAAGATAAACGCACAGCAAAAAGAGCGCGGAAAAAATAATCAGTGCTCCGACGCGCGTGGTCAGTTTCATAACGGGATAAATAATCAGCCCACCTAACCAGCCGGTTACGGCCGAAGAAAAAAATCCGTCCTTTCCCGCAGAAAAACAAGCGGAAATATAGCCGGAAAGCGCCCATTTATACGTCAGAGCGACATGAAGAATCAGCAGCAGGCAAACGGCGGACGCCGAAAGGAGCGCCACGGCTTTTCTGCTGCGAATAAACCGTTTCCCGATAAAAGAAGTCAAAGATATGTAAAAAGCAACGAGAAGCAACGGATAAGCGCAATCGCCGAATACTCCCAAAAGAAAGGAAGCGATCGCTTCGCCGATATCCCCGAAAATCAAGTCGCGCGTAACGAGTATGAGAAACGCGAGAGCGGAAAATAAAACGCCTACGGCGCCTATACTTTCCTTCGTGACAATTCCTGTCCGTTTCTCCTTTTCGTCTTTATTCTTTTCGTTATTTTCCTTCAAGGCATTCACCTCCGTTTATACTCTTTTATTATAACATTTTTTTTCTCATTTATCAATTGTATTGAAGCAAAAAAACGACAGCGGGAGAGAGTTTTTTCTTTTTCTCGCCCCTGTCGTCATTTTTTACGCTGTATTTCCATTTTTTCAACGGTTATTTATTCAATTCTTTCAGTAAATATTGTGCTGCATAGTAAATGTCCCCTGCGCCCAAAAAAAGCACTATATCTCCCGCCTGTACGGTATTTTTCAGCCACATTTTCAATTCTCGGATACTTTCTGAGTAGAGACAGTTTCCCACATTTTTTGCCAAGGTCAGAGCACTCCCCTCTTCATCGAAGTATTCCCGTGCGGGATAAGTTTTATAAATCATCAGATTGGGTACGGCACGCAGAGCCCGAACAAAATCCTCCATCAGAAGTTTTGTTCGGGAATAAGTATGCGGCTGAAAAATCGTATAAAGTTTTCCCGCACACATTTTTTCTGCCGTGGCAACCGTCGCCGAGATTTCCCTCGGATGATGCGCATAATCACAGATAAAAGAGGCGCCCGAATAACAGCCGATACATTCAAACCGCCGCTTCACGGCGACAAAAGTTTCCAGCCCGCGTACAATCTCCTTTTCGTCGAATCCATAACGGCGCATTGCCGCAAACGCCGCCAAAGCGTTATAGACGTTACATTTCCCGGCGGCTTTTAAGCGCACTCGGCAGAGAGATTTTCCGTACTCCGATACCGTAAAGGAATATCTTTCTCCCGACTGCCTTAAATCGATCGCCCGATAGTCCGCTGTTTTATCCTCTATCCCAAAGGTAGAAAAATTCCCCAATGTTTTGCACTTGTCATTGTCCGAGCAAATAAACGCCGTCTCCGCTTTTTCACAATATGTACGAAAAGTGTTTACGAGGTCGTCTATTCCCTCGTAACATTCCATATGATCGCGGTCTATATTGAGGAGTACGGCCGTTTCCGCTCGGATTTCAAGCAAATTCTTTTTATATTCGCAAGCTTCGGTAACGAAAAAATCTCGTCCGTTCATATAAAAATTGCCGAACTGCGAATCCTCGCCTCCGATATGTGCGGCAAAAAGCACCCCCGTCTCTTTGAGAATATGTGCGCACATTGCCGTGCATGTCGTCTTTCCATGACTCCCCGCCACTGCCGTGACATGTGAAAAAAAACCGCATACGATTTCCAAAAACTCCGAACGCCGCCATAAAATTTTGCCTTGCTTACGTGCAGTGATTAATTCTTCATGGTTTTCCGGAATCGCGCTGGTATAGATTACCGCATCGGCCGCTTGCAAATCCGGATTATCTGCCTCTATCCCGAAATGAATCCTCACTCCGGAAAACAATAACTCTTCCGTCTGTTCACCGGAATTCATATCGCTTCCCGATACTTCGTAGCCGCAGGCGAGAAGAAATTTCGCCAAGGCACTCATGCTGATTCCGCCAATGCCGATAAAGTAAAATCTGTTTATTTTGTCGAAATAACTCAATCGCATGCTGTATTTATATTAACTATAAATTCCAGTTATGCCTATTATCGCATATTATTATAGCCGAATTAAAAAAAATTTGTAAAAAGTACTTGAATTTTATAACAAGATATGATAAACTAATTAAAAATATCGATAAAGGGAATACATATTATGAATATTTCGGATATACGCATAAAAATTGTAGAAGCGACGGGGAAATTAAAAGCCGTTGCGTCGATTACGATAGACGAGTGTTTCGTCGTACATGATATAAAAATTTTGGAAGGCAACAGAGGACTTTTTATTATGATGCCTAGTCGCAAATCTTCGGCAGGAACCTATAAAGATGTGGCTCATCCTATTAATATTGAGACGCGGGAAATGCTGAAAACTGCCCTTGTAAAGGCATATTCCGAAAAAGTTGCCGAAGGAGCATGTTAATTACGTTTACTCTCATATCTGATTTATTCTTCCTTGAAGGGGCACCTGCCGATTGCAGGTGCCCCTTCTTTATTGTTTTATACCATTTTATTTATTATCGGAATTTTTCTTAATGAAATAATCTACGAATTTAGGACGATGTTTTCTGTCCGGATCCTGCATTGTCGTCCGAGCCGGATCGGGCAAAGGATCGCCCGGTTCAAAGGGAGCATTGGGCTCTCTCGCCGTCTGCGGCATTTCTCCATAGGCGGGCATACCGTATCCGTCCTGCGGCGCAGGTTGACGATAACCCATTGAATTCGGACTCGTCGGATAAGGTGCACCCGTATTCGGTATTCCGTAAGAAGCCGCGGGCTGCTGTCCGTAAAGATTTTGCGTATATCCGTTGTTCGGCACGGGCTGCTGCGGTATAGAAGGCGCCCCGTATCCCATTCCGTTTTGCGCATAAGCATTATAGTTCGCGTTCGTATTCGCAGGCTGAACGGGTGCAGACGAGGGATAAGAGAAAGATTGAGCGGGAGGAACAGGCGTACCGCCCGAAGCCATGTTTACGCCTCCCATTCCGTTATTATACGCTCTGTCTATTTTCTCGGAGAGAGAAGAAACCTTACGCGCAGTCGCAGAACGATCTTCCGTTCCCGTTACCGTCTGACCGCCTGCGGGGAAACCGGTCGCAATGATGACCACTTCCACTTCGTCCGACATATTTTCGTCGATACAGGCACCGAAAATGACGTTCGCAGAAAAATCAATGACACCCTTTACAAGGTCGGCCGCCATCCATACTTCGTCCAAAGAGAGATCTTTGCCGCCGACGACATTGAGAATGACCGAACTTGCCCCCTCGATGGTCGTATTGAGAAGAGGACTGCAAACAGCACACCGCACTGCATCGGAAATTCTCTTTTCACCCTTAGCAACGCCGATACCCATGTGGGCAAGCCCGCGGGCTTTGAGCGTCGTCCTTACATCCGCGAAATCAAGATTGATAAGCGAAGGGTTAACGATGAGCTCTGCTATACCGCGTATGCCTTGGCGAAGAACTTCGTCCGCCACTTTGAGCGCCTCGGGAAAAGGCGTTCCCTTCGGCACAACCTCGCGAATTTTATCATTGGGAATGATGATGATGGAATCGACCGATTTGCGGAGATCCTCCACGCCGCCTACGGCGTTGTCCATTCTGCGTTTGGCCTCAAAGGTAAAGGGAAGCGTGACGACGGCGACCGTAAGAATTTTCATGTCCTTTGCGATTTTCGCAATGACGGGCGCCGCTCCCGTACCCGTTCCTCCGCCCATTCCGGCCGTAATAAACAGAAGGTCGGTATCTTTCAATGCGTTCTGAATGGTATCTTTGCTCTCCTCGGCAGCAGCCTTTCCTACGGAAGGATCCGCGCCGGCACCGAGTCCTTTCGTAAGCTTTATGCCGATTTGTATACGATTTGTCGCCTTTGAGCGCGCCAAAGCTTGATTATCCGTGTTGACGACAATATATTCCGCACTTTTCAACCCCGATTCAATCAATCTGTTCACAGCATTGTTTCCCGCACCGCCGACGCCGATGACTTTGATCTTTGCAACGCCGGAAAGATTGTTTACCACAGGTTCCTGCGGGGCGGAGGACGGCTGTTCATAAGCACCGAAGCCGTAACCTGCGCCGAAATTGTCGTTATCCCCGAAATTATTGATCATTTGTTTTTTCCTCCGAAAATGTTGAAAATTTTATAGAGCAATCCGCTCTTCTTTTTATCGGAAAGCGCCGTGGCCAGCAGGGCGATTCTCGACGAAAACAACGGTTTGTCGTAATAGGGAAGATCGGGACAGACGATTTCCGTCATACGACTCAGGCGTTTGGAAATATGCTCCGCGGCCCCTTTGATACCGCCGATCCCCTCGCCGGTCACGGAGAGAGGATTGGCCGCAAACCCTATCGTACTCTTATCTCGATAATATTTTTCAAAAAATTTATCCACGCTCTCGCAAAGCTCGTCCAATCCGTACTTTACGATTTCGTTAATTTCTCGAACGGAATAGGCCGCACCGCTGCCGTCTGTCCACATCAGATCTTTGGAGACAGTGCCGCCCGAAACATTGGCCGAAGAAAGAATCTCCTCCGCTGTTTCATAATCTACCCCCAATCCCTGCATCAAGGCGACGAGAATATATCCGAGTCCGCAGTCAAAAGATTCCTCATGCACAATCCCGTTTCCGTACACGACCGAAACAGAGCTGGAAAGGAATCCTACATCGATCAGAAATGCATAACCTTCGCGCATTTTTTCGGAAAGCAGATAATCCGCTTCGGACAACGTCTGAGGAATAAACTGCACATTTTCAAACCCGAGTTCTTTCAGCACCGAATCCGCCGCGCCATAAAATTCATCGGATACAAAATAATAGCATAGCGCGCCCTTCAACGAAGCAGTGGGAATTCCGTAAAGCTCTGACGCATTAAAATATTTTCGATTATCGCCCAAGGCAAAATACATATCCGAACGGCGGATATAATGCCCCGGAGCCAATAGCTCGTTAAGTCCGCTCTCATAGAGCGCGTCTATTTCCTGAGCGGAAATTTTCCGCTTAGAGGGAAAAGAAATCGTATGTCCTTTGGTATATACCTTCGTAAAAGCCGCAGGGACCCCCACGTATATTTCCTTAATCGTCCCTTCGTAGTTTTGGCTTACGGAGGTGACGGCGGAAATGACTGCATTGCGGAAAGACGCCGCATCTAAAAAACCGTCCGAAGAATACCCCTCGTATTTTTCGCTTCTGCTGCCGCGGAATACGAACGTTCCGTTAACGCCTTTCGCACCGATGAGGAAGGTGATTTCGTACGAACGTATATCCAAAACAGCGACGCTTTCGTTACTCATAATTTT
>ERZ1673702.2803-NODE-2803-length-14546-cov-12.391553_pt1 | contig 14546 bp, 9 predicted proteins | sample MGYA00580232_ERZ1673702 | MGnify/ENA primary metagenome ERZ1673702 (study PRJEB41218, sample SAMN15661792) | gut metagenome | host: Homo sapiens | place: Canada: London | collected 2015-08-20/2019-03-30 | study: EMG produced TPA metagenomics assembly of... | reverse complement strand
CGTTACCCAGTTGGACAAGCTGGCGCGGCATAACCGGCAGGGCAGCTTTCGCACGAAGGATCGCTACTATGAGGCGGTCAAGCGTTTCTGCGCCTACCTCGCTGTCCACTACCATCTGCAAAAGCTGGAGAACATCAGCGGCAAGCATTTGGTGAGCTACGTCCTCTATTTGCAGGAGCAGGGCAAGTCAGCCAGCACCATCAAGACCGACCTCTCCGCCATCCGCTTTTTCCACGATAAGATGTCCCATCCCCGTTATGCGCTGCCGGGCAATGAAGAACTGGGCGTCGCTTTGGAACGCCGCCGCTTCGGGCAGCAGGATCGTACATGGACGAACTCGGAGTTCGGCAAGCTGATTGGCCGCGCCATGGCGGAGAATCGGGAGGATTACATCCTCGCCCTGTATCTGGCACGCTACGCCGGTCTGCGTATCCACGAGTGCTTTCGCATGGACACCGCTATGGCGGAGTGCGCACTGCGTGAAAACGCCCTCACCGTAAAGGGCAAGGGCGGCAAAATCCGTATCGTCCCCATTGAGGATGAACGTATCACGATGATGCTGCAAAGGCTGCTGGAGAAAACGGAATGCGGTCACAAGCTGCTGGTGCCGGACGGCGTACCCACCGACCGGGCCATCAATGGCATGCAGCAGTTTATCCTCCGCCACCGTGACGCCATCTGCGACCCTACCGCACCGGACAGGCGCATTACCTTTCATGGGCTGCGGCACACCTACGCCGCCGAAAAGTATACATCTCTCGTCAACGGCGGCATGACGCCCTTGGACGCCCATTTCACCGTGTCCCGTCTGCTGGGACACGAGCGGTCCGATGTGACGGACATCTATCTGGCGTCCGTGAAGGGAGGTATTGCCCATGGCGAATAAGTACCGTGATCTAAGCGACCTCCCAATGACACTGCGGGTAGAGGACTTGATGCCCCTCCTCGGCATTGGGCGCAACACCGCCTATGAGCTGATCCGCAGCGGACAGATACGAAGCGTCCGCATCGGAAGGCAGATTCGTATTCCGAGAGAGGCTTTGCTGGAGTTCCTACGGAAGTAAACCTCTTCGTCGCAGAAATAAAACTTGCACAACAGCCGCGCGGGATATATCATGGAGGTGGTACATTCCGCGCGGCGGAAAGGAGCGTATATGCCGCGTACAAAAACAGGAAAAGGAGCCGGCGGCGCCGGTTCTATCAGAAAAATCACAACAACAAGGAACGGAAAAACCTACACCTACTGGCAGGGCCGCTACACAGAGGGCTTTGACCCCGGCACAGGCAAGCAGATCCAGCGCAGCATCACCGGAAAGACGCAGAAGGAAGTGGCACAGAAGCTGAAGCAGGTAACTTTGGATATCGACAACGGTGTGTATCATGCGCCGTGCAAGCTGACATTGGCACAATGGCTGGAGATATGGTCAAAGACCTACTTGGGCGGCGTGAAGCCCAGAACGGCACACATCTATAAATCCGATATCAGGCTGCACATTCTGCCAGCGTTGGGTGCGGTGCGGTTGGAGGCGCTGAATGCGCCGATGATACAGACATTTTACAACGCTATGGGAGAACCGTCCGAGCAGAATCCGGAAGGTCTTTCCGCGAAAACGGTGAAGAATGTCCACGGCGTTCTCCACAAAGCGCTTCAACAAGCGGTGCTGATCGGCTATCTGCGATACAACCCTGCCGATGCCTGTATCCTGCCGCGGATAGAGCGTAAGAAGATCAAGCCTTTTGATGACACACAGATCTCCGCATTTCTGACCGCTATACAGGGAAACCGCTTTGAAACGCTGTTTATCCTGACGCTGTTCACCGGTATGCGTGAGGGCGAGGTACTGGGCCTGACGTGGGACTGCATTGACTTTCATACAGGTATCATCTCTGTGGAAAAGCAAATGCAGCTGCATCAGGACAAGGGGAGCAAGGGCTATGAGCTTGTTTCTCCGAAGAATGGTCGAAGCCGTACCATCGCCGCAGCACAGACTGTCCTGGCCCGGTTGCAGCAGCAGCGCCGATGGCAAATGCAGCAGAAGCTTCTGTTGGGCAGCGACTGGCAAAATCCGGAGGGTCTGGTCTTTACCAACGAGTTCGGGACGCACCTGACAAAGCCGACAGTCTATCGTGAGTACAAGCGCATTGTTGCGGCCATCGGTTGTCCCAATGCCCGTTTCCACGACCTGCGTCACTCCTACGCAGTTGCCGCGATTCGCGCCGGAGACGACATTAAAACAGTGCAGGGTAATCTGGGTCACGCCACGGCAGCCTTTACACTGGACGTGTATGGCCATGTGACCGATCAAATGAAGCGCGAAAGTGCCGACCGCATGGAGCGTTTTATCCGTACAGTTTCCGTCGGTTGACCCAATAAGGCTAAAAATAAGGCTAAAACCTGTTTTCGGGCATGAAAAAACTCCCGAAACACCTGTGTTTCGGGAGCTTTGGTTGGAGGTGACACCCGGATTTGAACCGGGGAATGAGGGTTTTGCAGACCCTTGCCTTACCACTTGGCTATGTCACCGTGTCAGCGAAAACCATTATACTATATACCGTCGGCCCTTGTCAAGAGTGAAATGCCCGTTGAAACGGGATTTCTTTCGTTGCTTTTTGTGTTACTTCACGGTCGTCTTTGCTGCAGCCTCAGAAAAAACTGCAAAAAGAAATAGAACAAATGTTGCAATGCGCGAAAGGGTGTGATATAATAGAGCCGGAAGAACAGCGGACGCGGCGCACATACAAAAAACGGACCTGCGCCGACACGGGGCGCGTGAAAGGGGCATGGCTATGGCGAAGATGACCAGAATGCAGCAGAAGATCTACGACTACATCGCCCAGGCACTGCGGGAGCAGGGGTATCCCCCCTCGGTGCGGGAGATCGGCGAGGCGGTGGGACTGAAATCGCCGTCCACGGTGCATTTCCACCTGAAGCACATGGAGGAGCTGGGCGTGCTGACCAAGGGGGCCGGCAAGGGCCGGGCCCTGACGCTGGCGCAGCCCATGCAGGGGGAGATGCCTGACGGCGCGCCGGTACAAGAGGAGGCGGCGCCGGCGGCGGACCGCATCCCCGTGGTGGGCAGCGTGGCCGCGGGCAGCCCCATATTGGCGGAGGAGTGCATTGAGGACTATCTGACCTTCGACACCGGCGGACGCGAGGGGGAGTACTTTGCCCTGCGGGTGCGGGGCGAGTCCATGCTGAACGCGGGCATCCTGCCGGACGACCTGGTGGTGGTACACCGCCAGCCCACGGCACACAACGGCGAGATCGTGGTGGCGCTGCTGGGGGACGAGGCCACGGTGAAGCGGCTGAGCCGCCGGAACGGCGAGGTGTGGCTGCTGCCGGAGAACGAGAACTACCGGCCCATCGACGGCCGCGAGGCCACGCTACTGGGCAAGGTCACCGCCGTGGTGCGGGAGTATAACTGAACACAATAAATATCCCCCGGCTATGGCCGGGGGATATTTATTGTTTGGGGGGGGTGATGCTGGGGGCTGTCAGATGACGTGGTATTCCTTCAGGAGCTTTTCGATATCGGTGTTTTCGATCTTGCCCAGCAGTTTCTTGACGGCCAGCTTTTCCATCAGGCCCAGCTCCATGTCGGTGGCCTTCTTGCCGTCCCGCAGCTTCACGGTGGCGTTCAGCAGGTCGCGGACGTCATAGACGCTGCCCCAGACCTCGGGCACGCCGCGGTCCACGTTCAGCAGGGTGTAGACGGCCTCCATGCCGGTTCGCATGGAATACTCGGTGGTGAAGATGGTGTCGCGGGGCGTCTCGGCAAACTGACCGAGGAAGGCGAAGTTCACGCTGCCGTCGGGCACCACATTGGGCCGGTCGCCGTAGGCGCGGGGCATGAAGAACGCATCGATATAGGGCATCATCACGGGTACGGTGTTGGCGCTGTTGGACGCCAGATCCTCGATCTGATCCTCGGGCACGCCGATGTGGTATAGCCACTCCATGCAGATCTCCTTGCCGGTGCACGCCCGCATGGGCTTTTTCACATAGTCGCCGGGCTTGTCGGTGAACAGGGAGTACACCCACACCAGGCAGTGGTCCTTGGGCTGGTCGCGGAACTGGGGCTGGCGGTTGATGGTCCAGCTCATCAGCCAGGAGGAGTCCTTGACGGTGACGATGCCGCCGGTGACCACATGGCCGGTGAAGGGGTCGCGCTTGCAGATGTTCTTGATATAGGGGATGATCTTCTGGTCCAAAGTCTCCACGGTGGCGCTCATCCAGTTGGTCTGCTCGGGGTCATGGCAGAACTTGTCGGGATGGCCGAAGGCAGGGTCCTGTGCGGCGATCTTGCGCCACATATCCCAGCCGCCGCCGGGCTTCAGCTCGGTGTTGTAGGCGGCGGGCTTATCCTGACTGCCCATGGAGGAGTTCTCCACGCAGCCGCCGTTGGTGATGAACACCAGATCGTTCTCCGTCAGGTCGATGGCGCCGGGCTCGTTGTTCTCGATGACATCGATGCGCTTGGCCAGCTTGTGGGCGGGATCGGAGCAGTCGAACTCCACGTTGGTGACCTGCACGCCGTAATGGAACCGGACGTTGTGGCTCTCCAGATACTTCACCATGGGCAGGATCATGGACTCGTACTGGTTGTACTTGGTGAAGCGCAGGGCGGTGAAGTCGGGCAGGCCGCCGATGTGGTGGATATAGCGCTGGATATACAGCTTCATCTCCAGCGCGCTGTGCCAGTTCTCAAAGGCGAACATGGTGCGCCAGTACAGCCAGAAGTTGGAGTTCAGCACCTCGTCATCGAAGAAGTCGGTGATCTTCTTGTCCTGCAGGTCCTCGTTGGGGGTGAAGAACAGCTTCATGATCTCCATGGCGCCCTTGTCGGAGATGTCGAACTTGCCGTCGGTATGGGCGTCTTGGCCGCGGTCAACGGTGGCGCGGCACAGGGAGTAGTTGGGGTCCTCCTTGTTGAGCCAGTAGTACTCGTCCAGAACGCTGACACCCTCCGTTTCGATGGAGGGGATGGAACGGAACAGGTCCCACATGACCTCGAAATGGTTGTCCATCTCGCGGCCGCCGCGCATGACGTAGCCCAGGTTCTCGAACTTATAGCCGTCGCAGGCGCCGCCGGGCAGCTCACCCTTTTCCAGAATGTGGATGTGCTCACCCTTCATCTGGCCGTCGCGGACCAGATAGCAGGCGGCGGTCAGGGCCGCCAGACCGCTGCCCACGATATAGGCGGATTTGCTGTCCACGCCCTCGGGCTTTTTGGGACGGGCAAAGGCTTCATAGTTACCGCTGGAATAATACATAAATAAACTCCTTTCAAGTATCCACTGTATGTTTTCCTTTGATGATGAAAGCATACATCCGAATGAATATTTGTTCAATAAGCAGAAAAACCCCGGTGATAAGTTTTTTATCACCGGGGCGGCAGGTGTTCAGTTTTTTGTCATTTGGCCTCGTTTGATAAGGGCTTGTCGGTACGCAGACGCGCCAGCGCGGCGTCGACGCTGCCGTGGATGACCTGGTCCAGCCGTTCCACGATCAGGTGGGGATCGCCCTTCATGTCGGATCTGATCCAGTCCAGCATCAGGCCTACGAACATATACTTGTACAGCGTGGCGATGAAGGCCTTATCCTCCGGCCGGACGGACATTCCCCGGGCCTGCTCCTCCACCACGCCCTCCAGCAGGTCGTAGGTCAGCTTGTAGAGATAGTTCTCCACCTGCTCCCGGCTGACGGAGCGATAGACGTTGAGGATAAAGGGCTTATTCTCCTGCACGGCCTCGAAGATCTGCAGAAGCCCCTGCTGCCACGTCTCGTAGGTCTTTTTGCCCGCCAGAGCGCGGCTGGCGTCCTCCTGACAGCTCCACTCCACCAGATCATAGATGTCCTTGAAGTGATAGTAAAACGTCATGCGGTTGATACCGCAGTCATCGGTGATGTCGCTGACAGTGATCTTGTGCAGGGGCTTTTCCAGCAGCAGCTTTTTCAGCGACGATTCCAGCGCCCGCTTGGTGACTTGTGACATGGCATACGCTCCTTTTATGCGTCCAGCCGGACGGACCAGCTGCCCAGGGGGGAGAGGGGGGCCGTCTCCGTGGGGGACAGACCCTGCACCACGCCCTCGGTGGTGACAACGGATACGGACTTAAAGCAGATGGGGGCGAGGGGGGCGGTGTCCAGCAGCTGCTGCCACAGGGCCACCAGGTTCGCGTCAGCGCCATTGGATCGATAGGCCTGCAGCAGCCGGTCGGTAGCCTCATCGGACCAGCCGCCGTAGTTGAGGCTGCCCTCGGTGGACAACAGGGCCGTCAGGTCCCAGTCGGCGGTCAGGCGGCATTCGCCGTAATAGAGATCAAAGTCACCGCTTTCCAGCCGGGTGAGGAACGTATCCCAGGGAACAGCCTCCACGGTGACGGTCAGGCGTGCGGTATTGAGGTACATGGCGATCTCCTGGGCGGCGGAGACCTTGAAGCTGCTCTCCTCGTTGACTAGAAGCGTCAGCGTCAGGGGTGTCTCATCCTCCGCCTGTTCGCCAAGGGCGGCGTTCAGCAGGCGGTTATAGGCCGCGGTGTCGTAAGGCGTTTCCAGCGCGGTATCGTAGCCTGCGTAGGCGGGGGAGGCAGGCAGCTGGGCCGCCGTGCCCTGTCCCAGCAGGCAGGAGGAAACCAGCGTTTCACGGTCGATACCGGCGCTGAGGGCCCGGCGCAGGGCGGGGTCGGACAGGGACTCCCGCCGGGTGTTCATGCCCAGGAACTGCATAACGGGGGTGGCTGCCTCGGCATAGTCACCGGCGCCGGAGACGCCGGTGCTGTTGCTGCCGGTGAGATCCAGCGTCAGCAGCTGCACCTCACGGGAGGAGAAGGCGTACAGGGCGGAGTCCTGGTCCTTGCAGTGCTGCAGGCGGATGGTGGACAGCGGCAGAACGCTGCTGTCCTGCCACCAGCGGCTGTTGGCTGTCAGATAGGCGCCCGTGTCATCCTTGGCAAACAGATAGGGACCGCTGCCTGTGGGGGCGGTGCGGTTCTCGGTGCCTGCTTTGATGATGGGGATGTCCAGGCGGCTGGGCAGTGTGGCCAGAGGGGCGGACAGGGCGACGACCACCGCGTCCTCCCGGACGTACACAGAGGTCACGTCCCGCAGCCGGGCGGCATAGCGCTCAGAGGTGCGGGCGCGCTCCAGCGTGGCGGCCACGTCGGCCGCCGTGACGGCGGAGCCGTCAGAGAAGGCCGCGTCGGCCTTGATGCGGATGGTCCAGGTGCGCTGGGCGGCATCATATGTCCAGCTGTCCGCCAGAACAGCCTGGGGCCGGAACTGCTCGTCCAGGGCGAACAGCCCCTGGTACATGAGGGACTCTACGGTCTGCTGCATAGTGTCCGTGGTGCGGACGGGGTCGAGGGTGCCGCCGGCGATATAGGGCAGGGTAAAGGCGGTCAGCGGCTCCGGCTCCGGTTCTTCGTTTTCATTCTGGTAGAAGTCGGACAGCTCCCCCAGGGGATCCTCGGTGACCTCCCAGTCGGCGCAGCCGGCGGCCAGCAGCATGGTCAGCGCCAGCAGCAGGCACAGCAGTGCACGTTTCATAGCGTATCCTCCCGCAGAGCGATCAGCGCGGCCTGCTCGCCCCGGCGCAGGCCCATCTTCCGGTGGCTCCAGTACAGGTCCGGGCGGCAGGCGGTGCAGTGATCGCAGATGTCGATGCGCGTAACGCCTTCGCGGCGCAGCCACAGGGCGTTGACGGCCTTCAGGTCGATGTGCCACTTGCTGCCGTTCCATGCCATGAACGGCTCCACCGCCACACCCAGTGCGGCCCGCAGGGCCTCCGGCACGTCGCCGTCCGTCTCGAAGCAGCACGGCCCAATGGCCGGCCCGATGGCGGCGCGGAGGTCTGCCGGGTCGCAGCCGTAATCCTCGGCCATGACGCGTACCGTCTCCGCGGCGATGCCGGCGGCGGTGCCCCGCCAACCGGCGTGGGCGGCGCCGATGACCCGGCGCACCGGGTCGTGGAGCAGCAGTACGTTGCAGTCGGCGGAGAACACGATCAGGGGGATGCCCGGCACGTCCGTCACCAGGGCGTCGGCGCTGTCGTAGTCCTGGGGCCGCCACAGGCCCTTGCCGCAGTCCGCCGCCGTGACGCGGCGCACATCGCTGCGGTGCACCTGACGGCTGAGTACCGCCCGCTGCACATCCGTGTCCAGCGCGGTGCACAGGCGGCGGAAGTTCTCCTGTACGTTGGCCAGGTCATCGCCCCGGCGGTCATCCAGGTTCAGACTGTCCCAGGGGGTGGGGGAGACACCGCCCTTTCGGGTGGAAAAGCCGTGGACGATGGCGCCGTTTTCCAACACATCAGAGGCCAGATAGACCAGATCGTTTTTTGTGTGGATGTGGAACATAGTGTCTCCTTCCGGAGGGGAACGGGGCGTCGGGGACGCCGCCCCCTGCATAAGATGGGACAGGCGGCGGCTTCAGCCGCCGCCCGTCATTTTACAATGCTTCGCAGAGTTTGCGCCCGCAGACGCAAATCAAGGCGAATTCATTTTCGGCGGCGTGTACGTCGCCGAAAATTCCTCTCGGCCTGCAAACGTGCGCGTGCGCGACTTTGACGCGCACGTCGTGCGCTGCAGCAGGCCGCAGCCCGCTCAAACGACAGCCCAGCGAAGCAGGTGTCGTTTGAAGTTACTCAGGAGTGGTACTCCTTGCAGGTGCACTTCTTCCACTTCAGCCCGCTGCCGCAAGGGCACAGGTCGTTGCGGCCGACCTTGACCACCTTGGTGGGGCGCTTCTTCACGGTGCCGTCGCCGCCCACGTTCTCGGTCATGCCGCTGGCCACGCGCTCGCGCTTGACTTCCTCGTTCTGGCGCAGGCGGACGGAGTACAGACGGCGCACCGTCTCCTCCTTCATGGCGTCGATCATCTCCTCGAACATCTCCAGGGACTCCTTCTTGTAGGCGTCCACCGGGTTGGTCTGGGCGTAGGCCCGCAGACGGATGCCTTGGCGCAGATCCTGCATGGCGTCGATGTGGTCCATCCAGTATTCGTCCACCACCCGCAGCAGCACCACGCGCTCCAGCTCACGCATGACGGGCGGAGTGATCTCCTGCTCCTTCTTCTCGTAGAAGTCGGCGGCGGCCTTGGTGAACATTTCGATGAAATCGTCCTCGGTAAGGGTGGGGAGCTGGTTCTCGTCGATCTTCACGGTGTACTTGGTGAAGTACACACCCTCCAAGCCGCGGAGAAGTTCCTTGCACTGGACCATGTCCAGGTGCTCCTGACCCATGAAGGCGCTGCGGACCTGGTGGCCGATGGCGCTCTCCATCATGCCCATGATGATGCCCTTGACGTCCATGCCGTCCAGCACCTGCTTGCGCTGGCCGTAGATGATCTCGCGCTGCTTGTTCATCACGTCGTCGTACTCCAGCACGGACTTACGGGCCTGGAAGTTGCGGCTTTCCACCGTGGTCTGGGCCTGCTCGATGGCGCGGGAGAGCATCTTGTTCTCGATGGGGGTGTCCTCATCGATGTTCATGCGCTCCATCATGCCGGTGACGCGGTCGCCGCCGAACAGGCGCATGAGGTCGTCCTCCAGGGAGATGTAGAACCGGGTCTCGCCGGGGTCGCCCTGACGGCCGGCACGGCCGCGGAGCTGGTTGTCGATACGGCGGGAGTCATGGCGCTCGGTGCCGATGATGAACAGGCCGCCGGCGGCGCGGACCTTGTCGGCCTCGCCGGCGATCTCTGCCTTGTGCTGGGCCAGCTTCTCGGCGAACAGCTTCCGGGCGTCCAGGATCTCCTGGTTATCCGTTTCGGCGTAGCCGGTGGCCTCGGCAATGAGCTCGTCGGTGAGCCCGGCCTTGCGGAGGTCGTTCTTGGCCATGTACTCGGCGTTGCCGCCCAGCATGATATCGGTACCGCGTCCGGCCATGTTGGTGGCCACGGTGACGGCGCCGAACTGGCCCGCCTGGGCCACGATCTCGGCCTCGCGCTCATGGTTTTTGGCGTTCAGCAGGTTATGCTTGATGCCCTCGCGGGTCAGCATCTTGCCCAGCAGCTCGTTCTTCTCGATAGACACGGTGCCCACCAGCACCGGCTGGCCCTTGGCGTGGCACGCCTTTACCTGCTGGATCACGGCGCGGTACTTGCCGTTCTCGGTCTTGTACACGCTGTCCTCGTTGTCGATACGGGCGATGGGGCGGTTGGTGGGGATCTCGATGATGTCCAGCGCGTAAATGGTGGCGAATTCCTCCTCCTCCGTCAGCGCCGTACCGGTCATGCCGGACAGCTTGCGGTAGAGGCGGAAGTAATTTTGGAACGTGATGGTGGCAAGCGTCTTGCTCTCGCGCTGGACGGACAGGTGCTCCTTGGCCTCGATGGCCTGGTGCAGACCCTCGGAGTACCGGCGGCCGAACATGAGGCGGCCGGTGAACTCGTCCACGATGACCACCTCGCCGTCCTTGACCACATAGTCCACGTCGCGCTTCATGATGCCGTGGGCCTTGATGGCCTGGTTGATGTGGTGGGCGATGGTGCTGTTTTCCGGGTCGGACAGGTTGTCCAGATGGAAGAACTCCTCCGCCTTCTTCACGCCCCGGGCAGTGAGGGTGACGCTGCGGGCTTTCTCGTCCACCACATAGTCGGCGTCGATGTCGGTGGCTTCCTCCTCTTTGTCATCGCTCTCCACCACCACAAATTTCTTCAGCCGGGCGGCGAACATCTCGGCCATATCGTACAGCTGGGTGGACTTCTCGCCCATACCGGAGATGATCAGGGGGGTACGGGCCTCATCGATCAGAATGGAGTCCACCTCGTCCACGATGGCGAAAGCGTGGCCCCGCTGGACCTGCTCGTTGGCGTACAGGGCCATATTGTCACGCAGGTAGTCGAAGCCCATCTCGTTATTGGTACCGTAGGTGATGTCCGCCTGATAGGCCTTCTGGCGTTCCTCCTTCTTCATGTCGTGGATGATCAGACCCACGGTAAGGCCCATGAAGCGGTGGACCTTGCCCATCCACTCGGAGTCACGCTTGGCCAGGTAGTCGTTGACGGTGACGATGTGAACGCCCTCGCCGGTCAGCGCGTTCAGATAGGCAGGCAGGGTGGCCACCAGCGTTTTGCCTTCGCCGGTCTTCATCTCGGCGATGCGGCCCTGGTGCAGCACGATGCCGCCCACCAGCTGGACGGGATAGGGGCGCATACCCAGCACGCGGTCCGCGGCCTCCCGCACGGCGGCAAAGGCCTCCGGCAGGATGTCGTCCAGCGTCTCACCGTTGGCCAGACGCTCCTTGAACTCCGGGGTCTTGGCCTGAAGCTCGGCGTCGGTCAGCTGCTTGTACTCGTCCTCCAGGGCGGTGATCTTGTCTACGATGGGGTAGATGCTCTTCAGCTCCCGCTGGCTGTAGGTGCCGAAGACCTTGGTAAACAGTCCCATATATTCTGTATCCTTTCTAAGTAAAAAGATAATCGTACATAATTATACCAGTAGAGTATACCACACTCTTTTGTCTAATGCAAAAAGATTTTCTGTGAACAGTTATCGGTCAGTCGTGCCGCTTTGCGGTTGTGCAGCGCGGAAAAGTGTGGTATACTGACGGTACTATCAAAGAGAAGGAGTTTTCGCCATGAAGCTGCGTTTTTACGGCGCTGACCGGTGCGTTACCGGCAGCTGCCATTGTCTGGAGGTCAACGGCAAGCATATCCTGGTGGACTGCGGCCTGCAGCAGGGCCGGGACGAGATCGACAACACCGCGCTGCCCTTTCACCCCGGCAGCATTGATGTGGTGCTGGTGACCCACGCCCATATCGACCACTCCGGCCGCATCCCCATGCTCATCAAAAATGGCTTTCAGGGTAAGATCATTACCACCCGCCTGACCGCCGATCTGCTGGACATTATGCTCCAGGACTCCGCCCATATCCAGGAGCAGGACGCGGAGTACCAGAACCGCAAGAACAAGCGCGCCGGACGTCCGGAGGTAGAGCCGATCTACACCGTGGCCGACGCCCTGCGGGTGCGGGAGTTTATCCAGACCTGCGAGTACGGCGAGGAGGTCCCGGTGGTGGAGGGCGTCACCGCCCGGTTCATCGACGCCGGCCACCTGCTGGGCAGCGCCAGCATCAAGCTCACCTGCCATGAGGGTGATGAAACGCGCACCGTGGTGTTCTCCGGCGATATCGGCAATGTGGATCAGCCCATCATCCGCGATCCCCAGTTCTTCGACAGCGCGGACTATGTGCTCACCGAGTCCACCTACGGCGACCGCAACCACACCGAGGTGTGGAGCTACACCGGCCAGCTGGCGGAGATCATCGACGAAACGCTGGGCCGCGGCGGCAACGTGGTCATCCCCTCCTTCGCCGTGGGCCGCACCCAGGAGCTGCTGTATTTCATCCGCGAGATCAAGGATAAAAATCTGGTCACGTCCGTCAAGGACTTCCCGGTGTACGTGGACAGCCCGCTGGCCAAGAAGGCCACCACCATCTTCTGCGGCGATCTGCGGGGCTATCTGGACGAGGACGCTCTGGCGTTGGTGCAGGACGGCACCCATATGTTCAGCTTCCCCGGCCTGCACCTGACCGAGACGGTAGACGAGTCCAAGCTGCTGAACGTGGACAAGACCCCCAAGGTCATTATCTCCGCTTCCGGTATGTGCGACGCGGGCCGTATCCGCCACCATCTGAAGTATAACCTCTGGCGCGCCGACAGCGCCGTGGTGTTCGTGGGATTTCAGTCCCCGGGCACCCTGGGCCGCAACCTGCTGGACGGGGCCGACAGCGTCAAGCTCTTCGGCGAGGATGTGGCCGTCCGGGCCAAGATCGTCAACTTCCCCGGCCTCAGCTCTCACGCCGACCATGACCATCTGGTGGACTGGATCAAGCACTTTGATCCGGCGAAGACTACCCATGTGTTCGTGGTCCACGGTGACCGCGAGGTGGCGCCCGTCTACGCCGAGACGGTAAAGGGGCTGGGCTTTGCAGCCCACGCGCCCCAGTATACCGAGGAGTATGACCTGATCGCCGACAAGCAGCTTGCCCCCGGCTACCTGCCGGAGCGCAAGACCCGCGCCTATGAGGGCGCGCCCAAGGCCACGGCGGCGTACCAGAAGCTGGTCCAGCTGGGCGATATGCTCATCGGTCTCATCCGCCGCAGCAAGGGCCGGGACAACAAGACGCTGGCCGCCTTTGCCGATGCCATCGGCAAGGTCATCAGCAAGTTCGAGTTCTGAGCCGTGCCGGAGAAGAACAAGACTTACCGCGCCCGCATCGAGGGGTATACCTCCGAGGGCTTGGGCGTGGCCCGCATCGACGGGCAGGCGGTGTTCGTCCACCGGGCGCTGCGGGGCGAGGACTGTGATGTGCTCATCCTGAAGGCGCTGAAAAACGCCGCCTTCGGCAAGGCGGTGCGGGTATACGCGCCCTCGCCCCACCGGGTGGAGCCGGACTGCCCGTACTATGGGCGGTGCGGCGGCTGCGACTTCCGCCACATGGATAGGGAAGAGGAGCTGGAGGCCAAGCTCCAGCGGGTGCAGGACGCCCTGCGCCGCATCGGCGGCAGCGATGTGACAGTGGAGGGTATCCTCTCCGGTGCGCCGCTGCACTACCGCAACAAGAGCCAGTATCCTGTGGACGCCGGTGGACAGGTGGGCTTTTACAAGGCCCGCAGCCATCAGGTGATCCCGGTGGACTGCTGCCGGATACAGAAGCCCCAGGCCGACGCGGCGGCGGAGGCCCTGCGGCGGTACATCCGGGAGTGCGGCGTGCCCTGTTACGATGAAAGGACCCGGCGGGGTCTGGTGCGGCACCTGTATGTCCGCACGAACAGCGCGGGGCAGTCATTGGTCTGCGTGCTGGTCAACGGGAAGAAGCTGCCCCGCGAGGACGCGCTGGTGTCGTTTATGCGGCAGGCGCTGCCGAATGCCGTGGGCGTGGTGCTGGGCGTGAACACCCAGCCCACCGGGGCTGTACTGGGCAGTGAATACCGCACCCTGTGGGGCGCGGACGTGCTGGAGGATACCCTGTGCGGCCTGTCCTTCCGGCTGAGCGTGCCGTCCTTTTATCAGGTGAACCATGACATGGCGGAGGTGCTGTACGATACCGCTGTGGACTTCGCGGGACTGACCGGGCACGAGACGGTGCTGGACCTGTACTGCGGCGCGGGCACCATCACCCAGGTGATGGCCCGGCGGGCGGCGAGGGTCATCGGCGCGGAGATCGTGCCGGAGGCCATTGCCGATGCCAAAGAAAACGCAAAACGCAACGGCATCGGAAATGTGGAGTTCCTCTGCGGCGACGCGGCGGACGCGGCGGCGGACTTCGCCGCCCGGGGCCTGCGCCCGGACGTGATATGCGTGGACCCGCCCCGCAAGGGGCTCAGCCCGGAGGTGGTCGCCGCAGCGGCATCGATGGCGCCGCAGCGTATCGTCTACGTCTCCTGTGATCCGGCGACGCTGGCGCGTGATGTGAAGCTGTTTGCACAGGAGGGCTATGCCGCCGTCCGCGCCGCGGCGGTGGATATGTTCCCCGGTACGGCGAATGTGGAGACGGTTGTCTTGCTTTCCAAGGGTGAGGTCGACTCGAAAAAGATTCG
>ERZ1673702.2802-NODE-2802-length-14549-cov-5.998413_pt1 | contig 14549 bp, 10 predicted proteins | sample MGYA00580232_ERZ1673702 | MGnify/ENA primary metagenome ERZ1673702 (study PRJEB41218, sample SAMN15661792) | gut metagenome | host: Homo sapiens | place: Canada: London | collected 2015-08-20/2019-03-30 | study: EMG produced TPA metagenomics assembly of... | reverse complement strand
CCCCGGACCCGGCCGAGCGAATCATCGACCGCCAGCAGGCTCGACAGCATGGGCTCGTCGTAAATTCCTCCGCCGAGACGGCAATAATAGATCGCATCCGTCGAGCCGGTCATGCCGATCCTATCGCCGGGCCTGACGATGACGGGTTTGCCTCCGCGATCCCCGGCTGCGGCTCTTCCGGCTTTCGGGCGGTAGGTCATCAGGTAGTACTGGTCGTGTTCCGACTTCCCCCGATGACGGAATGCGCCCGGTTTGCGGACTACGACGTCGAATCCCGGGCCGTACTTCCATGAAGGCAGGAGAATACGCTCGAAACGGAGGGTGTCTCCGGCTTGCAGTCCCTCGATCCTTCCCTCCAGTCTGAATCCCCGGGCATAGGCACAGGCTGCCGTCATGGTCAGGGCGCAGCATGACAGGAGGAGTTTGTATCGTAGGGCCATGATAGCTGTTTTAATGCTTATTTGCCGGATTCGAGCGCCGCCAACTGTTCGCGGATCGCCGTGATCTTGGCTTCGGCGTCGGCCTGCTTGGCGCGCTCGTTGGCCACCACCTTCTCGGGCGCCGAGGCGACGAACCGCTCGTTCGAGAGCTTCTTCATCACCGAGGCGAGGAATCCCTCGTAGTAGGCCAGATCGTCCGCGAGTTTTTTGCGCTCGGCCTCGGCGTCGATCTTTCCGGCCATCGGCACGAAGTACTGCGTCGTCTTGACGATGAACGCCGCGGCCGCCGGGTCCTTCTCCGCCACGGTCTCGATGGCCGTGAGGTTGGCCATCTTCATCACGACGGGGGCGAACTCCGCGGGATAGTTCTCATCGGCGATGACCCGGAGCGTCAGCGCCTCTTTCTGCGGCAGGCTCTTCTGGTTGCGGATGTTGCGCACCGAGGTGATGATCTCCTTCGCCAGTTCGAAGCGCGCCAGCATCGCGGCGTCTTCGGCCGCAGGCTCGGGCATCTGCGCCACGCAGATCGAAGCGCCTTCGGCGCGGGGCGCGAGGTCCTGCCAGATCTCTTCCGTGACGAACGGCATGAAGGGGTGCAGCACGCGCATCAGGGCGTCGAAATAGCCCTTCGTCGCCACCATCGTCGGGGCGTCGATGGGCTGTCCGTAGGCGGGCTTCGCCATCTCGAGGTACAAGCCGCTGAAATCGTCCCAGAAGAGGCGGTAAGCCTCCTTGAAGGCCTCCGAGATGCGGTATGACTTGAAATCCTCGGCGATCTGGCGCAGCGAGCGGCCCAACGCCTGCCCGAACCATGCCACGGCCAGACGGTTGTTCTCGCTTTGCGCCGCCGCGGCGTCCACCGCCCAGCCGTTCAGGAGGCGGTAGGCGTTCCAGATTTTGTTGCCGAAGTTGCGGCCCTGCTCGCACAGCGCCTCGTCGAACATCACGTCGTTGCCAGCCGACGAGGAGATCAGCATGGCCATGCGCACGCCGTCGGCGCCGAACTTTTCGATCAGCTCCAGCGGATCGGGCGAGTTGCCCAGCTGCTTGGACATCTTGCGGCCGATCTTGTCGCGCACGATACCCGTGAAATAGACGTTGCCGAAGGGCTTCTCGCCGCGATATTCGTAACCGGCCATGATCATGCGCGCCACCCAGAAGAAGATGATGTCGGGGCCCGTCACCAGATCGGCCGTCGGGTAGTAGTAGCGAATCTCCTCGTTGTCGGGGTTGCGGATGCCGTCGAAGACCGAAATCGGCCACAGCCACGACGAGAACCACGTGTCGAGCACGTCTTCGTCCTGCCGCAGGTCGCTGAGCTGCAACGCGGCGTCGCCCGTCTTCTCGCGGGCCAGCGCCAGCGCCTCCTCGGCCGTTTCGGCCACCACGTAACCGCCTTTGGGCAGGTAGTAGGCGGGAATGCGCTGCCCCCACCACAACTGGCGCGAGATGCACCAGTCCTTGATGTTCTCCATCCAGTGACGGTAGATATTCTTGTATTTTTCGGGGACGAAACGGATTTCGTCCTCCATGACGGCGCGCGTGGCGGGCTTCGCCAGCTCCTCCATCGAAAGGAACCACTGCATCGAAAGCTTCGGCTCGATAGCCACGCCCGTGCGCTCGGAGTAGCCCACGTTGTTCGTATACTCCTCGGTCTTTTCGAGCAGACCGGCACGTTGCAGGTCGCCCTCGATCACGCGGCGCAGCTCGAAGCGATCCATCCCCTCGTAGATACCCACCTTGCCGTTGATCGTCCCGTCGTCGTTGAAGATGTCGATCGTCTCCAACCCGTATTTCTCGCCCAGCATGTAGTCGTTCACGTCGTGCGCCGGCGTCACCTTCAAGGCACCCGTGCCGAAGGCGATGTCTACATACGTGTCGCGGATCACCGGAATCGAGCGCCCGACGAGCGGCACCACCACGCGGGCGTCCTGCGGCAGCCACTCGTAGCGCTCGTCGTCGGGATTGACGCACAGCGCCGTATCGCCCAGAATGGTCTCGGGGCGCGTCGTAGCCACGACGAGGTATTTGTCCGTCCCCTCGACCGCATAGCGCAGGTAGTAGAGCTTGCCGTGCGACTCCTTGAAGACCACCTCTTCGTCCGACAGCGCGGTCCTGGCCGCGGGATCCCAGTTGACCATGCGCACGCCGCGGTAGATGCGCCCCTTGCGGTAGAGGTCGCAGAAGACCTTGATGACCCCCTCGGTGCGGATGTCGTCCATCGTGAAACAGGTACGGTCCCAGTCGCACGAAGCCCCCAACTTGCGCAGTTGCCGCAGAATCACGCCGCCGTACTGCTCCTTCCACTCCCACGCGTATTCGAGGAACTTCTCGCGCGTGAGCGACGACTTCTCGATGCCGCGCTCCTTGAGCTTGGCCACCACCTTCGCCTCGGTAGCGATCGAGGCGTGGTCCATACCCGGCACCCAGCAGGCATTTTTTCCCTGCATGCGGGCGCGGCGGATCAGCACGTCCTGCAACGTATTGTTGAGCATGTGGCCCATGTGGAGCATCCCCGTCACGTTGGGCGGCGGAATGACGACCGTATAGGGTTCGCGCGCATCGGGTTCGGAGTGGAACAGTCCGTGCCGCTCCCAGTAGTCGTACCATTTCTGCTCGATCTCCTGCGGAGCGTATTTGTCGGCAATCTGCATATCGGATAAATTTTATTACGTTGAACTTCTTCGCCCGCTTTCCGCTTCCGCAAACACCGGCTCTACCGGCCTCCGCAGATTCGAAAACGTTTGTCAGGCAAGGTGCAAAGTTATAATTTTTCCGGTAAAAGTACGCTTTTTTCACCGCGTTCCCGCTCTTCGGTCCGATTTTTCGTCCGCCGATGAAAAAAGAGAACCCCGCCGTCCATTTTCCGCCCGCAAAATTTGGAGGGGGGGGGTGATTTGTCCTAAATTTGTCCTCCGCAAACCATTTAACCCAAACTCTATGCAACTCAAAACCCTCCTCGGCGCCGCACTGCTTCTGCTCGCCGGTGCAGCACAGGCCCAAACGATTCCCGAAACGACGCCCGAACCCGAATTCATCGGAGAGATCGTGACCGTGCGACCCGACGGCACGGTCGCCAAACTCGAAAAGCAATCCGTCCAGATGCGCACGCGAGCCAATGCGAGCGCCGTCATCTTCGGTATCGGCAAGGCCAAGACGAAACTCATCATCGAAGGGCCGAAAGCCGGCGTGCGCCTGACGGTGGGCCAACCGGCCAGCTTCATCGTGCGCGCCGTCGACAACGCCACCGATCCCATGTCGATCATCAACGTCTTCCGCTTCGAAGCCAAGAAAGACAAGCGCATGGCCGAAATGGCCTCGGTCAGCAGTTTCGGCAGCGTGAAATCCAACAAGCTGGAACGCCTTTCGTTCACAGGCCGCAAATTCGGAGAGAGCTCCTACCTGATCACCCTCGACGAAACTCCCGCCGGCGAATACGGTATCACGATCTCCAACCCGAACAACATCGACGAGAAACAGGTCATCGTATCGACCTTTGCGATCGACTGAGCCTCAGCCGGACCTTCCGACGATCTACGGCAGCGGATTGTCCGCTGCCGTATCTTTTTTCGCCGCACATCCCGCCCGCACCTGCCGAAGCGGCGACCGACTGACACGCTCTCCCCTCGTTGGCAGCCGGCTGCCAAAATGACAGACATGTCCCGACGGACCTCCGGTTCCTTTTTCATACAACCCCCTCAGCCATCGTCCGATAGTGCATACCGCAGACACCGACAGGCACCGGTCGTCCGCTGCACCGCAGCGCTGCGGCATAAATAGTGTTGATAACTTCTTAACAAGCCAAAGACTTATATAAAATATTATACAAAAAAAAGCGTTATCTTTGCAACTTGATTGAAAGACCATATGAGTAAAAGAGATAAAATCGAACTGAAAGAACTGGAATCGCTGCCCGAAGCGCTCGACGGCAACCACCGCGTCATCCCCATCGTCACCGGCGAGGACGACACGGTCGAAGAGGTCGCCGTCCCCGAAATACTTCCCGTGCTGACGCTGCGCAGCTCGGTGCTGTTTCCGGGCGCCATCACCCCCGTCACGGTGGGCCGCTCGCGGAGCATGACGCTCGTGCGCGACACCAACGCCCGCAACGGGATGCTGGCCGCCGTCCTGCAACGCGACGGCGACGTGGAAGAGCCCAAGGCGGAGGACATGTACCGCATCGGTACGGCCGCCCGCATCATGAAGATATTGGAGATGCCCAACGGCAACCTCACGGTCATTCTCAACGGTTTGGAGAAGGTCGAGATCGGCGAATACGTCTCGTCCGACCCCTATCTGCAAGCCAGGGTGACCCCGTTGAAGGATTCGACGCCCGACGAGAAGAACGTCGAGTTCAACGCACTTGTGGATTCGATCCGCGACGTGGCGCTCAATATCATCAACATCTCGCCCAACATGCCCAAGGAGGCGATTTTCGCCATCAAGAACATCGACTCGCGGCGAGGTATCATCAACTTCATCTGCACCAACCTCGAACTGTCGGACGAAGACCGGCAGTCGCTGCTCGAAGCGCCGGGGCTGCTGGCGCGCGCGCGCAAACTGCTCGAAATACTGATCCGCGACCAACAGCTCATCGAGTTGAAGAACGAGATCCAGGAGAAGGTCAAGCAGGAGATCGACAAGCAGCAGCGCGACTACTACCTCCAGCAGCAGATGCGCACCATCCAGGACGAACTGGGCGACGGCGCCGACGCTGAACTGGACGAGATGCGCGAAAAGGCCAAGCAGAAGAACTGGCCCAAGGAGGTGGCCGAACTCTTCGAGAAGGAGTTGCAGAAACTCGAACGGCTCAACCCCGCCGTAGCCGAATATTCGGTGCAGGTAACCTACCTGCAACTGTTGCTCGAACTGCCGTGGAACGACTGTACGAAGGACAATCTCGACCTCAAACAGGCGCGCGAGCAGCTCGACCACGACCATTTCGGCCTCGAAGAGGTCAAGGAGCGGTTGCTGGAACACCTGGCGGTCATCAAGTTGAAGGGCGACCTCAAATCGCCGATCCTCTGTCTCTACGGCCCTCCGGGCGTAGGCAAGACCTCGCTGGGCAAATCGGTCGCAGCGGCGCTGGGGCGTAAGTTCGGCCGCATCGCACTGGGCGGCCTGCACGACGAAGCGGAGATCCGCGGCCACCGCCGCACCTACATCGGGGCGATGCCGGGTCGGATCGTACAGACGATCAAGCGGTGCGGCTCGTCGAACCCGGTCATCATCCTCGACGAGGTGGACAAGATCAGCGTGTCGAACCACGGCGATCCGTCGAGCGCACTGCTCGAAGTACTCGATCCCGAACAGAACACCACGTTCCACGACAACTACCTCGATACGGAGTACGACCTCTCGAAGGTGCTCTTCATCGCCACGGCCAACAACGTCGGCAATATCAATCCGGCGCTGCGCGACCGCATGGAGATGATCAACATCCCGGGCTACATCCTCGAAGACAAGATCCAGATCGCCCTGCACCACCTGCTGCCCAAACAGCGCGAGGCGCACGGCATCAAGGAGCAGGAGCTGATCCTCACGCCGCAGATCGTCGAACAGATCATCGCCGGCTACACCCGAGAATCGGGCGTGCGGTCGCTCGACAAGCACATCGCCAAGCTGGCGCGTTCGCGGGCCAAGCAGATCGCCTCGGAGGAGGCTTTCGCACCCGAACTCGGCGCGAAAGAGGTCGAAAAGATCCTCGGCAAACCCAAATTCCTCAACGAGGAGTACGAGGTGGGCGGCATCGTCGGCGTGGTGACGGGCCTCGCCTGGACGGAAGTGGGCGGCGACATCCTCTACATCGAGTCGGTGCTCACGCCCGGCAAGGGCCGCCTGAGCCTCACGGGCAATCTGGGCGACGTGATGAAGGAGTCGGCCACGATCGCCTTCGAATGGGTCAAGGCACATTGTACGGAACTGGGTATCGATCCCGAGAAATTCGAGAAGTACGACCTCAACATCCACGTGCCCGAAGGCGCCATTCCGAAAGACGGCCCGTCGGCCGGCATCACGATGGTCACGTCGATCGTCTCGACCTACACGGGCCGCAAGGTCCGCGACCGCATCGCCATGACGGGCGAAACGACGCTGCGCGGCCGCGTAACCCCCGTGGGCGGCATCAAGGAAAAGATACTGGCCGCCAAGCGCGCCGGCATCACGACGCTGCTGCTGTCGGAGGAGAACCGCAAGGACATCGAGGAGATCAAGCCCGACTACATCAGGGGGCTGACGTTCCACTACGTCCGCACCAACGACGACGTACTGCAACTGGCGCTCGAACCGCAGGCGCAACAATAACGGATCGGAAGGGAGCCGGAAGAGGGGACTGGAATCCCGCTCTTTCGGCTCCTTTCCTTTTTTAACGGATATGGACTCTCTGAAATTTCTGGCCGTCATTCCGGCCCGTTACGCTTCGACACGGTTTCCGGGCAAACCGCTGGCACGGCTCGGCGGCGAACCGGTCATCCGGCACGTCTGGAAGCAGGTGACGCAGGTGTTCGCCGACGCAGCCGTCGCCACCGACGATCCGCGCATCTACGACGCGGTGGAGGCCTTCGGCGGCCGTGCCGTCATGACCTCGCCCGATCACCGCAGCGGCACCGACCGCTGTCGGGAAGCCGTCGACAAACTGGGCGGCGACCCCGACGTCATCGTCAACGTACAGGGCGACGAACCCTTCATCGCCCCCTCGCAGTTGCAGGCGATCGCCCGCTGCTTCGACGATCCGTCGACCGACATCGCCACGCTCGTCAAACCCTTCACCGAGGCCGACGGACTCGACGCACTGGAAAATCCCAATTCGCCGAAAGTCGTGCTCGGCAGCGCGGACCAGGCACTCTATTTCTCGCGCTCGGTGATCCCCTACCTGCGGGGCGTGCCGCGCGAGGAGTGGCTCGCACGCCATACCTTCTACAAACATATCGGCATGTACGCCTTCCGCCGCGAGACGTTGTACAAGGTGACCGCCCTGCCCCAGTCGGCACTCGAACGGGCCGAATCGCTCGAACAGTTGCGGTGGCTGGAAAACGGGTTCCGCATCCGTGCAGGTATCTCCGACGTCGAGACGATCGGCATCGACACGCCGGAGGATTTGGCGAAGGCGGAAGAATTCTTAAAATTAAAAATGAAAAACTAAGGATCGGAAATCAGGGAGGGGGCTTCGGCCGAACGACGGTTGCCCGCAGCCATGCAAAACCCGACCCGGATTTCAATCCTCGGCTTTCAACCGCTAATTCTCGACTTATGAATACCACATTCATCGCGGGGCCGTGCGTGATCGAATCGGCCGAACTTCTCGATACGGTGGCGGCCCGACTGACGGAGATCAACCGCAGACTGGGCGTGCAGATCATCTTCAAAGCGTCGTTCGACAAGGCCAATCGCACGTCGATCCGCTCCTATCGGGGCGTCGGCATGGAGAAGGGATTGCAGATGCTCGCCGACGTGCGGTCGAAATGGGGTCTGCGGCTGCTCACGGACATCCACGAATCATGGCAGGCGGCGCCCGTAGGCGAGGTGGTCGACGTGATTCAGATTCCGGCCTTCCTCTGCCGCCAGTCCGACCTTCTGGTCGCCGCAGCGAAGACGGGGCGCACGGTCAACATCAAGAAGGCGCAGTTCCTCTCGGGCGAAGACATGCGCTACCCCTATGAAAAGGCTTGCGACGCCGGTGCGGCCGACGTGTGGCTCACCGAACGCGGCAATTCGTTCGGCTACAACAATCTGGTGGTCGACTTCCGCAACATCCCCGACATGCTGCGCATCGCGCCGACGGTGGTCATGGACTGCACGCACTCGGTGCAGCGTCCGGGCGCCGCAGGCGGCAAAACGGGCGGCAACCGCGAATTCGTGCCGGCAATGGCGCTCGCAGCCAAGGCATTCGGTGCCAACGGCTACTTCTTCGAAGTACACCCCGATCCCGACCACGCGCTGAGCGACGGACCCAACATGTTAAACCTCAACGACCTCGAAGGGGTCGTCAAATCCCTACTCTAATGGAGCAGTCCAAACAAAACGAAATCCTGACGGTAGCCCGCGAGGCGATCCGTACCGAAGCCGACGCGCTCGAAAAAATGGAACGGTCGCTCGACGAGCACTTCGTCGAGGCCATCGAGACGATCCTCCAAAGCCGCGGCAAACTCATCATCACCGGCATGGGCAAGTCGGGGCTGATCGGCCGCAAGATGGCCGCCACCTTCGCATCGACGGGCACGCCGAGCTTCTACCTCCATCCGGGCGAAGCGTTCCACGGCGATCTGGGTATGATCTCGAAAGAGGACATCGTGCTGGCGATCTCCTACTCGGGCGAAACGGACGAAGTACTCAAAATCGTCCCCTTCATCCACAACAACGGCAACCGGCTGATCTCGATGACGGGCAATCCGGCCTCCACGCTCGCCATCCACTCGGACATCCACCTCGACGTCTCGGTCGACCACGAGGCCTGCATCCTGCACCTCGCGCCCACGACCTCGACCACGGCGCAGATCGCCATGGGCGACGCGATGGCCGTCGCCCTGATGAAGATGCGCAACTTTTCGAGCAACGACTTCGCACGGCTCCACCCGGGCGGCAGTCTGGGACGCCGGCTGCTGGCTACGGTCGGCGACGTCATGCGCAGCGACAACCTGCCCGTCGTCGGCCCCGACTGCACGGCCAAGGATATGATCCACACGATCAGCCGTTGCGGACTGGGACTGATCGTCGTCTGCGAAGGCGACCGCATCGAAGGCATCGTCACCGACGGCGACATCCGCCGCGCCATGGAGCGTTCGGGAGCCGATTTCATCAACCTGCGTGCCGCCGACATCCTGACGCGCGACCCCAAGCGCATCCACCCCGAAGAGAAACTCATCGAGGCGGAGAAGATGATGACCCGCCACAAGATCACTTCGCTGCTGGTCACCGACCGCGACGAACGCCTGGCAGGTGTCATCCAGATCTACGACATCAAACTCTGACGGCAGCTCCGCCCGACGGATACCAGCGGGACGGCCTGTGGGCCGTCCCGCTGGCTTTTTAACGATCCCCCCGTCGGCATCGCCCGAGGATGCCGGCAGTTCGCCGCCGCCCCACACGGCGGACTGCTACTCGCTCCGGCTCGTGCAGTCTCTGCCGCCGGCGCCGAACCGCCAAAATACGGAGAGCAGCGACCGCCCCGTCGTCGCCCCCGCTCTCCGGCACCGCTTCGTTTTCATCATAAATAGGTATATCGATCCTCCCCTTTTTTTCGTTTCTTTGCTGCGGATCGAATCCCGCCTCCGACCGACAGGCACGGCAGAAACGAATCTTCTCCTTGCGGGAAACGATCGGGGAACGATTTATGCAACAGGATTACAGACATTCATTTTAATCGCACGAAATCATGAACAAAACCGTCGAATTGTTGGGCGACAAGGCCGAATACCTGCTCTCCCACACCTGCAAAACCATCGACAAGAGTACGTTGCACCTTCCCTCCCCGCATACCGTCGAGGAGGTATGGGTAGCCTCCGACCGCAATATCCCGACGTTGAACAGCCTGCAACGTCTGCTGGGACACGGCCGGCTGGGCGGCACGGGCTACGTTTCGATCCTGCCCGTCGACCAGGGCATCGAACACACCGCCGGCGCGTCGTTCGCCCCCAATCCGATCTACTTCGATCCCGAAAATATCGTCCGGCTGGCGATCGAAGGCGGCTGCAACGGCGTAGCCTCGACGCTGGGCGTGCTGGGAGCCGTCGCCCGCCGCTATGCCCACAAGATTCCGTTCGTCGTAAAAATCAACCACAACGAACTGTTGACCTACCCCAACAGTTACGATCAGGTATTGTTCGGTTCGGTCGAACAAGCGTGGGAAATGGGTGCCGTCGCCGTGGGCGCCACGATCTATTTCGGATCGGCCGAAAGCCGCCGTCAGCTCACGGAGATCGCGGCCGCCTTCGAACATGCCCACGATCTGGGCATGGCGACCATCCTGTGGTGCTATCTGCGCAACAACGCCTTCAAGAAGGACGGTGTCGACTACCACAACGCCGCCGACCTGACGGGACAAGCCGACCACTTGGGCGCGACGATCGGCGCCGATATCGTCAAGCAGAAGCTCCCGACCTGCAACGGCGGGTTCCGGGCCATCGGCTTCGGCAAGACCGACGACAAGATGTACACCGAACTCGCGTCCGACCATCCGATCGACCTGTGCCGCTATCAGGTGGCCAACAGCTACATGGGACGTGTCGGCCTGATAAATTCCGGCGGCGAGTCGCACGGCGCCTCCGACCTGGCCGACGCCGTCGCAACGGCCGTCATCAACAAGCGGGCCGGCGGCATGGGCCTCATCAGCGGCCGCAAGGCGTTCCAAAGGCCGATGAACGAGGGCATCGAACTGCTCCATGCCATCCAAGACGTCTATCTCGATCCTTCAATCACCATCGCATAAACCCACACCCATGAAACGAATCGTACTGCTCCGCCACGGGCAGAGCACCTGGAACAAGGAGAACCGGTTTACCGGCTGGACGGACGTCGACCTCACGCAAGAGGGTGTCGCCGAAGCCGTGCGGGCCGGAGAGCTGCTCCGCGACGAAGGCTTCACCTTCGGAAAAGCCTATACCTCCTACCTCAAACGGGCGGTCAAGACACTCGACTGCGTGCTGGACAAGCTGGACGAAGCGTGGATTCCGGTCGAAAAGTCATGGCGGCTCAACGAAAAACACTACGGAATGCTGCAAGGGCTCAACAAAAGCGAAACAGCCGAAAAATACGGCGAGGAGCAGGTACACGTCTGGCGACGGAGCTACGACGTGGCCCCCGACCCGCTGCCCGAGGACGACCCGCGCAACCCGCGTTTCGACGTGTGCTACGCCTGCGTTCCCGACGCCGAACTGCCGCGCACCGAATCGCTCGAACAGACGATCGCACGCATCCTGCCCTACTGGCACTGCGTCGTCTTCCCGTCGCTGATGCGGTACGACAGCCTGCTGGTCGTCGCACACGGCAATTCGCTGCGAGGCGTCATCAAGCATCTCAAAGGAATCCCCGACGACCGGATCGCCGCGCTCAACCTGCCGACGGCCGTACCCTACGTCTTCGAATTCGACGACGCGCTGCGTCTCGTACGCGACTACTATCTCGGCGACCCCGAAGAGATCCGCCGCCGAGCCGAGGCCGTCGCCCGACAGGGCAGCGCCCGCTGACGGAGCGAAAAAGAGGGGCCGGATTTCTGCGAAATCCGGCCCCTTCCCGATTTACATACCCTACAACTCGCCGGCGATCCGCCGCACGGCAGCCCCGGCCCGGGCATAGAGCGACGGCAGATCGACCGTCGACAGCCGGCCGCCGTCGACCACCACTTCGCCGTCGACCACCACCGTATCGACATCGGCCGCCTTGGCACAATAGGCCACGTTGGCTACGACGTCGTGCTGCGGATGATAATAAGGCCTCTGCGTCGAGAGCAATACCAGATCGGCCAGCGCACCCTCCTTCACCACGCCCAACTCGCCGGCATGGCCGATGGCGGCCGCACCGCAGACCGTCGCCATGCGGAGCAGTTCGTAGGCCGGCACGGCACAGGGATCCATCGTCGTCACCTTTTGCAGGAACGAAGCGTTGCGCATCTCCTCCCACATGTCCAGATCGTTGTTCGAACTGGGGCCGTCGGTGCCCACCGTACAGTTCACCCCTTCGGTACGCAGCCGTTCGATCGGCGCGACGCCGCTCGCGATCTTCATGTTGCTCGTCGGGCAATGCGCCACGTGCACGCCCCGCTCGCGCAGGATGCGGCGATCCCCGTCGGTCAGGTGCACGCAGTGTGCGGCGATCAGCCCCCCGTCGAGCACTCCCAGCGAATCGAGATACTCCACGGGCGTCGCGCCGTAACGCTCGCGGATCATGCGCACCTCGTCGAGCGTCTCGGCGATGTGCGTCGTCATCGGGATGCCGTAACGACGGCAGGCCTCCATCCCGCGCCGCAGATTCTCCGCCGAACAGGTGTAGGCGGCATGAGGCGCCAGTCCCGCACGGATGCGCGACGATCCCTCGCATTTCTCGACGAGCGCGGGCAGGTCGCTTTCGAAGGCTTCGAGCCGCGTATCGAGGTAGCTCGCACAGAGCAGCGCCCGCATCCCCGCGCGATCGACCGCATCGAAAACCGCCGCCTCCGACCAGTACATGTCCACGACCGACGTCACGCCGCCCAGCAGCATTTCGGCCGCGCCGAGCAGTGCGCCCACGCGGATGTCGTCGTCGGTCTGGCGCGCTTCGAAAGGCCAGATATGGTCGTTGAGCCACTCCATGAGGGCCATATCGTCGGCATAGCTTCGTTGGAGCGTCATGGCCATGTGGCAATGGGTATTCACTAGTCCGGGCATCAGGATTCCGCCCCGGCCGTCGATCTCGCGCGCGCCGGCGTGCGCCGCACGCCACGCTTCGGCCGCAGCCGCATCGGCCGTCACCAGTGCGATGCGGCGTCCCTCGACGCCGACGTACCCGTCGAAACAGTTCGGTTCGCCGGCTGCCGCCGTCATCGGCAGCACCTTGCAGTTTCGGAAAAACAGTGTCATAATTTCTTTACGTCGATCGAATTTCCCCGCACCGTAAGGACATTGCGCCCCTCGATCGAGGTGGAAAAGATTTGAATCACCTTGCTGAAAGCCCCGGGCTCCTTCTTGTGCGGCTCGTAGATCACCTTGACGACGCCGCGCTCGCCCGGTGCTACGGGCCGTTTCGAGAAGGAGGCTTTCGTGCAGGTACACGAAGTCAGCACGCGCAGCAGCACCAGCGGTTCCGTCCCGTCGTTCACGAATTCGAACTCACGCACCAGATTACCGCCCTTGCGGGGGATGTCGCCGAAATCGTGCGTTGTCTCGTAGAAATGGAGATGAGCGCCGCCCTGCACGCGGCCGGCGTAGGTCGCGGCGATCGAATCGGCCTTGATACGTGCGGCGCGGCGCTGTGCCGCCGCACCCGCCGACAAAAACAGGCAGAGCGTCAGCAGAAACAGCGCTTTGCCGCCGAACGGGAACGGTGTCCGGCCGTATACGGCGACCGGCGGTCGGGAAGAGACATTTTGCATCGTCAATTCATTTTGAATACATAGGTTATCATACCGCCCTGCACGAAGCTGGCGCTCTCGGTAAAGCGGGCCTTCATCGCCGCACGTTTGGCAGCCTCCACCAGCGTGGCGTTGCTCGTCGTCGATCCCTGCGCGTGAAACTCGGCGCTCGTCACGCGCCCCGCGGCGTCGACCGTCACGTCGATAATCACCTTGCCCGTCACGTTGGCCTTGTAGTCGGGTTTGGGGAGCGCCCCCACCAGCCCGCGCCCTTCGAGCCCCTTGTCGAGGTTCCCGCTCACCGCATCGAGCCCCGAACCGGTTCCGGAAGCCGTGTTCGCCTTCCCCTCCGGCGCTTTGGGATTGCCCGTATCTTCGGGCTCGTCGGGGCCGTCCTTGGCCATCTTGAAGAGTGCCTTGGGATTGACCGTTCGCGTCGCCTCGTCGGAACCTTTGGCCTGATCGAACGACTCCTCGTCGTCGATCTGCGTATGCTCCGGCTCGACGACGGCCGGGCGGGGCGGAACGGGCGGATCGGGGACCTTCGGCTCCTCGAACTCGACCAGAATCGCATCGGCCTGCCGTATCGGCAGGCTCGCATCGACCGATACGAACAGAAACGCCGCGGCCAGCAGCGCGCCGTAGAGGCCGGCCGCCAGCCACGCCCACCGGCGCGAAGAGTTGTTATCGGGGTTGTAGTACTGCATGGCGTACCGTTCAGGGTTGCGTGGCCAGAATCAACTTGTAGTTGCGGTCTTTGGCGATGTTCATCACCTTGACCACCTCGTCCACAGCAACGGTCTTGTCGCAATGCAGCGAAACGGTCGGATCCTCCTTCCCGTCGAGCCGCACGCGCAGCGCCTGCTCCACGCCGTCGATCCCGCTGACCTTCTCCAACTCCACATAATAGTTGTACCCGCTGCCGGCCTGCTGGATCGAAACCGTGGTGATCGCCTTGTCTTTAAGCTGGTTGGCGCTCTTTGGAAGCATCAGCTTCAACGCGTTGGGGTTGATGAGCGTCGTAGCGATCAGCAGGAACAGCAGCAGCAGGAACATCAGGTCGGTCATCG
>ERZ1673702.2796-NODE-2796-length-14587-cov-12.108244_pt1 | contig 14587 bp, 8 predicted proteins | sample MGYA00580232_ERZ1673702 | MGnify/ENA primary metagenome ERZ1673702 (study PRJEB41218, sample SAMN15661792) | gut metagenome | host: Homo sapiens | place: Canada: London | collected 2015-08-20/2019-03-30 | study: EMG produced TPA metagenomics assembly of... | reverse complement strand
GTCTCGCCGGAGGTGTCCACTACCACATCGGTAACGGCGCTGTCGGAGAAGGTCATGGTGACCTTGACGGTGGAGGAGATGCCCTCGGCAGTGCCCTCATAGGTGCCGGGGATGTAGGTGCCGGTTGCACCGGAAGCGGCAGCGCTGCCGGAAGCAGCGGTGGAGGTGGAGCCGGAGGCTGCATTGCAGGCAGCCAGAGCGCCGGCGGTCACACCGCTCATGGCGGCGGCAGCGGCGATCTTCAGAAAGCCTTTGCGGGAGATCTTGTTCATAGGGATGCTCTCTTTCTCTTCATTGTTTGAATTCTTCTTTGTCCTTCCGCAATGCACAAGGATTGCGTAATCTTTAACAATTATAGCGATGACGGAGGGATTTTACAATTCAAATAAATTATATTATAATGAAGCAAAACTTATTTATTGCAAAAGGAGCAACACCATGAGCTTGAAGGCATTGCAGGGATTTGTGAGAATCGTGGAACTGGATAGTTTTTCGGAGGCGGCAGATGCGCTGTTTTTGTCACAATCTGCGCTGTCTCAGCAGATCCGCGTGTTGGAGGCACAGCTGAAAGTCCAGCTGTTTCAGCACGCGCAGCGCCGGGTGGTGCTGACTCCGGCAGGATGGGAATTTTATCCAAAGGCAAAGCAACTGCTGGAATTATACGATGATGCAGTAAACTGTGCGCAGGCAGCGGAACTGAATGCAAACCCGCCCAAACGGCATCTGCTGATCGGGCATCAGAATATGCCGCTGCAGATGCTGGGATTTGACCTGTTTGCCGTCACAGAAGAGCTGAGCACCCGCTTTTCCCCCTTGATGTACAGCTGTGCCAACCGAAAGGATATCGGGCGTGCACTGCTAAACGGTGAGATCGATCTTTCGCTGCAGATCGAGTGTGCGGAGATCGCAGCAGGAGGTCTGCATTTTTACCCGGCAGTTTATATGCCGGAGATCGGCATCCCGTTCCATACGCCGCCAGAGGTGCCCCGCGGACACATTCCATTGGAGCAGGCGGTAAAATATCGGTGGATGTTTGCTGGAACACCGGAGCAATCACTGTATGAGACGGCGTTGCTGCACGAGGCTTCGAGGCGGCGGGCAGAGATCATCCGCGGCGTAAAAAGTGTGCAGTATAAGCTGCCAAGCCTGATGCTGACCCCGGCGGTGTACTACCGCAGACCGAATCTTGAGCAGGTGTTTGTTCTGGATTGGAACAAGGGAATGCGGTTTGGTATCGTTACAAAAGCGGAGCCTGATCCGGTGGTGGAGGAATATGTGCGTCAGTTACAGCACCTGCTGCCCCTGCTCTCTGAAAAATTGTTCGGCATGAAGCTGGAACCGGTGGAGGACTGAGAGGGTTCATCCCGTAAAAGCACCTGTTCTCGCTGCGTTTTGGCCGCAGGCCAACAGCAGCCACGATGCCGCTGCCCGGAACGACCCTTCCCGTGAAAAGGCAAATCCGGCGGGGCCGCAGCCCTGCCGGATTTGCAAAATCTAAAATAATATTTCCGCTGAAGATGCCCAGAGCAACGCGGAGGGCATTTCAAATCGTTCGTGTTACTCCACCACGTCCTCGAACTGGCTGTTGTACAGGTCGGCATAGAAGCCGCCGGCCTCGATCAGCTGGTCGTGGGTGCCCTGCTCCACGATGTCGCCGTCCCGCATCACCAGGATCAGGTCGGCGTCCTTGATGGTGGACAGGCGGTGGGCGATGACAAAGCTGGTGCGGCCCTCCATCAGGCGGTCCATGGCGGTCTGGATGCGCTGCTCGGTGCGGGTGTCCACACTGCTGGTGGCCTCATCCAGAATGAGGATGCGGTTGTCGGCCAGGATGGTGCGGGCGATGGTGAGCAGCTGCTTCTGGCCCTGGCTCACGTTGGAGGCGTCCTCGTTCAGCTCCATCTGGTAGCCGCCGGGCAGGGTGCGGATGAAGTGGTCGGCGTTGGCAGCCTTTGCGGCGGCAATGACCTCCTCGTCGGTGGCGTCCAGACGGCCGTAGCGGATGTTCTCCATGATGGTGCCCTTGAACAGCCAGGTGTCCTGCAGCACCATGCCGAAGCCCTCGCGCAGAGCGCTGCGGTCAAAGTCGCGCACGTCGTGGCCGTTCAGGGTGATGGAGCCGGCGTCCACATCGTAGAAGCGCATGAGCAGCTTGACCATGGTGGTCTTGCCCGCGCCGGTGGGGCCGACGATGGCCACCTTCTGGCCGGGCTTCACCGTACAGCTGAAGTCGTGGATGATGGTCTTGTCCGGGGTGTAGCCGAATTTGACGTGGTCGAAGGTCACCTGACCGTCGATGCAGGCGGGATCTGCCCGGCGGGCCGGGTCGGCGGTCTGGTCCTCTTCCGGCTCGTTCAGGAACTCGAACACCCGCTCGGCGGCAGCGGCCATGCTCTGCAGCATGTTGGACACCTGCGACAGCTGCTGGATGGGCTGGGTGAAGTTCTTGACGTACTGGATGAAGGCCTGGATGTCGCCGATGGTGATGGTGCCGTTGGCGGCAAAGATGCTGCCCACGATGGCCACCGCCACATAGCCCAGGTTGCCCACAAAGTTCATGATGGGCATCATCAGGCCCGAGAGAAACTGGCTCTTCCAGGCGGATTCGTACAGCTTGTCGTTGGCGGCGTTGAAGTCGTTCAGCACCACGGCCTCGCGGTTGAAGGCCTTGACCACGTTGTGGCCGGAGTAGATCTCTTCCACCTGGCCGTTCACCACGCCCAGGGTGGCCTGCTGGGCCTTGAAGTACTTCTGGCTGAACCTGACCACCAGCAGCACCAGTGCCAGCGACACCGGCAGGATCAGCAGGGCGATGAGGGTCATGCGGGGGCTGATGGACAGCATCATGATCAGCACGCCGATCATGGTGGTGATGCTGGTGATCAGCTGGGTGATGCTCTGGTTCAGGCTCTGGCCCAGGGTGTCCACGTCGTTGGTGATGCGGGACAGCACCTCGCCCACGGTGCGCTTTTCAAAGTAAGCCAGGGGCAGGCGGTTGATCTTCTGGCTGATCTGGCGGCGGAAGTCGTAGCACACTTTCTGGGAAAGGCCGGTCATCAGCCAGCCCTGGATAAAGCTGAAGGCGCTGCTCAGCAGGTACATGCCCAGCAAAAACAGCAGCACCCGGCCGATATACACAAAGTCGATGCTGCCGGTGCCGCGCAGCTTGGCGATCCAGCCGGTGGCAAGGGCCGTGGTGGCTTTGGCCAGCACCTTGGGGCCGGCAATGTTGAAGATGGTGGACAGAATGGCAAAGACAATGGCCGTGATCAGGGGCAGCTTGTAGTGCCCCATGGTGCCGATCAGCTGCCGCAGCGTGCTCTTGAAGTCCTTGGCGCGCTCGGTGGTCATGCGTCCGGGTCTTGGCATATCACACACCCTCCTTTTCCGTATTCAGTGGTTCAAGGTCCAGTTCCTTCTGGCTCAGCTGGCTGCGGGCGATCTCCTGATACTCCGGGCAGCTGGCCATGAGCTGGGCATGGGTGCCCTTGCCCACCAGACGGCCCTCGTCCAGCACCAGGATCTGGTTTGCGTGCAGCACGGTGGAGATGCGCTGTGCCACGATGATGACGGTGGCGTTGTCGGTCTGGGCCTTCAGGGCGCGGCGCAGGGCCACGTCGGTCTTGTAGTCCAGGGCCGAGAAACTGTCGTCGAACAGATAAATTTTGGGGTCCTTGGCAATGGCACGGGCGATGGACAGGCGCTGTTTCTGGCCGCCGGACACGTTGGAACCGCCCTGTGCGATGGGGCTTGCGTAGCCCTCCGGCTTTGCGTCGATGAACTCGGTGGCCTGTGCGATGGCAGCGGCCTTTTTCACGGCGGCGTCGGTGATGTGGTCCCCGCCGAACTTCAGGTTGCTGTCGATGGTGCCGCTGAACAGTACGCCCTTCTGGGGCACATAGCCCAGCAGGTCGTGCAGCTGTGCCTGGGGCATCTGGCGCACGTCGATGCCGTCCACGGTCACGCTGCCGCCGGTCACGTCGTAGAAGCGGGGGATCAGGTTGAGCAGGGTGGACTTGCCGCAGCCGGTGGAGCCGATGATGGCAGTGGTCTCGCCGGGCTTTGCGGTAAAGCTGATGTGCTCCAGTGCGTCGCTGTCGGCACCGGGGAAGCGGAAGCTCACGTCGTGGAACTCCACCACGCCCTGCCAGTTCTTGTGCTCCTTTGCGGCCTTGGCGTCGGCTTCGTCCGGGTCGTGGATGGTGGCCTTGGTGCGGATGACCTCGTCGATGCGGTCTGCGGCCACACCGGCACGGGGCAGCATGACGGCCACCATGGCCAGCATCAGGAAGGACATGACGATCTGCATGGTGTAGGTGATGAAGGCGATCATCTCGCCCACCTGCATGGTGCCGGCATCCATGGCCTTGCCGCCGAACCACACGATGAGCAGGCTGGTGCCGTTCATGATCAGGGTCATAAAGGGCATCATGGCCACCATGGCGCGGTTGGTGAACAGCTGGGTGCCCATCAGGTCCTTGTTGGCCTTGTCGAAGCGCTGTTCCTCAAACTGTTCGCGGCTGAAGGCACGCACCGGCATAATGCCGGTGAGGATCTCGCGGCTGACGAGGTTCAGCCGGTCCACCAGCGTCTGCATGATCTTGAACTTGGGCATGGCCACGCTCATCAGGAAGAGGATGAGCAGCAGCAGCAAAGCCACGTCCAGCACCACGATCCAGGAAAGGCCCGAGCGGCTGCCGATGACGTGCAGCACACCGCCGATGCCCAGAATGGGCGCATAGGCCACCATGCGCAGCAGCATGACGCAGACGAACTGCACCTGCTGGATGTCGTTGGTGGTGCGGGTGATGAGGGACGCGGTGGAGAAGTTCTCGATCTCCGCATGGGAGAAGTGGATGACGCTGGAGAAGGTCTCGCGGCGCAGGTCGCGGCCGATGGCGGCGGACACCCGGGAGGCCAGGAAGCCCACCGCGATGGACACGGCCACCATCAGCAGGGTCAGGGCCAGCATCTGGCCGCCTACCTTATATAAATAGTGCATCTGCACATCGTGGGCAATGCCCTGGGCCTCGTATTCCAGCCCCGCCAGCAGCAGAGCCTGGCTCTTCAGGTTCTCCACCACGGTGTCGTCCAGCTGGCCGATGGCACCGGTCAGCTGCTGCTGCACGGCGTCGCGGCGGAAGCCGGGCATCTGACTCATGGCGGCAAACTGGCCGCACACGGTGTCCAGGTCCTCCGCCGTGGGGGCCACAGTCTCGGTTTCCGTGTCGGGATTGCGGTCGGCACCGGAGGCCTGCAGGTCCGCAAGGCCGGTCATGCCCATGCCGGTCTGCCCGGCGGGGGTGTTGGCTGCCTGGGCGGCCGCCAGATACAGCACGATATCCGGCGTGGTCACAGCATCTTCCAGCGCAGTGCGCTCGTCGGCGGTCAGGTCGGTGCGCAGGCGCAGCACATCGCCGTCGGCGGTGTAGGCGTTCTGGAAGGCAGCGGCGTCCTCCTCGCGCATCAGCAGCGAGAGGGCATCCAGCGTGCTCTGCCGCACTGTGTCGGGCAGGGGGCTTTCGATGCCGCCCTGCTGGATGCCGGTGTCCACGATCTTGCTGGTGTAGTCCGGCAGCGACAGATCGCAGTACGCCTGCACGAACAGCAGTGCGAACACCACGAGGCAGACGGCCCAGTGACGGGCCAGCTGCTTAAAGATCTTTGTCATGGTTTGGTTCTCCCTTCGGTTTGGTGGTACGCGCAGCATTTTCCGCAAGAATGGCTTCCATCAGCGCGCCGCGCAGCGCTTCCATCTGGGCCAGCTGTTCCGGCTCCAGCCGGGCCATGACACTGGAAAAGTAGTCCCCAAGAGCAGCCTCGCACTGTCGGCAGGCCTCGTATCCCTTGGGCGTGAAACGCACCAGCGTCTTGCGGCGGTCGGCAGGGTCGGCAAAGCGTTCCACAAGGCCGTCCTGCTCCATCTGCCGCACCGTGCGGGAAATGGCAGGAAGCGGTTGATGAAGCTCCTGAACAAGGTCGGAGATATAAACGGCACCGTCCTGTCCATGGAGCCGAATGCAGCCCAGCAGCCCTTCCAGCATGGGAAAGTGGCACTTGGGGCAGTCGGCCAGAGCGGCCTTCATGCCGGCCTTGGATGCTTTGCTCAGCCGGTGGATGTAGCGGCAAAGCCCACGGAAACTCAACGTGGATTCCTCAGACACGCGATCCCTCCTCTCAAAAATTGCTTAACAGCTGTTAACTGTTAACGCTTGATAATAATAGGCTTTTGCAGGCCGGATTGCAACCCCCTGCAGGGATTGTTTCACAAAAGTTCACAAACGTTTGTGTCCCGCATACACATAAAGCAAAGGGGGCATCGGGCATGGAACAGCGTTTGTGGATGATCCTGCAATTGTTCGGCGGGGCGGCACTTTTCTTATACAGTATGGACACCCTCACGGACGCTTTGCAGCAGGCGGCGGGGGACACCCTGCGGCAGGCCCTTGCCCGGCTCACGGCCCACCCGCTGGCCGGGGTGCTCACGGGGGCGGCGGTCACGGCGGTGGTGCAGAGCAGCTCGGCGGTCACGGTGCTGGTGCTGGGCCTTGTGGGGGCCGGGCTGCTGACCCTGCAGCGGGCCGTGCCGGTGGTGTTCGGAGCCAACATCGGCACCACGGTCACCGCGCAATTGCTGGCCTTCCGGCTGGAGGATGCCCGGTACCTGCTGCTGGTGGCGGGGCTGCTGCTCTGGTTCGCGGGGCGCAGGCGTCTGCACGCAGCCGGGCAGGCGCTGTTTGCTTTCGGCCTGCTGTTTGAGGGCATCGCGGTCATGGCCGAGGCCATGGAGCCGTTGGCAGCGGGGCCGGTGTTCCGGCAGTGGATGGCCCAGGTGCGGCACCGCCCCGGCCTGGGCCTGCTGGCAGGGCTGGGCATGACCCTTGCCGTGCAGAGCAGCTCCGCCACCATTGCGGTGCTGCAGCGGGCGGCCGCCCGCCCCGGGCCGGACGGCGGGTGCCTGCTGGGCCTTGCGGGAGCCATCCCGGTGCTGTTGGGGGACAACATCGGCACCACCGTCACGGCGGTGCTGGCATCGGTGGGGCAGAGCCGGGACGCCAAACGTCTGGCGGCGGCCCACGCCCTGTTCAACCTGTCCGGGGCGGCGGTGTGCTGGCTGCTGCTGCCCCAGTTCACCGCGCTGGTGCGGCTGGTCTCGCCCCACGGGCCGGAGAGCGCCGTGCTGGCCCGGCAGATCGCCAACGCCCACACCCTGTTCAATCTGGGCTGCACGGTGCTGTGGCTGCCCCTGACCCCTTGCATGGTGCGCATCGTGTGCATTCTTCTGCCGGAAAAGCACGCCCCCTGAGTTGAAATGAATGCCTTAAAATGGTATAATGACAGTGTATCGAACAATTTTGTGACACTTTTGTTGCACAAATGATAAACGGACCCTTCTGTGGGCCTGCAGCGGTGTGCGGCTGCCAGGGCACAGAGCGAACCAAGAGGACGTGTTTACTATGAAGGATATCATCAACGGGTTGATCGAGCGGTTCCGCAGGCAGCATGTACAGGCCCGGCGCTATGTGGCCATGATGCTGGTGCTGGCCCTGCTCACCACCCTGTTCGTCAACTGGCAGCTCCATGGGGTGGGCATCTCCATGACTGCCGACTACCACTGCGGCTACGAGGAGCACCAGCACACGGCGGCCTGCTACGAAAAAGTGCTCACCTGCGGTTACGAGGAGGGCGAGCCGGAAACGCCCGTCACCTCTTCGGACAGCAGCGCCGATCCGGTGTCCGCCTACAGCGCGGCCGAGCCGGAAGAGCCGGAAGAGCCGGTGCAGACCGAGCCGGAGACCATCTGGGTGCCCCATGAGCACACCGATGCCTGCTACGAGGAGCACCGGGTGCTGACCTGCTATCAGGAAGAGCACGAGCACACCGACGACTGCTTTGACGAGTACGGTGCGCTCATCTGCGGCGAGTTCGAGCATATCCACGACGACAGCTGCTACACCACCGAGTATGAGCTGGTGTGCGGCCTGGACGAGGGCGAACTGGTGGAAGAACCCAACCCCGCCTATCAGGAAATGCCTGCCAGCCGCCCCGTGGTGGACCTGCCCACTGAGCCGGCCGAGACCACCCCGGACGAGCCGGTGCTGCATCACCACACCGACGCCTGCTACACCGAGGAGCTGGTGTGCACCATCCCGGAGCACCACCACACCGTGGAGTGCCTGGCCGATACCCAGGCCGACGTGGAGACTGCCGAGGAATGGCAGGCCGCGGCCAACGTGGCCCTGAACGGCAACTGGGCCGAGGACCTGCTCACCGTGGCAAAGTCCCAGCTGGACTACCAGCAGAGCGACAAGAACTTCAAGCTGGATGTGGAGGACCAGCAGGTGCTGCGCGGCTACTCCCGCTATGGTGCCTGGTACGGCAACCCCTACGGCGCCTGGGACGTAATGTTCCTGTCCTACTGCCTGCACTTTGCGGGTGTGCCCCAGACGGTGGTGCCCCAGCGTGCGGGCGTGATGGCCCTGCACAGTGATCTGCGCGGCTCCCAGTGGCTCACCGACGCCGACGGCTCCACCGCAAGGCCCGGCGATATCGTCATCTACAACACCCTCACCACCGAGCAGGTGGCCGTGGACGAGAGCTCCTATGGCATCGCCCTGCTGGACCTGGACGAGGACCCCGACACCGCCGCCCAGCTCACGGCTTCTGAGCCGCAGGTGGACACCCGCACCGTGACCACCGAGACGGTGGGCGTCGTGTCCGCCGTGGACCCCGACGCCGGGACCCTGACCGTGATCTCCGGCAACGTGGACGGCAAGGTGGCCGAGGTGCCCGTTGCCATGTCCGACGTGACCAGTGTCATCTCGGTGACCGGTGCCTATGCCGCCGAGACCACCGCTGTGGCCCCGGAGGACCCGGCAGGCTCCCAGGAGGAGCTGGACGGCAGCTATGCGCTGCTGGAAGATGAGGATGGCTTTGGTGCCACCGTGGACTGGGTGGGTGACGCCGACCCCTACGGCATCGCCCTGCTGGCTGCCGGGGACGACCATGATCTGAACACCTGGATCACGGATGTCAATTATGAAAAGACGACCGACGGGAAAACATGGACATCTATCGGCGCGGGCAGCGTGACCGTGGACAGCGGCACCCGCGTCCGCGTGAACCTGAAGTATACCGTGAATGCCGGTGTGCTGACGCCCACCCACAATACCCTGACCTACCAGCTGCCCAAAGGCCTGCCCATGCCGGATGTGACGACGGGCAACATCGTGGATGAGTCCGACAAGGACGAGGCCGGCAATGCAAAGGTCGTGGGCAGCTTCACCGTTGACACCGACGGCAAAGTGACCCTGACCTTTACGGACGAAAAGTTCATCGGCACCGACGAGAAGGGCGGCCTGACATTCACCGGTACCTTCAAGGCCGCCGTTACGGCGAGCGCCGACAACTTTGAGGACGAGAAGGAGATCAAATTCAAGGACGACTGCATCCTGACCATCAAGAAGAAAACGGCAGATATAAAGATCAATAAGGAGAGTGGGGATCCGACGATTACGAACCGTAAGGACGGCACCTTTGTAAATAATTATGAGGTGACGGTGGAGACCACCAACGGCACCAAAGACCCGGTGATCCTTACGGATACCCTGAACACGAATAGGAATGGCGAAAACCGTAGCGACTACCTGAAGGGCGGCAAATATCTGGTAAACTCCTTTAAACTTTACAAGGTGGATGCTTCGGGCACAAAAACGGAGATTGACGTCCCTACGCATGAACTGAAAACCGACGGCAACGGCAACCCCCAGGTGGTCCTTGCTCCGCTGCCTGCATTGGAGGCCGGAGAGAAGTACATCTGGAACTACGACGTTCAGCGGGACTATGCGGACTTTGACAAGATGCCCAACGGCGTCGCTATCATCAACAACACGGCGAAAGCCGAGGCAGGGCGCAATGTAAAAGATGCGGCTGACGCATGGTACACATGTAAAACCTCTCGCATTGAGAAGAAAGGCGAGTACGACCCCAAAACAGGCCGCATCCAGTGGACGATCACTGTAAAGGTACCCCATTCTTTCCTGGGGCCCTATCTCCTGCAGGGCTGCAAGATCACAGATGACTTGCCAGACGGTGTGAAAATCGTAGGGGATGTAAAGGTAGGCAACGATACGATATCGGCAGAGAATTTTCTGCAAAACGGCTATACCATCCCAGCGGAGTATGGGGAAACAGAGCTGAAGATCACCTTTGAGACCACCACCCCCATCGGCGGCGGCTCGGTGACCAACAAGGCACAGATCCTGACCAAGAGCAACCATACCTTTGAGGCCTCGGATACTGTGAACATCGGGAAGGGCGATTGGAGCCTGAGCAAATCCATTGCCACCAGGGGCGAGACGCCCACCTGGAACCTCTCGGCCACCAACAAGGCCGGTGAAGCGGAGTTTACCCTGTGGGATGTGCTGGACGACGCTGAGAACGACCAAGGCGAGACAAAAGAGGACACCCACTATGCCATTGCAAAAGAGCTGGATGACGCCATCAAGGCCAATCTGACCCTGACCATGCACGACAACACGAGGCTGACCTATGCGGAGGCTGTCGCGGCGGGCAACACCATCAAGATGACCTATTATGCACAGAAAAACGGTACCGAGGAGGTGGACGCAAATAACTCGTCCACCCGTGTGCGCAGCTTCAGCATCCATGTGAAAGCCGGGGACGACCAGAACCCCGTGCGCAGCATCTCGGTGACCGGCATCCCCACCCACGAGGAGCGCGACGACGTGCCCACCGGTGAGGTGTGGACCTACAAGAACTTCATGAAGATCGACGGTGTTTCCGGCAATGCTTCGGCAAAGGACACCTACCGCAGCTACAAGAAGTTTGAAAAGGGTGTGGCCGCAACGAGCAGCGGCAACGAGACCGGTTATCTGACCGGCAACAACACCTTTGAAAAGAACGACCTCGGCGGCCACAAGCTGCGCTACCAGCTGGTACTGCAGACCGATCAGGACGATGCGGATGCCATCGAAGTCACCGATATCCTGCCGGAAAATGTGGACTTCGCAATCAACAGCGTGCAGATCTCGCTGGACGAGGACGCCTTTGTAAAGCCTGATAAGCTGACCACGGCCAATGCCACGGCAGCCTATGACCCGGCCACGCGGCAGCTTACCGTCAATATCAAGGGCTATAACCCGGATGCCAACAAGCCGCACCGCATCCGCATCCGGTACGAGGTGGATGTGGGAACAGATACGCAGTTTGCGTGGAAGAACCCCTCGGTGGGCAAGCTGACCTACACCAACACCGCCACCTGGGGCGAGCTGACCGAGACCACCACCACCACCATCACCCGCAAGGTGGAGCAGGTGAAAAAGACTGGCTGGCAGGACCCCGGCAACGACCGGAAGCTGCACTATCAGGTGGTCATCAACCCGGCCGGCGAGGATCTGTCGGCCGGGCAGACCAGAGCGGAGAAGATCGAGCTGTGGGATAACATCAGCACCACCAATGGTGCCATCGCCACCGGCGATGTCAACTCGGTCAAGTTGTATTTTTACGATTACGACGAAACAGTCGGCGTGACCACCGGCAAAGAGGTGCCGCGCAACATGTACCGCATCCTGGAAGCGGACAAGAACGGCTGGCTCCATATGGAGATCCCCAATATGGCGGCCCTGATCCTTGTGTATGACTGCAATGTGAAGGATGGCAGTGCTGCCGCCAGCTACCAGGTGAGCAACACCGTGACCCTGAGCAACGGCAGCAAATCCAGCGACAGCGGCATCACCTACCAGGTCAAGGCGGATGCAACGGCCACCACCGCACAGTTCGTGCTGCGCAAGAAGGACAGCTACTCCGGCGTGTCGCTGAAGGGCGCGGAGTTCACCATTTACCAGTACGACAAAGCGATTGAAGGGTGGACGAAGTGGGCAGGCAACGGCACTGGCACCCTGACCACGGACGAAAACGGTCAGGCCAGTCTGGCTGTGCTGGATAGTGAGACTGCAAGCTGCCTGAAACCGGACGTGCTGTATAAGCTCGTGGAGACCAAAGCACCCACGGACTATCAACTGGATGCCACCCCGCACTACCTGCTGTTCCGCAAGAACGCCAGCGCGGAGAACGAGCAGGCAGCCTTTGCAAAGGCTACGGGCGCACCCGGCACCACCCTGACCGTGGGCACCGAGACGGTGGACCTGAACCGCAATGTGCAGGTGGGCAGCGATGCCGGCACCACGACCGCCGAATACAGCAACGTGTACAGCAACCTGACCGTCAGCAAGCTCTGGCTGGACCAGGATACCAAACAGCCGGTGGAACCGGCGGTGAACAGCATCCACATCAAGGTCTGGCAGTACACCGACAATGACAAGGACAGAACGTTGTTTGCCGAAGCCGACCTGACCGCACCGGCGTGGACCTGGTCCAAGTCGGGGACCGATCTGCCCCTGACGGACCCTGTCAGCGGCAAGGCGTACCACTACCTGGTGGAGGAAGAGACCACCGGCAACTGGAACGTGTACATTGACAACAACGGCGTGCAGACCGGCAATATCACGGTGCAGAACTACGTTTACACCGGCTACGAGCTGCCGTCCACCGGCGGCATGGGCACGGCACCCTTCGGGGTGCTGGGCGGCGCACTGGCCGCTGCAGCAGCCCTGCTGCTGGTCCGCAAACGGAAACAGAACGAGGAGGAGTGAGCAGCCATGAAACAAAACAAAAACAACCGGTTTGCCGCTCTTCTGCTGGCGCTGTGCATGGCCGTGTGCTGTGCACTGCCCGCGCTGGCAGCCCCCGCGGCCAGCGCCAACATCGACCTGAGCCGCACCGGCAGCATGGACGTGACCCTGTACGACCACCAGAACGACGTCCCCCTGCGGGGCGGCGCACTCACCGTGTACAAGGTGGCGGACGTGGCCCGCACCAACGGCGACCTGCACTTTGTGTACACCGCCGACTTTACGGGCTGCGGCATCGCGCTGGGCGACCTGACGGACAGCACGCTGGCTTCCAGGCTGGAAGCCAAGCTGCCCGCCCGCGCCGCCGGCACCACCCATAAGATCAGCGAGCAGGGCATCGTCTCCTTTGACGCGCTGCCGCTGGGCCTGTACCTCGTGGTGCAGACCGAGAACTCCAAGGGCTACGAGGCCATCAATTCCTTCCTGGTGTCGCTGCCCATGGCGGACGAAAGCGGCTGGCTCTACACCGTGGACGCCACCCCCAAGGTGGGCGCGCCCACGCAGGAGGTGACCCCGCCCGAACCGGAAACTCCCAGCAAGCCCTCGGAGCCGGACAAACCGTCCGAGCCGGAGAAGCCCTCGGAACCGGACAAGCCCACCCAGCCCGGCACCCTGGATGAGCCGGACAACCCGGACATGCCGGTGGACCCCAACGACCCCAACCGCCCGGTGTCGCCCGGTACGCCAGATAACCCGGTGAACCCCGGCAACCCGGACAACCCCGTGGCCCCCGGCAACCCGGACAACCCGGTGGCTCCGGGCCGCCCGGACGGCAATGCACTGCCCCAGAGCGGCCAGCTGAACTGGCCTATCCCGTTCATGGCTTGCAGCGGCGTGCTGCTGTTTGCCGTCGGCTGGGTGCTGGACCGGAAGGAGACGCTGGCATGAACACAAAGCAGAAGATCGGCCGCGCCTGCATGATCGTGGGCATCCTGCTCATTCTGGGCGCACTGGCTCTGCTGGGCTATAACCAGTGGGACGCCAACCGCGCCGACCAGGCCTCCCAGGACGCCCTAGGCAAGCTGGAAGAGACCCTGACCGAGACCATTGAGGACAAGACGAAGGACGAAGAGCCGGTGGTCCAGCCGGAGCTGGACCCGGAGCAGGAGATGACCGTCACCGACATCGACGGCTGGGGCTACATCGGCTACCTGTCCGTCCCGTCCATCGGGCTGGAACTGCCCGTGATGAGCGAGTGGAGCTATGCGGGCCTCAAGGTGGCCCCGGGCCGCTACTCCGGCTCCACCTACGCCGACAACATGGTGGTCTGCGCCCACAACTACGCCAAGCATTTCAGCCCCATCAAGTGGCTGGCCCTGGGCAGCGAGGTGTACTTTACCGACATGGACGGCCAGCGCTGGAGCTATGAGGTGTCCAACGTGGAGACCATCCAGCCCACCGACATCGACAAGATGATCACGGCCAGCGACGAGGACGCCTGGGACCTGACCCTGTTCACCTGCACCACCGGCGGCCGCGCCCGCTGCGCCGTGCGCTGCACCCGCACCGGTTACCCGGTCTTGGAGACCAGCGCGGCAGGGCGAATCACGGAGTAAGCAGGACGATTTGGAATTGCCTCCGCTTTGCTCTGGCAATATCAGCGGAAAATTATTTTTAAAGATATGCAATCCCGGAAAATCTGCGGATTTTCCGGGATTGTTTTTTCACGGATGGGCGTTAAGGAAAGTGGCCTGTTCTCTGGAAGGCAAACGATTTAGAATGCCCTCCGCGTTGCTCTGGGCATAAATAGCAGAAAAATTATTTTAGATTTTGCAAATCCGGCAGGGCTGCGGCCCCGCCGGATTTGCTTTTTCACGGGAGAGGGCGTTACGGGAAGTGGCATCGGCTGCTGTTGGCCTGCGGCCAAAGCGCAG
>ERZ1673702.2766-NODE-2766-length-14701-cov-5.276458_pt1 | contig 14701 bp, 9 predicted proteins | sample MGYA00580232_ERZ1673702 | MGnify/ENA primary metagenome ERZ1673702 (study PRJEB41218, sample SAMN15661792) | gut metagenome | host: Homo sapiens | place: Canada: London | collected 2015-08-20/2019-03-30 | study: EMG produced TPA metagenomics assembly of... | reverse complement strand
ATAGTAACAATATCTGTTTCACCCTTGTTGTCTGCAATTCCATGTATCAGGCTTATACAATTTAGGAAAAAGTGCGGCCTTATCTGCTCTTGCGCAAACTCAAGCTCAATCTGTTTTTCATTAAGCTCCTTCTCGTAAATCGTAATTTTTAGTGCTTGGATCTTTCTAACCAGATTTCTAAACTGCTCATTTGCACTCTCAAGCTCCAAAAGATTATTGGAAGAATTGTCATGCAGATATGTGTCTGTGTCAAGCTCGTCAAGGCTATTGACAAAGCTTTGGAGTGGGAATAAGATATGACGGATATATATTAATACAACGACAACACAAACAAGTATACAAATTACCATCATTATAATAAGAATAACTTCCCACCTATTTGCAGCTTGAAGCACACCATTTCCCGGCACAACATAGATGCACAAATCACCGAGACCACTAATCGCATAACAATATATATTCGTCTGCTTTACAGTCCCCTGCTCAAAATCTCTAATCTCCTCTTCACTGACATTCTGTGGAAAAATATTATCTTCATTATCAGTGTCATATATGTATGGCAGAATCGTGTAGCCTTTCGTACAATTTTCAAGATCCTCAAAAATGCGCTGCAATGGAATCAAGTTTCCTGCTATCTTTTGCCCTTTCATATACCAGGTCAACAGGTACATCTGATCTTCTATCTTGACAAATTCATGATAAAGTGAGTTCTGCCGCCTTGTCATATTTGCAGAAAGATAGACCATTAAAAAACGTTCAGTCGACGTTTTTACACTTTTCGAAAACTTTGTTCCCGTACTCGTAATTAATGCATTTGATGTGCCAATATACTCATAATAGCCATATACAGAATCATGCCAAATTGCCTGAATCCGAAGCTGTTCTGAAATTTTTTTCAAAATTGGAAATACCTGAGAGCTCTCTGAATTAAAGTAATCCGGCAGCTCATTTGTCGCCTCATTCGACTCTAGAATGTTAATCAGCTCTACACGCATAACGTCCATCTCTTTTTGAAACTGACTAACATACAGCTCTACCGTCTCTGACACATATTGATTTACCAGGTTCCTATTCTGGTTAGTGCTGACAAGAAGTGTTCCTGCCAAGCATGACAGCAAAAGCATTACAATTAAAAGAATTGAAAAAACGATATTTCTTAAACTGAACTGCTTTACCTTAATATGCATTGGCTTACCTCCTTTATCACGTCCTACAATAAAAGCAGCCAGAAAATCTGTCTGCTTTTATTGTAGTCTATTTCATTTTGCCTGTCTACAGAGAAATTTTATTTACTCCATGCTCTCAAGATAAGCTGCATATGCACCCTGCTGTAAGGATACCAATTCCTCCAGACCCATTGCATTTAACTGATCAATATAGGAATCCCACTCATCCTCAACACCACCGTCTACTACCCAGTGAGCATACATAGACTCAACATAGCTGTAAACATCAGTTCCGATTGCAGTGATACGATTTAACTCATCCTCAGTGTACTGAAGAGCTGGCATTCCGGTGTTCTTATCGGTAGTAACATACTTTGCGTTTACTTCGTCTTCCTTTAACTTGATACCATCAGATACATCGTCCGGGATGATAACCTTGTCATAGAACTCTGGATTCATGTACTTCGGACCGAAATCTCTAAGCGCATTTGACCATGCTGCTGTATCAAGAGAAGTATCATCATCTGTAGAATGAACGCTGTAAGTTCCGTCATCATTTGCTGTTACAGTAACACCCAGTGAACCATAGAAAGTCTGTAAGGAAACAAGATCATCATAGAAATTATCTGCCCACTTTAACAGTGCCTCTGGATCCTCACATGCAGTTGTGATAACAAGCTCTCGATCTGTAATGTCTAATGATGCTGTAGCACACTCTACATAATGAATATCATTGTAGCCCTCAACAGCCTCCATTAAGGAGTACTGATCTGCATTCTGACCAGCTTCTGAATCAGCAGTCCATGCAGAGATAATTCCAACCTTAGAACCGCCCTCTGCCTGCAGCTTTGCTGTAACAGATGAAGTATCCTGTGTGAAGTACTCTGGATCAAGTACGCCGTTTTCCCAGAGCATATGCATCCACTTAACAGCTTCCTTATAGTTTTCCTGTGCTGGAACAAATACAGCCTCGCCATCATTATTCAATCCCATGTAGTTGGTATTACGGCTAACCATGCAGCCCCATACAGAAAGGATGTGCTGGCAGTCTGCCTGAAGGTTAGTTCCTGCATTGTTTGTCAGTCCAATCTCATTTGTCGGATCGCCGTCACCGTCTGCATCCTCTTTTGCAAAAGCAAGGAGTACATCGGTCAGTTCATCGAGTGTCTTCGGAGCTTCTAAGCCAAGGTTATCTAACCAATCCTGGTTGATGTACAGTCCATTTCCACATACGGTCGGACGAAGAGGAAGCTTCTTAGGGAGGGAATAAATCTTTCCGTCACGATCTGTACATGCAGCGCGAAGCTCTGGACACTCTTCCATTGCCTTTGTCAGATTCGGCATGGTCTCTTCGTTGATATATGGTGTCAGATCAACGAAATAATCCTTGTTCTGTGCCATATCAGAAGAATTCAGACAGATACTTCCAACAAATGCATCCGGCAATTCACCAGAAGCAAGAAGAAGAGATTTCTGCTCAGACCAGTCAGAGTTGTAATAAATCTGCCAGTCAAGATCAACACCTGCCTTCTCTTCCATCTCTGCCATTACGCCTTCCTTTAAGAAGTCATTTGGCCATGCATCAGTCCAGCGAACAGTTGCTACAGTAAACTGCTTTGCATCGCCCTCGTCCGCAAGTGCAGTAACAGTCGGTGCTGCGATAGCTCCAAGCATAGTTGCCTGTGCAAGAAGGATGCCTGCGGTTGCTTTCAGATTCATGTTTCTTTTCATAGTTTTAATCTCCTTTTTTGCTTTATGATTATTTTTTGTTTTGAATTTTTATTATTACAGGCTTTACAGCCTTTTTTATATCAGCCCTTTACAGCACCGAGCATAACACCCTGATTGAAATATTTCTGTACAAATGGATACATGCACATGATTGGCGCTGATGATACAACAATTACTGCATACTTAATCAGATCGGCCATCTGCTTTGCTTCTACTGCTGCTGAACCTGTCATCATGGAACTGATTGTCTGGTTACTGATTAAGATGTTTCTAAGAACGATCTGCAGTGGCTGAAGTGCCTCACTTCTTAAATAGATCAATGCGTTGAAGTAGCCATTCCACTGTCCAACTGCTGCCCACAATGCGATAACAGCGATGATTGCTTTAGAAAGCGGCAGACAGATTTTGAAGAAGAAGGAAATGTAACCGCAGCCGTCAAGCTGTGCCGCCTCCCAAAGTTCGTCTGGAATACTGTTTTCAAAGAAGGTTCGTCCAACAATGATGTAGTAAGTAACAACCGAGAATGGAAGCACCATAACGGTCATTGTATCAGTCAGTCCAAGATTTTTTACTACCATGTATGTAGGAATCAGACCACCTGTAAAGAACATTGGAATCAGATAGAACATGTTGAACAATTTCTTGCCGTAAAGCTTCTTTCTTGATAATGCGTAAGAAGCCGGGATATTAGCAGCCAATGTGATAATTGTTCCAAGCACTACATAGATAATGGTATTTCTGTAGCCAGTCCATAGTCTTGTATATCCTAAAAGCTGCTTATACGCCTTTAAGCTGACTCCGCGTGGGATAAACATGATCTCGCCGTTTGATACCAGCTGCGGATCACTGATGGACGCAATCACGATAAAGTACATCGGATAGAGTGTAATCAGAATCAAAATTGTTCCAATTGTGTACAGAATGATATCAAAAATCAAGTCGGCTCTTGAACGCTTAATTTTGTTTGTCTTTGCTGTTTTGTATGCTGCCTTGCTCACTGTTTTTCCCCCTTCCATCAGACTAATGAAGTATCACTGACTTTTTTAGCTATCATATTGACTGCTATCAAAAGAACCAGATTGATGATGTTGTTAAACAAGCCGATCGCTGCTGATAAGCTGTACTGATTGCTTACAAGACCCATCTTATACACGTAAGTTGAGATGATCTCACTTGAACTGCTGTTTAAGTTGTTCTGCAACAGATAAACCTTCTCAAATCCAACGCTCATAACGCTTCCCATTCGAAGGATAAACATAACTGTTGCCGTTGGAACCAATGATGGAAGGTCAATGTTAACAATCTTATGCCACTTGTTTGCACCATCCATTGTGGCTGCCTCATAAAGGCTTGGGTCAACTGAAGAAAGTGTTGCAATGTAGAGGATGGAATCCCAACCGACATGCTGCCAAGCTTCTGTCCATACATAAATATGAGGGAACGCAGATGCAGAACCCATAAGGTTTGGAAGTTTGAATCCAAGCAGTCCAACCAGCTTTGCGATGATTCCTGTACTTGGTGATAAAAACAGGATAATCATACCAGACATAACAACGACTGAAATAAAATGCGGCAGATAAGTAGCTACCTGCAAAAACTTCTTAAACTTCATTGAGCGGATTTGATTCACCATCAGTGCCATAATGATTGGCAATGGGAACGTAACGGCAATCGTGTACAAGCTGATTACGATCGTATTTTTGATTGTTACGGAAAACTGATACGATTTGAAGAACGTTATGAAGTTCTTCATGCCGACCCACTTACTTCCCATAATACCAAGTGCCGGCTTGAAATCCTTAAAGGCAATGATGACACCGTACATCGGGTAGTAGGTAAAGATCAGGAAAATGATGATAGACGGAAGCATCAACAGATATAGCTGACTACTTTCCTTAAGCTTTTGCCCTACACTGAGCTTGCTGCTTTTTGACTGAGTCTTTTTCGTTTTCACGTTTTTCTCCTTCCTTTTTTACTAATTATTTCTTTTTTCTTTATGGTTTTATAGTACATTTTTTATATTTTTTCTGCTACAAAATTTCTGCTAGGAAATAACAAAAAAAAGATATCTTTTTGTGATATCTTTTTTCATAAAAATCGTTATTTTGTTATTTTATCGTTTTTTTGTTAACAAGTTTTTTGTTAACAAGTAAAAACTCACAAATCTATTTCCTATATTTTGCCCTATATTCATTCGGTGTGCTGCCCACATAATCACGAAATGTCTTGCTAAAATAGGAAAAATTGCTATATCCAACCTCCATCGCAATTTTACTGATCGGATCTGTAGATTCCCTTAGAAGTTTTGCTGCCTTTTCCATGCGCCGTCTTGCAATATATACAGGCAGTGTCCGTCCAGTCTCCCTGATAAAAAGCCTCGTTATATAATCCTCTGACAGATACACCTGTCCTGCCAGAACAGAACGCGTCAATTCACCGCCTAAATTTTCTTCAATATATCTTTTTAATTTGGCAATGGTTGCCTCCGCCTTGTCTTCTGTTTTATGCAGACTATCCAGCTTTTTCCAGACAGTTTCAATAAAATCAATACATCCCTGCTCGGAGCGGCGTGCCAGAAAGCTCATTCGCTCATACTCCTGCCAGTCAAACAGTTCTTCAAATGTCTCATTGTTGTCACGCAAAACTTTTAACAGCAAATCGCCCATATGCTTCACAAAGCGTCTTAAATCTGACAAGTACCAGCTTCCGCTCTCACAAGCATGATCAACATAGGTAAGCATTTCCTGCATAACGTCCATGTAAGCTGTATTGTAAGATGAATCACCTGAAGCTGTACTCTTATGAAACATTTCCTGCCATTTCTCCCAAAAAGGCTCCGAATAGGAAATCTTTCGAAGTTCCCACGCCCGTTCCTCAATCATCAATCGTTTATTCGGAATTGCATGCTCGCGCATATCAGAAATTATCCGAATTGCCTTTGCGATGCTTGCATATGGGCGCCCTACTGTAATATAAAAGCAATAGCTATGCGCAGTCTGTTCATTTAACTCTTGCTGCATTTTTGACAGCTGCTCCTCAAGGCGATCATAATCGGCAAAATTTTTTAATACGAGAAGCCACTCGGCATCCTTATATGATACAGTCACGTCAAGATCAAGTTCTCGCAAATATTTCTCTGACACTGTACGCATACAATAATTATATAATGAAATGTCCTTTACCTTCTGACGCTCATCACTGTTGTCGAGAAGCCCTGCAAGAACAAGTGTAATTGGCTGCACAGATGGATAGAGTTCACTATATTGAGCATCTGATAAACTACTGGTGTTTGACGTACCAACACCATCAGAAAGTGCCTGCACCAACACCTTTTTCCACACTTCCTCACGTTGTTTCTTCTCTTGACTGTTCAGATTTGTATGCTCCTTTAGCAGTTCATCACAGACTGTATTTAACTCCGCCTCAAGATCTTTATTGGAAATTGGTTTTAGCAGATAATTAACAGAACCTAATCGAAGCGCCTTCTGTGCATAAGTAAAGTTTGCATAACTCGACAAAAAGATGCATTTTATCTCCATCCCTTCCTCACGTATCCACTCCACAAGCTCAAGACCGCTTCCCATCGGCATATCCACATCACAAAGAAGAATATCTACCTTGTATACCTTTAAAATTCCCTTTGCCTCATGGATATTATTTGCTGTAAACACCATACCGATGCCAAGACTGTCCCAATTTAATGAATTTTTTGTTTTTTCTGTCAGAATCTGATCATCGTCCACCAGCAGAATTGTCAGTCCCATATTCTGTCTCCCTCCATTTTTCGCCGTTTTTTATACGCAAAACAGCGCAGAATCTACTGCCATTATACAACAGATTCTGCGCATAGGGGAAGTTTTTTCATCCCATTATATATCGTTTTTTACTCTCCGCACATAGCTGCTTCAATATCCTCTAAATATTCAAAGCCATATTTTTACTTAATTCCCATTGTCAAATCGAATGCTTATCTCCCACTCAATTTTTTCTTCGCGAATCTGATATTTCTCTGCCAGTCTCGGACCACAGGAATTAGAACCAATTCCGCTTTGCTTATAGTCAAGCGCCACATAAATGCCATCAGATGGAACAAGCTCAAAGTTATGTGCCTTTTCGTCAAGCTCCTTTTCACTGTAGCGTGATGCCTGGAAGCTGAACGGCTTTTTACCCTTTGCGTACAAATTTCCAACAGATGCATACTGACAGTTATAATGGCTTCCATTTTCCTGTGGGAAAACGTAATCCTCAAACATATCATCAACTGTTGTATCAAAACGATCTACCCAAGATGCACGATGCTTATCGGAATAGCTTTCATATGGACCATATCCGTAGTATGTTACATCGGTCTTATCGTTTGGAAGCTTTAATCCAAGACCAAAGCGCGGAAGATACGGGAATACCTTGTCAAAATTTCCATCTAAGGAGAGGATAATGGTTCCCTCAAGATCAACTTTCCATACTGCCTGAAGGCGAAGGAATGGCTGCTTAGCTGGAGATGCAATGGAGAATCTGCTATGAATCTCGATTACGCCATCTGTTTCCTGAATAGATGTCTCATATACCTTTACTGTGCTTCTGTCGTAGCCAGCCATTCTCCACTCCTTTGATACTGCCGAGTCATTATTTGTCGGCGCACGGAATGTCAGAAAACGCATTGGCTCAGAAATCTGGTTCTCATTATCTTTAACGATCTTTGCAAATGTTCCAAGATGGCGATCAAATACAATACACTCGCCGTCTCTTGTCAGCTCATAGATATCCGCCGTCTCATTTACACTCAATGAAGCAAATGCCGGCAACGCAGTCTTAGATACAGGTGTGAGCACTTCATCCTGCTCCTCAAACAAAGCAATCTGATCAAAGCCAAGTACCTCTCCTGCAAGAGCAGTTCCCTGCTTTGCTGTGTAGGTCAGCTTAAGATAAGTATTTTTATTTGTCTTTGGTGTCTCTGGAATCAGAACAAAGCCTTTTTCATGTGGTTCAATTGAAGGTACTGCAACACTTCCCTGTGAAAGCAGTCTTCCTTCTTCCTTAATCTCATATGTTACTATTACAGCATCATCAAGATTTGTGAAGTCAAGACGATTCCACAATGATACCTTTAGTGGACTGATTTCCTGAAGTGTGGCTCTTACTGGGCGAATTGCATTTTTCCACTCGTGCAGTCCAGTATGTGGGCGGCGGTCTGAATAAACAAGTCCGTCCATACAGAAATTTCCATCATGTGGGAATTCACCGTAATCACCGCCATAGAAATATTTGTCCTTCCCATCTGGTGTCTTTCCTTCATATGTTGCATGATCACACCATTCCCAGACAAATGCGCCGATGATTCGCTTTTCTGGTAAGATGACTTCCAGATAGTCCTCAATGTCACCAGGGCCATTGCCCATTGCGTGAACAAACTCACACAAGATAAATGGCTTTACGCTAGTAGGGTCTGCAAGATACTTTTTAATTGTCTCTACAGTCGGGTACATGCGGCTTACCATATCAAGACAAGACTGATCATTCTCGATTCCTGGAGGTGCCCAAGTTGCTCCTTCATAGTGAACTGGACGTGTTGGGTCATATTCCTTTGTCCACTTTCCAGCATCAATCAGATTCTTTCCATAACCGCTTTCATTTCCAAGAGACCAGATAACAACACAACTTTCGTTCTTGTCACGAATTACGTTTAACATCATACGATCTACAATCGCATCGTGGAAAGCCGGATCCTGAACAATCTTTCCAAACTTTCTATAAATCGGCTCTTCACCAACAAGATCCATCGTTCCATGTGTCTCAAAATCAGCCTCTGCAATCACGTAAAAGCCATACTCATTGCAAAGCTCAGTAAACCACGGTGCATTCGGATAATGACTTGTGCGGATTGCATTGATATTGTTCTTTTTCATCATCGTAAGATCGCGCACTACATGCTCTCTTGATACCGTGTATCCATCTGTTGGGCTGCTGTCATGACGGTTTACACCAAGAAGCTTTACCGGGCGATGATTTAAAAGCATGACGCCATCCTTTATTTCAACCTCGCGAATACCGACTTTTTGCTCAATGACCTCATCATCAGTAGACAAAACTAGTTTGTATAAAGTTGGATGCTCAGCATTCCACAAAATTGGATCATTCACTTTAAACACAGTTTCTAGATCTTTATTTTCTGTCGCAAGCGTTTCATTTGCCAACTTGCTGCCATCTGGTGCAAATAAGCTTACTGTCACATTTGGCAAACCTTTGTATGAATCAAGTCTTACAAAAAACTCTGCCTTTGTGTTGTCCTCTGACAAAGTAGTACGCACAGTGTAGTCCACTACTGCGCTCTTTGGACGAGCAATCAATGTAACATCACGGAAAATTCCGTTGTAGCGATACTTATCCTGTGCTTCAAGATACGTTCCATCAGTCCACTTTAACACAAGTACTGCCAGACGGTTCTTTCCTGCTTTGGCAAAGCGAGTAATGTCAAACTCGCTAGGACTGTGTGACACCTGGCTGTAGCCAACAAACTGACCATTCACCCATACGTAAAATCCTGCCTCTACTCCCTCAAAGTACAAATACAAGTCTTTTTCTAATTCCTCATTAGATATATCAAAATCCTTATAATAAGCACCACATGGATTCTCATCAGGCACATACGGCGGATCATATGGTATGACAAATGCACCACCCGAATAATGCTTATAGTCATAGCCCTTTGACTGCCAGCAGGATGGTACCTCCATCATCACATACTCTGGGTTTTCATAATCTTTAAGAACAAACTTTTCATCCACGCTCTGCGGATTTGGATAATAAAAGAAGCGCCAGTCATTGCCGCTCAACAAACGGTATGAATCTGTTCCATCTGTCTTTTTCGGAAGGTAGTAGCAGCGTGGCTTCTCTGTTCCCACGTGCAGCGTATTTAAATCCTCATAATAATGAATCAGCTCCATTGTTTCCTCTTTTCTGCGCTCTGCGCGTTTTTATCTTTATAATACAAAAATGCCGACACACAACATATATGAAGCGTGCCGGCATTCCTCTTACTCTTTTAAGGAGCCAAGCATGACACCCTTTACAAAATATTTCTGGAAGAATGGATAAGTGAACAATACTGGCAGTGTTGTAAATATGATCATAGCATATTTTAACTGTGCATTGCTCATCTGTTTTCTCGCCAGCTCCTGTGCAGCTGACGGACTTAATACCTCAGTAATCTGCTTTGTATTCTCAATTAATACGCGGCGCAAATACAGCTGAAGCGGCTGCCACTTAGTATGTGGCAAGTAAACCATAGCGTTGAACCAGCTGTTCCATACACCAACAATTGTATATACAGCGATTACGGCTAATATTGGCTTTGATAATGGCAGGTATACCTTAAGCAAAATCTGATATACATTAGCACCATCGATCTTTGCAGCTTCACGAAGACTCTCTGGAATGCTGCTAAAAAATGCCTTTACCAGAATGATGTTCCATATGGAAAAGCAAACCGGAAGAATCTGTGAAAGCGGATTGTCATACAAGCCTAACTTATTTATTAATAAGAAGGTTGGAATCATACCGCCGCCGAAGTACATAGGAATCAGCAAAAACATGTTAACAAATTTTCTTCCCATCAGACGCTTATAAGTCAACGGATATGCAACTAGTACACACGTTGCTAGCATCAAGATCGTAGTCGGAATTACATATATAATTGTATTTAAATATGCTCTCCACATCTCTGGATCCTGTACCAAAACCTTATATGCATCTACACAAAAGCCCTTAGGAATTACATAAACATTCATCTGTGCGGCATTTTCTGGTGAACTAAGCGACATGATCAAAACATAATACATCGGATATACAGCCAGAAAACAAAGGAATGCAACTGCCACATAGACAAGCACGGTATATATCGTTTTGCCTTCTTTAATCTTATTCGGATTTCTCTTTGACATCTCTGACCTCCTTACCACAGACCGAAGCCTGTCAGCTTATTACTGATCTTGTTACATATATAGGTCAGTGCAAATCCAATCACAGACATAAAAAGACCAGCAGCTGTCGTAAAGCTATATTCACCATTTAAAATACCCATACGGTATGTATACGTACCGATAACATCTGCTACATCGTAAGTTGCCGGTGTATACAAAAGCAAAATCAGATCACTATTTGTAGAAAGAATGCTTCCTACCTGCATAATCAGGTTAATCGCAATGATTGGCTTAATTCCAGACAATGTAACATGCCAACACTGCTGCCAGCGGTTTGCACCATCAATCTTTGCAGCCTCATAAAGACCCTGATCAATGGATGAAATCGTAGACATGTACAAAATACTATTAAAGCCGAACAGCTTCCACACATTTGTGAAAGTATAAATTGTAGGGAATGCTGATGGCTCCTGTCTCCAGTTAATATTTGGCAATCCAACAATTGTAAGCAGTTTTGTAATAAGTCCATTCACGTCAATAAAGGAAATTACCATACCTGCAACAACTACTGTTGAAATAAAATACGGCATGTAGCTAGCCGTCTGACAGAATTTTTTGAATCTCAAATGCTTGATCTGATCCAAAAGAATTGCAAAAATAATAGGCATTGTAAAACCAAAAATCAAGTTCAAACCACTTAACACGAGCGTATTTTTAATCAATCGACCAAAATACTCACCTTGAACAAAACGCTTAAAGTTATCCAATCCTACCCACATGGCACCATCGCCAAAAAATGGATCACCTGGCCAATAATCCTGAAATGCAATCACGATACCGAACATTGGCGCATAGCAGAACACTGCGATCAGAATAAATACTGGAAGCATCAGCAGATACAGCTGGCGGTTTTCTCTTTTTTCAACCGCCGTATATTTTCGTTTCATTTTTGTTTTCATACGCACACCAGCCTTTTACAAAAGGCCGCTGACAAACGCTTTTGTTCGCAGCGGCCCTGTTTTTATCAAATTGTCAATCAATCCACAATCGTTTTTCAGCTTTCTGAGTTGATCTTACTTGTTTTTCAAACAGAATATCGATCATCTCTTTGTTCTGTCATAACGACCCTGATAAATTTCAATAAGCTCATCCAGACCAAGACGTTTTAAATCGTCCATGTAGGAATCCCAATCATCCAGACTCTTCTGCCCAAGGATCAACTTTGTCAAAAGCTCCTGTGAATATGTATCCAAATCGGTAAGAATCTCGCTGGTACGCTTTGTTTCTTCCTGATTAGCAACTGCTAACATTGTCAGTGGAGAATAGTTTACTGTATTTTCCATGTTCTGAGTGAATACCCAGTCTGCAAAGTCAGCCTTTGCCTGATAGCCCTCTGGGATTCCCGCATCCTTTCCAAGCTGGATTCCTGCTACAAGCTCAGTAGACATATCCTTGTTCAAATCCATACGCGGAAGCACTTCGGAATTCCACAGTGCACCAACCATCAAGCTCATAATAGAATTGTCAATGTCATCGCCAGACAGCTGCTGATAATCGCCATCTTCTGTACGTGTAAAGTTCACGCCCTCTACACCATGCTCTGTTAACTCTACATACTCTGGTGAACACATATAGTCAAGAAGCCTTGCTACAGCTGCTGTATCTTCACACTCATTTGTTACTGCATAAATTCTGGACATCAGGTTTTCACCACTCTGCAAACGAACAAGCGGCTCAGTATCGTCGGTAGCCTTTATCACGATCGGCTCTAAGTATGGAGGCTGTGCACCTTCCTGAACCTGAATAGTTGGCTCTGCCCATGTCTGTGCAACCCAGTTTGCCTCACCAGACATCTGGTTAGTAGCACGTCTTGTATTTGTCTGATTGGTGATATCCACCATCAATCCTGCTTCATACAGACTATTCATATAAGAAATATAATCCTTTATATGATCCTGATACCACGGACTGGTCAGCGTATCTGTTTTTGGATCAATAAATACCATTTCAGGTCCAAGTCCAAACCACTGTGCAATATCGGTTCCAAATCCTGCAATCTTCATTGTGATAACTTCATCTACTACACCATTTCCATTACAATCCTTATCCTGGAAAGTCTTAAGTGCTGATGTAAATTCATCAAGTGTGGTCGGTGTCTCAAGATCGCATGCATCAAGCCAATCCTTACGGATATTGAATGCTAATGCCGCACCAGTTGTTACCTCACCTTTGTAATTACTTGTCTGAATATCAGCCAGCCAATATACGTTTCCATCCTCCATGCTCAAACGCTCGGAAACAAACTTTCCTTCTCCCTCAGTGAAGAACTCTTTTGCCGTTCCTTCCTCTGACTGATCCCAGATTTCATTAATCGGTACAAAGATTCCTCTGTCGATAAGTCTCTGCTTTGTCTTATCATCAAGTGGCTCAATATACATTATGTCACAGCCTAAATTTCCGCTCGCTACTGTTGTCTGACATACTGTAGTATACTGATCATCCTCGATTAAGTTAAATTCAAGCTTGATGTTTCTCTTTGCAAGCTCTTCTGTGAAGGTATTGTAGAGCTGGCTGTTTCCGCTCTCAATCCAGTCCTTTAAGGAAACGGTTCCGCCATTCACGGTTGTGACGGTATTGTTGATTCCCATAACACGAATTACAGACATTTCATCTGTATTCTCACCTGCCCATGTTGATGCTGGAATCATAGATGCGGTCATTGCTGCACACATAGCAGCTGCCATAAGTTTTCTGGTATACTTTCTCATCTGGCTCCTCCTTTTGCCTTTCTCTTTTGAAAATTGATAGCTCAAGCTTATCATACAAAATTCCCAAATAATAGTACAAACTTGCCAGAAGCTTTGATAAATTTTTCATTTATTGTCATATATTTTCAAAACAGCATTGTAATACTTAACTATAAAGATCCATATTTCCACGAAATTCTTTTGGTGTTAGCCAATAATATTTTCGAAATACGCGGTCAAAATAGCTGACACTCTCAAAACCACACTGCATAGCAATCTCCGTAATCGACGTCTCAGATGACTGGAGCATAGCCTTGGCAACCTCTAGTCTATACAAAATCAAGTAGTTAAATGGCGTAACATCAAGATTTTTCTTAAAACAGCGTGCCGCCTCACTCTGACTAATATTAGCAGCACCTGCGATATCGCCAAGTGTAATTGGTTCAGAGTAATGTCTCCTAATAAAAGCAAGCATCTGCTGCAAACGAATCTGCGATGGACTTCGAACCTGAGACGGATCAGTTACTGGAATTTCCTGACGAAAATTTGCTAGTTTTTCCCAGATACGGCACACAGAAAAAATAATAGAAGACATTTTCTTTTCAATATTTTTCTCACAGTAACAGCGCAATTTTTCCATCTCGCTTAGTATGTCCTTCTGCCAGTCCTTTTCGCTAGTCAGAAGAATGTACTGGTACTGCTCCTGATGCGCGATGGGTTTAATGCATTCCTTGTAAAAATAATTGTCTGTTCCAAAAACAAACTCAGCCGGAAGCAAGATAGTTTTTATTAGTCCTGCCCCGACATTTCGCAAAATACTATGGCTTTCCTTTGAGTTAATAAAGATTCCTTCATGCTCCTTAAGCAAAATTGATGACGTATTCACACAACAGGTAATTTCACCCTTTTCCACATATAAAAATTCAACTTGAGAATGCCAATGCCATGGAAGTACCATTCTGTCTTTCCCCTCAAGAACACACTCACGACTATGAATTGGAAAATCTGCAATTTCATATGTAACCTGCTCTAGCATATTGCTTGCTGACTCTTTTTGTGACCATTTTCCTCCCATTTTACTCACCTCTCGTTCTTTCGTCACAAATACGACCATTTGTGGGCAGTATATCACACTTAATTA
>ERZ1673702.2752-NODE-2752-length-14759-cov-4.155468_pt1 | contig 14759 bp, 13 predicted proteins | sample MGYA00580232_ERZ1673702 | MGnify/ENA primary metagenome ERZ1673702 (study PRJEB41218, sample SAMN15661792) | gut metagenome | host: Homo sapiens | place: Canada: London | collected 2015-08-20/2019-03-30 | study: EMG produced TPA metagenomics assembly of... | reverse complement strand
AAAATCCCGGAAAGTGGAAAGAATGTTAATAGTTCTGAAGCTTTTCGGGATTTTTTACGGCTCTTTGTCAAGCATGTGGGTAACCCAAGTTTATAATGTTCTTTGTCAGGTATAGGGATATTTTTTATTTATACATTTTTTAGAAAATGTATAAACAACATACCATTATCATAAAAATCGTTTTATTTTTTTTTAGAAAAAAATAAAACGATTTTTCTAAAATTTGGAGAATTGATACCGTTAACATTATGTGGTATTATATTGATAATATAATAGACGAAAATTTTTTTTATAGTATTAATAAGGAGGCATTTATGAAAAAAATTAAAAAACTGGTCAGTATGTTATTGGTATTTGCAATGACATTTAGTGTGGCTATTTCAGGAAAAATTACAGGCATTACCCAGGTTAGTGCCAGAGAGGCTCTTGGAAGCAATGATTTTTTGAAGGTTAACGGAACACAGATAAGAAAACAAAAAGGAACAGGAGATATTGTATATCTAAGAGGTACAAATGCAGGTGGATGGCTTGTTCAGGAAGACTGGATGAATCCAACCAATGCATCTGACCAGAAAACAATGATGACCACATTGGCAAATAGATTTGGAGCATCAAAGAGAGATGAGTTGGTTTCAACATATTTATTGGACAACACAGGATTTTGATAATTGTGCAGAAATGGGAATGAGTGTTATAAGATTACCATTTACATATATGAATCTTTGTGATGACAATGGAAATCTTAAATCTAATGCTTTTGACAGATTAGACTGGTTTGTACAAAACTGTAGCCAGAGAGGTATGTATGTAATTTTAGACATGCACGGAGCATTTGGTTCTCAAAATGGTATGGACCATTCAGGAGAGATTAATGATGGAAAACAGCTATATTACAATCAGAGCAATAAAGATAAAACTTTAAATTTATGGAAAAAGATTGCAGAACATTTCAAAGGCAATCCGGCAGTTGCAGCTTACGATATCTTAAATGAACCGGGAATTAAGGCAGCTGCAACATATAGTTTACATTGGGATTTTTATAATGAAATTTACAATACAATCCGTTCAAAGGATAGCAATCATATTATTATAATGGAATCATGTTGGGATGCAGACAATTTGCCAAGACCTTCACAGTATGGCTGGACAAATGTAGCATATGAATACCATTACTATCCATGGAGTGCACAAAATAGCAGTGATGCACAGAAGTCATACTTTTCAGGTAAAGTTTCAGACATTGCAAATCACAATTATGGAGTGCCAACATTTGTAGGCGAGTTTACATGCTTCGAACAGGAAGAAGGTTGGAAGGCAGCAATGTCAACTTTCAACGGTCAGGGATGGCATTGGACAACATGGTCATACAAAGTTACAGGAAACAGCTCATGGGGTATTTATAATCACAACCCTGAAAAAGTTGATATTTATAACGACTCAGCTGACACAATTAAAAATAAATGGTCAGCTGTAGGTACAGCAAACGGATGGAAAAATGACAAGATTTACAATTTGGTAAAGCCATATCTTTCGGGAACAGTAACATCTACAGGTGGAAGCACAACAGATGATAGTGATAACAACAGCACATCAGGTGTGGCAACATTATATGAACATTCAAATTATGGTGGATGGGCAGTTTCATTGGAAGAAGGTTCATATGACTACAAAGATATTTTAGCAAAAGGAATTGTTAATGATCAGATTTCATCACTTAGAGTAAGTGACGGATACAAAGTTACAATATATGATGACGAAGGATTTAAAGGAAAATCAAAAGAATTTACCAGTGATGCGTCATATGTTGGAGATGAAATGAATGACAAAACTTCATCAATTAAAATTGAAAAGATTAACAATCAGACATCAACTACAACATCATATGACACAGTTAAATTATCAGATGGAAAATATAGCATCAAATCTGTTGTAAATGAAAAATATGTTGTGGCAGAAAATGGTGGAAGTGATCCAATAGTAGCAAACAGAGACAACTATAGCGGTTCATGGGAGACATTCTATATTGTTAATAATGATGATGGAACAGTAAGTATAAAAGCAGATGCAAATAACAAATATGTGTGTGCAGTTTTAGATGAAGAAAATCAACTGACACCTAGAAGTGACAGCATTAGTACATGGGAAAAATTTAAGATTTACAAAATAAATGACAGTGAATACGGCATTAGAAGTGCAGAAAACGGAAAATATGTAAAAGCTGACTTGGATAACGGAGGCAAATTAATAGCCGGAAGTGATTCAATAGCTGGAGCCTGGGAAGCTTTTAACATTGAAAAAGTCGGTGATACAACAACAAATGATAATGTAGCAACATTCTATGAAAATTCAAACTATAGTGGATGGTCAGTTTCATTACCGGAAGGTACATATGATTATAGTGATATCATTGCAAAAGGTATTAAAAATGATGCAATATCATCACTGAAAGTAAGTTCTGGTTACAAGGTTACATTGTATGATAATGAAGGATTTAAAGGAACATCAAAGGAATTTACAGGTGATGCATCATATGTAGGAAATGAGATAAATGACAAAACATCATCCATTAAAATTGAAAAGTGGGATGGTTCATCAAGTGTTACATATAATACTGTTAAATTATCAAATGGAAAATACAGTATCAAATCTGTTGCAAATGAAAAATATGTTGTAGCAGAAAATGGTGGAAGTGATCCGATAGCAGCAAACAGAGACAACTATAGCGGTTCATGGGAGACATTCTATATTGTTAATAATGATGATGGAACAGTAAGTATAAAAGCAGATGCAAATAACAAATATGTGTGTGCAGTTTTAGATGAAGAAAATCAACTGACACCTAGAAGTGACAGCATTAGTACATGGGAAAAATTTAAGATTTACAAAATAAATGACAGTGAATACGGCATTAGAAGTGCAGAAAACGGAAAATATGTAAAAGCTGACTTGGATAACGGAGGCAAATTAATAGCCGGAAGTGATTCAATAGCTGGAGCCTGGGAAGCTTTTAACATTGAAAAAGTCGGTGATACAACAACAAATGATAATGTAGCAACATTCTATGAAAATTCAAACTATAGTGGATGGTCAGTTTCATTACCGGAAGGTACATATGATTATAGTGATATCATTGCAAAAGGTATTAAAAATGATGCAATATCATCACTGAAAGTAAGTTCTGGTTACAAGGTTACATTGTATGATAATGAAGGATTTAAAGGAACATCAAAGGAATTTACAGGTGATGCATCATATGTAGGAAATGAGATAAATGACAAAACATCATCCATTAAAATTGAAAAGTGGGATGGTTCATCAAGTGTTACATATAATACTGTTAAATTATCAAATGGAAAATACAGTATCAAATCTGTTGCAAATGAAAAATATGTTGTAGCAGAAAATGGTGGAAGTGATCCAATAGTAGCAAACAGAGACAGTTACGGCGGTTCATGGGAAACATTTTATCTGATAAATAATGATGACGGAACAGTAAGTTTAAAAGCAGATGCAAATAACAAATATGTATGTGCAGTATTAGATGAAGAAAATCAACTTGTTCCAAGAAGCGAAAGCGTAGGAACATGGGAGAAATTCCAAATCTACAAAATAAGCGATACAGAATACGGTCTTAAGAGTGCAGAAAACGGAAAATATGTAAAGGCCGACTTGGATAATGGAGGCAAATTAATAGCAGGAAGTGATTCCATAGCAGGAGCTTGGGAAGCATTTAATATTGAAAAGTTGGGAGATGAGACATCTTCTGCAAAAGCAACATTTTATGAAAATTCAAATTACAGTGGTTGGTCTGTAGCATTAAGTGAAGGAAGATATGATTATGGCACAATGGTTTCTAAGGGAATTAAAAATGATCAGATTTCTTCAGTTAAGGTAGCAGATGGCTACAAGGTTACATTGTACAACGATGCAGGATTTGCAGGAAGTAAAAAAACATTATTCACAGATGCATCAGGCCTTGGAGATTTTAATGATAAAACTTCAGCGATCGTAATTGAAAAAGTAGAAAAGGCAGATTTTAATAATTCAAATGCATATATTACATCCATAGCAAACGGACAGGTAGTTTGTGCAGAAAATGGTGGAAGTGAAACAATAGTGGCAAACCGTTCATCATGTGGAGGTGCATGGGAAACATTCCAGATTGTAAATAACAATGATGGAACAGTTTCATTGAAATCAATTGCAAATGGAAAATATGTATGTGCTGTAATTGATGAAAACAATCAGTTATTGCCAAGAAGTGAAAGTGTAGGTACATGGGAGAAATTCATTATTGAAAAGATTTCAGATGGAGAGTATGCACTTTACTCATTGGCAAATGGAAAATATGTTCAGGCAAACTTAAACGACGGTGGTAAACTTTTTGCTACAAGTGAAACTGTTGCCGGAGCATGGGAAGTATTTGACATTAACAGAAATTAAAGTTAAAATTCATAATAATTAAACAATTCAAAGGCTGTTTGCGTGGATTATATATGTAAACAGCCTGATTTTGGTATATATGTTAGTAAAAAAATAAGGCTCTTTGTCAAGCATGGGGGCAATCCCTTATATATATCGTGTGTGATTTGTAATCACACACGATTTTTAAATAGTATCACAAGATAACATTATTCTGTTTCTAAAATTATCAAAATTCCTATATCCATAAGCATTTCGTGAGACTCCATTTCGTTTAATCACTTTAATCTTATTGTTCATTCCTTCAGTATACCCGTTTGTGTATGGGCAATCAAAACTGTTAAGTATGTATTTTGCCCAATTGGCAAGAGTGGTAAGCACTGAGTTAAATTCATCAATTGAAAGGACAAGAGGAAGAGTTTTGGGTGTATCATATTTAATGTCATTAAGTCTCCTAAAGATTGATGAAGCAGATATTCCAAGTTGATTTGCAACATTTGAAACATTTAATGAACTTTTTAATAAGTGAATTGCCTCAAAGCATAAACGTGTTGTAAGCCTACAATTTTTAGGTAAAAGTGAAAAAGGTTCAGTAAAGTGTCTGTTACAGATATCGCAGTGATATCGTCTTTTGCAATAATATAATAAAGTTAATTTTCCCATGATTGGAGGATTGTGGGAGTGCGGAACAATCCGTGTAATCAGTATCCAGGCAAAAAGGTTTGGTTGACTTTAAGGTAATAGTTATTTATAATAGTTTATGACTTTAAAGCGAAAAAGTAATAAAGAATAAGATTCATATAGGAGAATGTTATGATTATAGATATTCACACACATACATTTCCTGATGCCATAGCTCACAAGACTATAGCAGGTATGGAAGAAGATATTGTAAGAGGTCAGGGTATTCATGTAAAAAGTGCAAGAATACCAACAGTTAAAGGTTTAGAGGACAGTACTAAAAAAGCAGATATAGATTTGTCTGTTGTTTGCCCTGTGGCAACTAATATTAGGCAACCGGAGAAAATTAACAGATTATCTGTGGAACTTAACGAGAAAAGAGAAGAAACAAGATTATTTTATTTTGGGGCTATTCATCCGGATTGTGAGAATTATAAGCAGATTATAGATGAAATAGTTGCAATGGATTTGAAAGCTATAAAGATTCATCCTGACTATCAAAATACATTTTTTGACGATGAAAAATATATCAGGTTAATGGATTATGCAGCGGAGAAGGATTTGGGGATAATTGTTCACGCAGGAGAAGATGTGGGACTTCCGGAGACGGTTCACTGCACACCTGAAAGAATTCTTAATCTTTGGAAACATATTCAGCCGGAGAAGTTGATTCTTGCCCATATGGGTGGCTGGAAAATGTGGGATGAAGTGGAAGAGAAGCTTTTAGGACTGCCATTTTATTTGGACACGGCGATTGTTCTTAATCCTATTTTTCCGGTTAAGCTTGAAAATGAACAGTTTGTGAGAATGGTTAGAAAACATGGAGCGGACAGAATTTTGTTTGGAACTGATTCTCCGTGGTATGACCAGACCAAAGCTGTTAATGATTTTAACAATACAGATTTGACACAGGAAGAAAAAGACAAGATCTTTGGGAAGAATGCCAATGATTTGTTTAATTTCTTTGGATAATAAATTAAAAATAAGATAAAAAAGAAGGAAAGAGAAATGCCAATTACAGAATTATTAGAGAGAAACGCCAGAGAATTTCCAAAGGATATAGCTTTGGTAGAAATAAATCCTGATATTCAGGAAAAAAGAAGGGTAACATGGCGAGATTATGAATTAATCCAGCCTGATGCCCGCCATCATTACAGACGTGATATTACATGGCACGTATTTAACGAGAAAGCTAACAGAGTTGCTAATCTCCTTATTAGCAGAGGTATTAGAAAAGGAGATAAAGTTGCAATTCTTATGATGAACTGCTTAGAATGGCTTCCTATTTATTTTGGAATTCTTAAAACAGGAGCGTTGGCAGTTCCTATGAACTTTAGATTTGATGCTCAGGAAATTAAATATTGTCTTGAACTTTCAGAGACAGATGTGCTTATTTTTGGACCTGAGTTTGTTGGCCGAATCGAAGAAATTGTTGATGAAATTGATGAAAAAAGAATTTTGTTCTACGTAGGTGGTGATTGTCCTACTTTTGCAGAAGATTATGATAAGCTTGCATCTAACTGTTCTTCACTTTCACCTGAAATCGAAATTAAGGATTCAGATGATGCGGCAATTTATTTTTCTTCAGGAACAACAGGTTTCCCAAAGGCTATTTTACATAATCACGAAAGTCTTATGCATGCGGCAAAAGCTGAACAGAATCATCATGGACAGACTAAGGATGATGTATTTTTGTGCATTCCACCGCTTTATCATACAGGTGCCAAGATGCATTGGTTTGGCAGCCTTTTGACTGGTGGAAAAGCAGTATTATTAAAGGGGGTTACACCTAAAACAATTCTTGAAACAGTATCAAATGAAGGCTGTACAATTGTTTGGCTTCTTGTTCCTTGGGCACAGGATATTTTGCTTGCATTAGACAGAGGAGAGATTAAACTTGAAGATTACAAGTTAGATCAGTGGAGACTTATGCACATTGGTGCACAGCCTGTACCACAGAGCCTTATTAAGAGATGGAAGGAATACTTCCCACATCACCAATATGATACTAACTATGGCCTTAGCGAATCTATCGGACCAGGTTGCGTTCACTTAGGTGTCGAAAATATTAATAAAGTAGGAGCAATTGGTATTCCGGGTTACGGCTGGGAAGCAAAGATTGTTGATCCTGAGGGAAATCCTGTAGAGCAGGGTAGTGTTGGGGAACTTATTGTTAAGGGACCAGGCGTCATGACTTGTTACTACAATGATGAAAAGGCTACAGCTGAAACAATCAAGGACGGCTGGCTTTACACAGGGGACATGGCTGAAATGGATGAAGACGGTTTTATTTACCTTGTTGATAGAAAGAAAGATGTAATTATTAGTGGTGGCGAAAATCTTTATCCTGTACAGATTGAAAACTTCTTAAGCAAATTCCCTAAGATTAAGGATGTTGCAGTTATTGGTCTTGCAGATGAAAGATTGGGCGAAATTGCAGCTGCTATTATTGAATTGAATCCTGATACAGAATGTACTGAACAGGAAATCAATGATTTCTGTAAGGAACTTCCAAGATACAAGAGACCTAAAAAGATTATCTTTACTAAAGTTCCAAGAAATGCCACCGGAAAAATCGAAAAACCTAAGCTTAGAGAAATGTATCACAGTTCAAATCTTGTTGATGCACAGAATAAGGCTTAATTAAGACTTTTGGGCTGGATTTAAATCAAACAAAATAAATAATAAAAAGTGTTCCTTAACAAGCGTGCAAAAATGCGATGAATTTAGGGGACGCTTTTTTAAATACATTAAAAAAATATAAAATTATTATAGAACAAATTTTCTGAAAAATTGTTGGAGTGGAATTTCGCAATGCAAATATTGCGGTAATATGGTACACTTATATAAGCGAAAGATATCGGAGGAATAGATTAATGAAGATTAAAAATGGTTTTGTTTTAAGAGATGTTGGAGGTCAGGCAGTTGTTATTGCAGTAGGTGAGGCAAGCAAGACATTTCACGGAATGATTAACCTTAATGCAACAGGTAAGGAGATATGGCAAGGAATTGAATCCGGATTGGATGTTGACCAGATGGTAGAGAAGATGGTTGAAACTTATGAAGTTGAACCTGATAAAGCAAGAGAAGACATTCAGGCAATGGTAGATAAGATGAAAAATGCAGGAATTATTGTAGAATAGAGAGTGTGTTATGGGTGAAGTGTTACATATTGAGGATGCATTAAATGAGAAGGGAGTGTATGTTAGTACAACTTCTGGTGTCAGCATGTATCCAATGCTAAGAAACAGAAGGGATACCATAATAGTTAAGCCACCTACAGCACCATTGAAGAAATATGATGTGCCTTTATACAGACGTGGAGACGATTATGTGCTTCATAGAATTATTGGAAAAGATGATAGGGGGTATATTATTTGCGGAGATAATTGCATTAATAAGGAATATGGCATAACTGAAAACCAGATTATTGGAGTTTTAGTTGGCTTTTATCGTGATGGAAATGAAGTAAATATGGAGGGAGTGAGATACAAGCTTTACAGCAGGGCTTGGGTTTTTCTTCATCCTTTAATTTGTGCTTTTAAGAAAATAAAAATGAAGGCTGGAAAGGTGAAAAGATTATGGCATTCAAAATAAAACTTGCCGGAATCGGATTTCAGGTAAATGGAATTTATGAGGAATCATTGAAGAAGCATTGTGGGGATTATTTGGATACTGAAGAAAATTCAGATAATAAGAAGTGTTTCGATAATTGTGTAGCTGGAAAAGAAGATTTGAAGCTTTCTGATAATGATTCGGTCTATGAAATTATTATATCAGAGGATGATATAATAAGAGAACAGGGAACAATGTTGGAAGATGAAGGACAGAGTGGATTTGCCCCTGAATATTTGGAAACATTGGCACTTTTAAGAAAAGTTGCGGAAGTTTTGCCTGAGAAAGACGGTTTCCTAATGCATGGAGCGGTTATACAGTGGAAGGACAAAGCCTATATGTTTACTGCACCAAGTGGTACCGGAAAAACTACCCACATCAGGTTATGGAGGAAGTATTTAGGTCAGGGTGTTTCTATTATAAATGGGGACAAACCTTTTATTAGAATAGTTGACGATTGCGTAAGGATATATGGAACTCCGTGGGCTGGCAAAGAGGGCTGGCAGAATAATAAGAATGCACCGCTTGGTGGAATTTGCATAATAGAGCGTGGCACGGAATGCGGAATTAGAAAGCTTGATTCCAAAGAAGCCATACCATATCTTCTAGGGCAGATTCATTTCGGCGACAGCTCAGCCCAGGCAGGAAAAACATTGGAATTACTAGATGTTTTGATAAAAAAAGTGCCTGTTTATATATTGAATTGCGATATATCAGAACATGCGGTGAGAACAAGCTATGAGGCAATGACAGGGGAAAAGTATAGAGAGAGTTAGAGAATATGTTGGTCTGACAAGCATTGAAAAAATCACCGAAATTAACAGAAAATTATCAATTGAAGAAGAGGGAGTTCCAGCGGTATCTCTTAGTGTAGGCGTGGCATTTACTGACAGAAAAAATCCAGGAAAGAGCCAGTTCACTGATGCAGACAAAGCCCTTTATTATACTAAGGAACATGGAAAGTGCGGATGCAGTTTCTATCCGGTGGAAGAAAAGTAGAATCAGTATGAGTGAAATCATAAAAAACGGACATAATGAGATTAAAAATAAATATTATTTGGGTAGAATTAAAAGAGATTTGACAAACTTTTTTAAGTGGATGGCTCTTGCAATTTTAACAGGTGTGGTTGTTGGTGGCGCCAGTAGTGTTTTTGCCATATGTATCAGGTGGGTAACGACGTTTAGAGCAGACAATAAGTGGATGTTTTTGTTACTTCCAGTGGCAGGTTTGATTATCGTTTTTATGTACCAAAGATTGGACAAAAACGATGGAGGAACCAATCAGGTTCTTTCAACCATTAGATCTAAGGATGATGTGCCTTTAAAATCGGCACCACTTATTTTTCTGTCAACAGTGCTTACTCATTTGACAGGTGGTTCCGCAGGACGTGAAGGTGCGGCAATTCAGTTTGGCGGAAGCATTGGCAATCAGCTTGGGAGAATTTTTCATTTGGATGAGTTCGACCACCACGTTATGGTTATGTGTGGTATGAGTGCGGCGTTTGCTGCGGTTTTCGGAACTCCTATGGCGGCGGCAGTTTTTGCCATGGAAGTTGTAAGCGTTGGAGTTATGTATTATGCGGCGCTTTTGCCTTGCGTTATTGCGTCAATTATTGCAGCCAAATTTGCGGCAGGAATAGGCATCCATCCTGAAGTTTTTCATGTAACAGTTATACCGGAACTAACTGCTGTAACCGGAGCAAAAATGGCAGTTATTGCAGCAGGTTGTGGTGCTGTAAGTATACTTTTTTGCATAGCACTAAAGTTAGCTTCAACTTTGTATACTAAATATTTGAAAAATCCTTACGTAAGAGTGGTTGTTGCGGCACTTATTGTTATGGGAATTACCTTTATTTTACAGACAGATGATTATATGGGCGCAGGCAATCAGCTAATAGCCAAAGCCATTGAAACAGGAAGGGCAAGACCCCTTGATTTTGTTTGGAAAATAATTTTGACGGCAATTACAATGCGAGCAGGTTTTAGAGGGGGCGAAATCGTTCCTGCATTCTGCGTGGGAGCAAGCTTCGGATGTGTTATGGGACAATTGTTGGGATTTCCACCGGTGGTTGCAGCGGCAGCGGGAATGGTGGCATTGTTCTGTGGTGTAACTAACTGCCCAATAACATCAATGCTTATCTCATTCGAGTTGTTTGGCTTTGCCGGGGTCTCATATTACCTGATAGCAATATCAATCAGCTATGCCCTGTCAGGATACTACAGCCTGTACAAAGGCCAGACAATTGTATACTCAAAATACAAGGCCAAATATATAAATAGAAAAACAAGATAAAACATAAAATGTGATAATATTATCTTATAAAGTGAAGAAGAAAAGAAAAAGATACATGAAAATTGGGATTAAAACAAAAAAGGCCGTATGTGAATTTGATTTCACATACGGTCTTGTCATAACATTACAAATCAATCATCAATCTATCGCTTCCACTACAAATCTTTATTTTGTCTTTGTAGCTTTTCCGTTTATCCAGCTAGAATATACTTTTTTTCTGCCAACTACTTTATAAGTGCGGACACGTACATAGTATTTCTTTTTAGATTTCAATTTCTTTATTTTAGCAGAAGTAGTTTTCTGCTTCTTAACAAGAATTGATTTCTTGTTCTTTTTAAATTTCTTGTCTGTGGCAACCTGAATTTCATAGCCACTTGCACCTTTTACTTTGCTCCATTTAATGGTAAGAGATTTCTTCGTAGCCTTGACTTTCTTAACTTTTGTAGTAGCAGGCTTCTTTGAACTTGAAGCTTTTAAGCTTGTACTTGTAGTACTAGGTTTTGGCACAACCCCATTAGTTGAATTGTTACTAGTAGTTCCTCCGTTAATAGAATCTTCGTTAGTCGTAGTAACTACAGGAGTAACAGTTTCGCCAGTAGTTTCTATATTGTCAGTAGTCTTCACAGGAGTAGTAACTACTTCACCACTTGTTTCTCCATTTCCGGTTGTGGAAACTTCCCCCTTAAACTTGGCAAGTGCTTTTAAAAGCTTTTCCATATTAACAGGTTTGGACATATGCATATTCATGCCGGCATCAAGACAACGTTGAATATCGTCTTTGAAGGCATTAGCAGTCATGGCAATAATTGGAATGCTGTGAGCTCCTGGTTTGTTAAGATTTCTAATGGCACTTGTAGCCTGAAGTCCGTCCATAACAGGCATCTGCATATCCATAAGAATGGCATCATAAGTATGAATAATTGATTCTCTAAACATTTCTACGCAAACAGATCCATCTTTGGCATGGTCGCAGGTAATGCCATACATAGCAAGAAGTTCAGAAATAACTTCATAATTAAGAGTATTGTCTTCAGCAACAAGAAGGTGCATACCTTTACAAGTATCATGAGCGGAAGTATCTGAAATATCTTGTAGAGCTTTATAGTTTTCTGCACAACATTCAAGAGGAATTATTATTTTAAAAGTGGTTCCATGACCTTCTTTACTTGTAACATTAATTCGTCCGCTCATTAAGTCCACAAGCTCTTTAACAATCGAAAGCCCAAGGCCATAACCACCAACTTTGTTAATTCTAGAGTCAGTGGCACGGGAAAACTTAGAATACATATGGTTAATATATTCCTGAGACATACCAATTCCTGTGTCGCTTATAACAGCTATAAGATTTATATACTTATTATTCAAAAATAATTCTTCATAAATTTCAAAGGTAACAGAACCACCATCAGGTGTATATTTTATGGCATTGGATAAAATATTTGTATAAATCTGTTTTAGTCTAAGTGGGTCAACCAACAAGGTTTTCTGGTAAAGGTCATGCTGATTGCATATAATGTTAAGTTTTTTGCCACCCTGTAATTGTTTAAGCATTGGTGGAAAATCATCCAAAAGCTTAGGAATATTAACAGGTTGGGAATTAATGCGTAACTGTCCGTTTTCAATCTGTGTAATATCCAGCACTTCGTTAACCAACTCCATAAGAAAATCACCTGAAGATTTTATTTTTTTCAGATTTATTGTTTTCACGAATGCTTCCCATATGGTGACCGATAACAGGGATAATATCAATGAAATCACCACAATCTTTAATGTTAGGATTATCTATTCTTACAAATCCCATTAATCTTTTTCTGAAAATAATTGGAAATACAATAACAGCAGTAATGTTATTATTTCCAAAAAAAATTGTATTCTGTAGGCATAGAATCCTTAATAGATTCTATATCATCTAAAATAATGGATTCTCCCTGATACAGAATATTAAATATGCATGGAACTCCATCAGTTGGAAGAATTAAGTCGTGATTAGGACTTTCAGTATTATTAAATAATCTCCATTGATGTGTAAGCTCAAAAGCACTAGAGTCAACAAGTTCATAGATGCTGACATATAAGGCTTTGGTGTATAATCCAATCTCTTTAAGCATAGAATAGATGGCATTATTTCTGTTTGAATTTAAATGATTATTTTCAATTTTAGTTAAGGCATCAATAATATTACTTATTGAGCTTTTTTTATCTTCCATAATATTACTCATAAGCAAACTCCATTCTGTAATTTAAATATAAGCTAAACATTTACAAACTGATCTCTGTATGCTTTAGGACTCATGCCTGTATTTTTCTTAAATAATACGGAAAAATAAGCAGGGTCGTGAATTCCAACAGCTTCAGAAATCTCAAAAGTTTTTAAATTAGAAGTGGCAAGAAGTTCTTTAGCTTTGTTAATTCTAAGATTATTAATATAGCTAATGACAGAATTACCACATTCCTTCTTAAAAGTTCTACTAAAGTAGGATTCATTAATATGAATATGTTGGGCAATTTGTTCCAGAGACAAATCATCCTCTAAATGTTCTTTTATATAATTCAAAGACTCTTCAATAAAAGAGCTATATTTCTTAACTGATTGTGTTAACTGTATCTGCAAATCATTAATCATATCAGAAACTATGGATTTTAGTTGGAAAATATCAGAACTTTCAGTTAACATTTTCACATATTTCTCATCCATTGGCAGGTTATAAGTACTCATAACCAGTCTATAAGAAATCAAATAAATCTGAGTACAAATATTCTTAACAGAAGCCTCATCAGTAAAATTACTTTGTAAATTACTGAAAAGAGTAGAAACAACGTCTTTTGCAGCTTTAAAGTTCAATTGAAGAATAGCCGTTTCGTATTCGTGAAGACGCACGGAAATATCCACAGGAAAAATATTTCTATTAGCAATATAATCTCTTGAAAAAGCAATTATATGTGATGCTGAATAGAAATTAAGTGACAAAGCAGTGATGGCTTCTGAAGCAGCCTTTGAAAAATGCTTTGCAGTAGAGTGATGGGCACTTATGCCGATATCAAGCTGTTTTCCGTACTGTTCCTGAAATAAGTATTCTATCTCCTTGCAATCCTCAACAATAGGTCCTATGTAGGAATTTTGATCGCAAAAATATGCAGTAAGAACCATGTTGTTATATCTAAAACAATGGCTTTCAATCTGCTGGTCTTTAATAATGTCTTTAAGTTTGCTAAATTCATTGAAATCTTTAGGCAACTGAAAAGCAGCTACATAAAAATGACTAAAATCCAAATTAAAAGAGTCAATCTTTTTTTGCTTTTCTTCATCTATAACATTGGAATCAGTTAATTGTTGGAATAACTGATCTTTAAGAAAAGCAAGCTCACTTTCTTTAATTCGGGTATTAGACTTAGATGTTACAATTTTTTCGCAAACTTCTTTAACAGCAGCAATAACCTGATCTTTAGATGCCGGTTTTAACAAATACTGTGAAACATGATATTGTATTGCAGAACGTGCATACTCAAATTCAGAATATCCCGATAAAATAATTACGGCAATATCAGGACGATTCTCGTGAATGTATTTTGCAAGACCAATTCCGTCTAAAAGTGGCATTTTAACATCAGTCAAAACAATGTTAATGTCATTTTCGTTTATTTTTGTGATTGCATCCTCACCGTTGTTGGCAGTGGCAACAACCTTACAATCATAATCTTCCCATTTAATATATTCAGATAAGCCCTTTCTGATAGGAGCTTCATCATC
>ERZ1673702.2742-NODE-2742-length-14827-cov-5.437788_pt1 | contig 14827 bp, 9 predicted proteins | sample MGYA00580232_ERZ1673702 | MGnify/ENA primary metagenome ERZ1673702 (study PRJEB41218, sample SAMN15661792) | gut metagenome | host: Homo sapiens | place: Canada: London | collected 2015-08-20/2019-03-30 | study: EMG produced TPA metagenomics assembly of... | reverse complement strand
ATAATATCTTTGTACAGAAATGGCCATCAGATGATATTATAACGATGCACGATTCAGATGATGGATTTGACACAGAAAATCGTGCAGCAGGTACCTGGATGTTTGATGAGTATCCGACATATGATGAGTGGATTTCTCAGTTTGATTTTAGTAAGCCTGCTGATATGGCAAAACTTTATGGCGCACACGAAGGAAAGTTGCCAGTATGGATTGAAGGCAACGCTTATCTTGGTGGTGCAAAGCCAAGTAAGAAGGATGTCAATGCTCTGATATCAGCTGTCGCACGTGAGGATGTGCGTGTAGAGCTTGTTCAGAAAGAGGACGGTTACTATCTGGATACAAACGTATACGAACTGATCGAAGGCTTTAAAAATAGAATGATTGATTCAGATGTGCTCGGAAAGGCATTTGAGCCAGAGGAACGTTTTGAAAATCCTGATGGAACAGCAATCAGATTTGACAGTGACTATTTTGGAACGCATCGTGGTGTAGATGTCATACCAGGACCGTTTGCAGATGCTAAGGAATCAGTGAAGAAGCTGTATTAATCGAGATCTGTCAGATAGATACCCTCATAAACAGTTACAATGTTTGATAGGAGAAATTTATGGCACACTCAAATTTAAAAAAGGACGGAAAAACTAGTAAGAAACCGGCTGCCAAAATGCCAGGTGAATGGCTGTATTTAAACAAAGAAGAATTGCCGCTTCGCAAAATCTATGAGCTGTTTAATGAAGCGCAGAATGCTGAGTATTGGGAGGCAGCAGGTGTACTTGAAATTTCATTGCCAGAGAGTGGTACACTGGATATGGAAGATTTAGAAGGCACACTTGGTGATGACGAAGGCGATGCTTATTTGCTTCATAATGGCATTCGTACCGTATTTGCAGCTACAATTCGTCCAGAGGATTATGAAAAAGCAAAAGAGATTATGCTTTTTATAACACAAAAGCTTGGCGGATATTTTTGCGCAGATACAGCAGATTTTAAGCCAGTTGTGGCAGCAAAATAAAAGAAACTGTAAAAATACTGTTTTGTGATAGTCAATAATTTACTGAGATATTTGTCAATAGTAGGGCAGATATCTCAGTATTTTTTTAAAAAATATGGTTGACAGATGTATACCGCTATGCTATTATGAAGTTGACACAAGTAAACTAGATTAAACTACAGGAAGGAGTAAAAATGGCAAAGCACATTGTTTTATCTGACGGTGAATGGAAACTGATGAAACTTTTGTGGGAGAACCATCCGATGACGCTCGGAGATATGGTAGAAGCGATGCAGGATGATACGGCATGGAGCAAAGGAACGATTTTTACAATGCTTCGCCGCATGAGTACAAAAGGAGTTATTCGTATGGATGACAGCGGAAAGTACCAGCAGTATTATCCAGTGCTGCAAAAGGAGGAAGCAGAACAGGCAGAGACGCGAAGCTTTTTGGAACGTGTATATGATGGCAGCGTTGGAATGATGCTGTCGGCAATGGCGCATGAGTGCAAACTTTCAAAGTCAGAAATTGATGAGTTGTATGAGATCATTCGGGAGGCTAGAGAGGAGGAAAAATGACAGATTGGATAGTTGGTTCCAGTATTCTGATCGTGATGATCTTTGCAATACGCAAAGTTTTTGGAATGAGAATCAGCAGCAGGTTTCGATATGCACTTTGGGCAGTTGTGATGATTCGTCTGCTTTGCCCAGTGACACTATGGAATAATCAGCAGCTAGTGCATAATATTACAGAAGTGTCCAGACAGATGTTTCAAAATACGAGTGGAACTAAAGTGGACAAGGTGGATTCAAATGCAGAACTCGGAATGGAAAATGGACAGAATGCAGGTGTAGGAGATGCGAGTAATACAGATCGCACGAAGAATGATTATACAGGAAACGTGAAAAATCAGAATGTCAATATGGGACAACAGAATGAACAGGAAATAAATCAGACAGAAAATCTCAAAATTACACTTGGACATAATGTTTTCAATCAGACAGGAAAGGAGACAACGGCACAACAGCCTGAAGAAAATTCACAGTCAAAAGATAGCAATTCTAACATATTCCACAGTATAATAGCTCAACTAATAAGTATAGCTCCAGCCATCTGGCTTTATGGCAGCATTGCTGCAGGATGTTGGTTTGCTATCGTAAATATGCGTTTTTATCATATGCTAATGCGAAGCAGAAAACAGATAGATAGTAGTAGAAAACTACTAGTTTATCAGGTAAGTGGATTATCGTCACCATGTTTGTTTGGAATCATTCATCCAGCAATTTATCTGAAGGAGGAGACGAAACTGAAGGACGATCAAATTTTGATGATTCTTCAGCATGAGATATGCCATTATCAGCACAAAGATCATATTTGGTCTGTAATGAGAAGCCTTTGTGTTGCAGTCTGGTGGTGGAATCCACTGGTGTGGGCGGCAGCGGCAGAATCAAAAAGAGACTGTGAGATGGCATGTGATGAAGGAACACTAGAAACAATTGGGTGGGAAAATAAATTTTTGTATGCAAAGACACTAGTTGATGCTGTGTCGGATAAAAAAAATTTTGGTATGACAGCAGCATCAACAATGGTATCAGGAAAATCTGATACAGAAAGGAGGCTGCGTATGATGCTTAATAAAAAGAAAACAAAGATGGCAAGTGTAGTACTTGCAGCAGTGCTTATGTTAAATGCAGCAGCATTATGCTTTGGAGGAGAAAGTACAGCTAAAAGCGAAACTCAGACTAATACTGCAAAGCAGACGGCACTTCCAGTACTTGCAGCAGTGGATGTGTATGAGCAGATACCAATAACGGATGACGTGGAGGAGTTTTGTGAGACATTTGGGCTGCTTGACAAGGAATGTATTGCGCAGATTACACCAGAGTGGATGAAAGACAGCGGTATTAAACTATTTCGCGATGGATTAAATGAGCGGGTATATTTAACTTGGCAGAATCAGCTTATGACACTTCCTCAGCTTGCAATTGGAAAATTTATTATGACATCTGATGTAGATATGCTAAGCAGTGCACTTGCAGATTTGGATGATGATGGAGTTTACGAGGTCTATTTTACTGCAAGAGCTAAGGTTGGTGGTGATAGTTTTTATGCAAATATGATTGGTGTTGCAAGACTTACAGATATGTCGTTTTATTGGGATTTTGATGCACAAGAACAAATGAACCAAAAATCAAAAGTGATGATGCTGACACAAAATGAGAGCAATGAGTTAATTTGGAGTGAGGCATCTTACAAAAAAGCAGATGATGAAAACAAGAGGACATATTATAATAAGCCTAGTGAGTATGCGTTAACGCCAACAGATGAAAAAAATGAACATCCAGTTACATTGTCTGAAGAAAGTTTTGTTGTAAGTCCAATTGACTTTGCAGTAGCTGGGTCACAAACAGTAAATTCAACTGAAGCGTCAGCAAATCTTAACACATCTGGTTGGTTAATTCCGACAGGAGGTCCGCGTTGGAGTTGGACAGTAGATGATTTAAAGAAATGGTATGGCGATGCAGCTGAAATTATTTCTGAAGATGAAAGTAAAACTATTGTAGAGATTTCAGATGTATATATCTGGCAAAGTAAGACATCTGTTGTTGCAACAGTAGATGCAGAGGTTGGTGTAACAAGACTGGATTATAAGATTGCTGATAATGATCGTGATGCTATCTTCAGCAAAATGAACAGCACTAATAAAACAAATCAGATTTTGGGTGGAACAAAAGAAGGAAATGAAAATATTTCTTACAGATGGGCTGGCAAGCAGGCTGCAACATTAGAGCTAGCAATGCAGAGACGTTATCGAGAGATTTGTATGGAGCGCGGTACATGGCTAGATACAGAAGAAAAGCGCTATGCAAATCAGATAAAAGCTCAAATGACAATTACGAGTGATGAATGTGAACTATCATTTGAGGGCGAACCGGAAATGGTGATTTTGTATCGCGAGCTGTTAGATCAATCAAGTGCTGAAACAGAAAAAGTAATAGAGAGTTTCAATCAATTATATAAGGAAGATGGAGATTCCTGGCTGCTTCAATGGAACACTGGCCTGACAACAATGAGCGATTATCAATCAATAAATCTTGAAGAAAATCGCGAGGATAAACCGCTTCATGAGATGGCACATTTACTTATCGAAAATGCACAGCCATATCCTGCAGGTGGATTTGGAGAAGGTTTGTATGAGATGGGATTTAGCTTTTTGACACTAAGCTTAAAACAAAGTGATGCAGATTTGACACTGAATCTTTATAAAGATGCAAATACAGGTGCAGGATTTATTCTTAGAGAAGATGGAAGCGGATATATTATGATTGCATTACAGAATGAAAATGATGCACAGGTTGGACTATTCTCATTTACACCATGTGACACTGGAAAAGAATTATATAATAAGACACTGGAGGAAATAAATAAGTACAATAAAATTGTAGTACAATAACGTTACGTAAATGGGGGCGAGGCGGATGTGCTTTACGAGGCGATTCCCGTGTGGGAGCGGGCTTACGCAGTATCTGAGACAAAAAGGAGTGTAGAAGGCGCCGCGGGAACAAGGGGCGCCGACAAAGTCACTTCGCCGAGTCCCCCTTGCGTGAACCTACCGGGTTACACCTCAAAGTTCACAATTTTTTCACAAAAAATCTCTTGCATTTTTGAGTTTGTGGTGTTATATTACATACCGAACAAAGGAAATGACCAGACAGGTCAGTTTCTTAACAAAACCTCTTGTCGAAGGCTGCTAAGGAATCAGATTTTTGGAGGAAAAGACAAAATGAATACTTTAAAAGCTGAAAAACGAAGCATGGACATCAAAGCAAAGAAGCTCAGAAGAGAGGGATACGTTGTAGGCAACGTGTTCGGAAAGAAAATTGAAGGTTCTATCCCAGTAAAGTTTCAGAAACTGGAGTTAGAGAAATTCTTAAAGAAAGCACATAAAGGAAGTCAGATCATGCTTGATGTTGAGGGAACTCAGTATGATGCACTGATCAAGGACGTCGCATATAACCCTGTTGCAGGAAGAATCGATGAGATTGATTTCCAGGCACTGGTAAGCACAGAAAAAGTTCATTCTGTTGTTGAGGTTATCTTAGAGAATCATGATAAGATTGTAGAAGGTGTACTTCAGGAGAGCCTTGAAGAGATTGCCTATAAGGCATTGCCAGCAGATCTGGTTGATGAGGTCAGAGTTGATGTTGGCGACATGAAGATTGGCGATGTTATTCGTGTAAAGGATCTTCCAATTTATGCAGATAAGAAGATTACTATTATGACAGATCCAGATGCGGTTGTAGTAGCATTAAATGCAGCACACAATGCAGCAGTACCTGAGACAGAGACAGCAGAAACTGAAGAAGAGCCAAAGAAGGACGAATAATCTGGAGAAAATTATAAGTGAACAATTAAATGATTCGAAAAAAGGAATGGTCACGAAAATGACCATTCCTTTTTTGCACAAAAAAATATGAAAATTTATTACGAAGCAGTTTTTGTTTCAATTTGTGCCGGCTGCTGAACCAAAAATCCAGCCAGAATCTGGCGTATTACAGTATGGAGATAAGGAAGATATTCTTCAACTGATACTGGCTGGCCATACAAAATACAGCTGTAACATGTAGAACCAACGAGTTCGATAATTGTAAAGAGCATTAGCTCAGGCTCTGGACAGACATATGAATTTTTTTTCATCTGTTCAAATATATAATCATAAAACTGTAAAGACTCATCTGGCAGTGTATTTTCAAAAGCTGTTTTAAAAATCCCCCATGATAAATTCTTGGAAATAAAGGTTAAAAGACCGTGATCATCATTCAGGCGGCCGATGATGTAGTCGGCAACTGCGATAATCTGGTCTTCAAAGCTATTAAACTTCTGATCCAGCAGTGCATGGTGAGCATCTGCAAACAGCTGCCCTGCTTTGTGGGCAATCAGCTTATCCCTCAAATCATATTTATCCTTAAAATATAAATAGAAAGTTCCCTTTGCAAGGCCGGCATCTGAAACAATATCAGAGATAGTCGTCTTTGCAAAGCCCTTATCGCGAAACAAATCAAAGGCCGTCTGCAGCAAAGCGTTTTTCTTTTGTTTCTTATTGATATCCACTTTTCCCATACGAGAACCCCTCCTGTAATACTTGTAATTTATCCTAAGCTATCATTATATCAAGATATTAAGTAATAGTAAAGGTGTAAATGTTTAAAAACTTGAATCTCAAAATGTTACAGTTCACTGGACGCCCATTCGCAAAACCGCACGTTCCGTGCGCCGTTGCTAACCGCAAACAAAACTTGCGTGCAACTTTGTTTTGTTCATTAACGGGCGTCCACTTCGTCCTGCTGATCTGTCAAATTTCTATGCAAGCATGAAATTTGTTCAGACCTAGCATGACGAGTAAACTGTAACCTCAAAATTATTATCATACAAAACTGACTAAAAGTCAATTATTAAAAACTGACCAAAATTCATTTTATTACCATATATTTTTCGGATACTTTTAATATTGACCAAAAGTCAGTTTCTGCATATAATGCGTAGTGTGAAAAAAAGATAGGAGATGGTTGCTATGGTTAAAGTAGGAAAATGGATTGCAAAACATAAATATCTGATCATATTGATCAGCATTTTGCTTATGATTCCTTCCGTAATCGGTATGGCAAAGACAAGAGTCAACTATGATATCTTAAGTTATCTGCCAGACACGCTTGAGACGATCAAGGGTCAGGATATTATGGTCGATGAGTACGGAATGGGCGCGTTTTCCATGGTCGTCGTGGAAAACATGGAACTAAAGGATGTGCAAAAGCTAGAAGATGCATACAGCGAGATTGATCATGTTAAGGATGTTCTTTGGTATGATGATGTTGCCGATTTAAGTCTTCCAGTCGAGATGATTCCAAAGGATCTGCGAGAGGCGTTCTTTAAAGGTGATGCGACCATGATGCTTGTGCTGTTTGACAACACGACATCATCTGATGAAGCTATGGAAGCCCTTACAGAGATGAGAAAGATCAGCAATGATCAGTGTTTCTTAAGCGGTATGACTGGTATTGTTACCGATATTAAGAACCTGGCATTAAGCGAGATGCCGGCATACGTTGTGATTGCCGCAATTCTTTGCTTCATTGTATTGCAGCTGTTTACTGATTCATTTTTAGTTCCGCTGTTCTTCTTATTAAGTATCGGAATATCTATTCTCTACAACATGGGAACGAATGTATTCCTTGGAGAGATTTCCTATATTACACAGGCACTTGTAGCTGTTCTTCAGCTCGGTGTTACAATGGATTATTCCATTTTCCTTCTTAGCAGCTATGAGGAAAATAAAGAACGTTTCCCAGATGATAGGGAGCGTGCGATGGGTCATGCAATCGCCAATACCTTTAAGTCTATCGTGGGAAGCTCTGTTACAACAATTGCTGGTTTTGCCGCACTTTGTTTTATGACATTCGCACTTGGCCGCGATCTTGGTATTGTCAGTGCAAAAGGAGTTGTAATCGGTGTTATCTGCTGTGTAACTGTTCTTCCGGCTATGATTCTTATTTTCGATAAGCCGATTGAAAAAACAAAGCATAAGCCGCTCATTAAGAGCATGGATAGATTGTCAGGCTTCATTACAAAGCATTATAAGATTTGGCTTGTTATCTTCCTTGTTCTTTTAGCTCCGGCAATTTATGGAAACAGCAATACAAAGATTTATTACAACATTGCAAAATCTCTTCCATCCACACTTGAGAGCAATGTGGCAAATGAAAAGCTTGAAGAAGACTTTGATATGAGTGTTCTTCACATGGTTATGATGGATAAGAACATGGACGCAAAGGATAAGCGCGATATGTTAAATGCCATCGATGAGGTGGACGGTGTTAAGTGGACGATCAGTTTAAATTCCTTAGTTGGTGCAACTATTCCAGATTCTATGATTCCAAAGGATATCAAGAGTATGTTGCAAAGTGATAATTGGGAGCTTGCGTTTGTATGCTCACAATATCAGTCAGCGACAGAGGAAGTTAACAGTCAGATTGCCCAGATCAATGACATTGTAAAGGGTTATGATGAAAATGCAATGGTAATCGGTGAAGCTCCTATGATGAAGGACCTTGAGGATGTAACAAATATCGACCTTCAAAGTGTTAACACAGTATCAATGGCAGCGATTTTCATTATTATCATGATTATCTTCAAGTCGATTTCACTGCCAATTATTCTGGTAGCAGTAATCGAATTTGCGATAGCAGTCAATATGGCAGTGCCGTTCTATCAAAATATCAGTCTTCCGTTTGTTGCCTCTATCGTTGTCGGAACTATTCAGTTAGGTGCGACAGTAGATTATGCAATCCTGATGACGAGCCGTTATCAGAAAGAGAGAAGCAGAGGAAAGAATAAAAAGGAAGCTGTAAGTGCAGCACATAAGGCAAGCCTTGAATCCATTATCACGAGTGGTCTTAGCTTCTTCGCAGCAACATTTGGTGTATCAGCTTATTCAAAGGTTGATATGATTGGTTCCATCTGTACACTTCTTTCAAGAGGTGCATTAATCAGTGTTGTCGTTGTAGCACTTGTTTTGCCGGCAATGTTCCTGATTTTTGATAAGGTAATTTGTAAGACATCAATTAACTTTCTTGGAAAGAAATAAAAAGTAAAGTAACTGGCGTGCACAAGCGTGCAATTCTGATTTAGAAATGAGAATGAGGGTGTTATATTATGAATAGAAATCATATGCTGAAAAGAAAAATGACAGCCGGACTTGCAGTCGGCATGGCAGTAGCAGTAGGAAGTGTTCCAATGGCAATGGCTGCTAACACAGCAAATACAAAGGATTCATCAAGCAGTGTATCAAAAGAGGAAACCGTCTATGTAAATGCAGATGCGTCTGGAAATCCACAGCAGATCACAGTATCTAACTGGTTAAAGAATGCGGGCAGTGAAAGCAGCGTTGAAGATCAGTCTGATCTGACAAATATAAAGAATGTAAAAGGTGATGAGACTTTTAGTGATAATGGTGACAGCCTGACATGGAATACAGATGGAAGTGATATTTATTATCAGGGTCAGAGCAATAAGGATCTTCCGGTATCTGTAAAGTTTACATACTTATTAGATGGACAAGAGATGCAGCCGCAGGATCTTGTCGGCAAGAGCGGTCATCTTCAGATCAAGATTCAGTATACTAACAACGAGAAGAAGAGTGCAAAGGTAGATGGAAAGAATGAGACTATCTACAGTCCATTTGTAATGCTGACTGCAATGATACTTCCAGATGATACATTCTCTAATGTCACCATCGACAACGGAAAGGTAATTTCTGATGGAAGCAGAAATATTGTTGTGGGTGTCGGAATGCCTGGTCTTAAGGATAGCTTAAAGCTAGACACGATTGATCTTTCTGCGGATGACGATAAGAACAGCGAAGACAAAACGCTTGATATTGACATTCCAGACAGCGTATCGATTGAAGCTGATGTAACAGATTTCTCAATGAGTTCTTCTCTGACAGTTGCATTGTCTGATCTGTTAAAGGATATTGATTTTGATGATGACAGTGCATTGGATGACATCAAGGATGCGCTCGATGATCTTACAGATGCAGCAACACAGCTTGTTGATGGAACCTCTGATCTGTATGATGGTGTGGAGGAACTTGACGAGAAGTATGGCGAGTTTGATGATGGTGTTAAGGAATTAAGAGATGGCACACATGATCTTTCGGATGGCGTTGGTGATCTGACAGATGGTGTAAATAAACTTGCAGATGGAGCAAAGCAGTTACAAAGCGGAGCAGGTGATCTCGCAAGCGGAGCAAAGACGCTTGACGATGGAGCTGGAAAGCTTCAGAGTGGTTCTAAGGATCTTGCAAGTGGTGTGAGTCAGCTTGCAAGTGGTGCAACTTCACTTCAGAGTGGAGCAGGTCAGTTACAGAGCGGTGCAGGACAGTTGCAAAGCGGAGCAGCACAGTTACAGAGTGGTGCAGGTACATTACAGAGTGGAATCAATGATTATACATCTGGTGTCGATCTGTTAAATGCAGGTATTCAGGCAAATCTGTCAAGTGACAGTGAATTAAACACAAAGGTTTCTCAGTTTGCCCAAGGAATCAACACACTGGCAGCTGGTGTTAACAGCTACACAGCAGGAACAGATTCTTTAGCAGATGGCGTAAGTGCATATGTTGCAGGCGAACAGCAGCTTTCACAGGGTGCACAGGCACTGACTCAGATTCAAGGTGCGTTAAGCACACTTACTGCAGCACTTGATGGAGAGGGAGAGACGACAGAGGATCTTGTCGCAGCATCAAATGCACTGGCACAGGGAACAGAATCCTTAAAGGCTTCCTTGGGAACTGACGAGACTAAACAGTTAATGACTCTGTTAGACAGCATGTTGAAAACTGGAAATGAGCTGATCACAGAAGCAAGTGGATTATCTAGTGTTATGAAAGAGCAAATCGTAGCACCAGTTCAGGGCATGATGGCAAATGCTGAATATTTGATGAATCAGATCACGGCAGTACAGAGTTACACTGTTGAGTTAGCAAAAACAGCAGCAACGGCAAAGGATACGATTAATGCGCAGATTGCTAATGCAAATACAGAGCTCTCAAGTGCTGCACAGGGACTGGCTGACAGTGTAAATAATGCAGCAAATGCGCAGATAAACAATGCAAATACGCAGATCGCCAACGCAAATGCACAGATTGACAGCGCAAGAGCAGTTCTTCAGCAGCAGCTTGACGCAGCAAATGCAGCAGGAAATACTGAGCTGGCAGCATCGTTACAGACAGCAATTAATAGCCTTGTAAATGTAAGTGGAGTAGAGGCGGTAAATGTTGATGCGCCAGCATATACCCCAGTACAAGGAATTGATGGAATAACACTTCCAACATTGAATGCAAATTTGGAAGATATGGCAGCGAAGGTAGAAAGCATTAAGAATACCTTTGATACTCTTCAGACAACTGTTACAGGTTTAATTACCTCACTTACAGATGTGCAGACAAAGATCGACAGTATTACTTCTATGAAGGATCAGATTCCGGCAGCAGATATCACTGCGCTTAGCACGGGTGTTGATTTACTTGACTCTAATATGCAAGATTTCAATGCAGCAATGGGTAATCTTTCAACACAAGTTGCTACATTAAACACGCAGGCTTCGGCAGGTATCAAACAGCTATTAGATGGTTTTGCACAGCTTGATGCAAACAACGACACACTTACAGGTGGTGCAGCACAGTTAAAGGCAAACAGTGCATCTCTTACAAGCGGCGCAGCAGCACTCCAGACTGGAGCAGGACAGCTGATCGAAGGATTAAATCAGTTAAGCACACAGATGATGGCAGGAGCAGGACAGCTTGCAGCAAACAGTCAGACATTACGTGATGGTGCAGCAACCTTAAAGGGCGGCATCGACAGTGCAAAGAGCGGAATTGACACCTTAAAGAGCGGAACTGACACTTTAAAGGGCGGAACTGATACTTTAAAGACAGGTGCAGATACCTTAAAGAGTGGTGCTGGTACATTACAAAGCGGAATTAACACATTAAAGTCTGGTACAAGTGCACTTAGCAGTGGTGCAGATACATTGAAGTCTGGAACTAATGATTTGAGAAAGGGAACACTTGACTTAAAGAGTGGTGCACAGACATTGGCAGATGGCGTTAGTGATCTTAAGGATGGTGCAGATACGTTATCAGATGCAAGTGATGATGTAGTAGATGGAATCAGCGAGCTTAAGGATGGCGCAGAGGATTTAAAGGACGGTATGCAGGAGTTTTATGATGAAGGAATCAGCAAGATCAAGGATATGGCTGATGAGAATCTGACAGTAATTCTTGACCGCTTAAAGGCTCTGACCTCAGATGAGATTTCATATGATACCTACAGCGGCAGAAGTGACAATATGAATGGTTCTGTTAAATTCATCATTGAGACTGACGAGATCGAATAATTAAAAAACACCATGTACTGCAATGAGCACATGGTGTCTGAAAAAATACTATATTTGGATCAGCGAAGACTTTCTAATACATTTTCGTGAATCCGTTCTGAGAGCTGTCTGTAAAGGCAGCTCTCTTCTTTTGTAAAGTCGCGCATGCAGGTGCATTCAAAATCATTAATTGCAGCTTTCAGATCGTCAAGCACTGGCGTTGCTGTCTCAAGCAAACGAACTGAAAAATGCTGTATTGGAAGCGGCTGAATGAAACCGCGCACCGAAAGATGAGAGAGCGACAAAGAAAGAATATGAAGTGGGAGCTGTGCATAATTGGCCAGCTCTTTTTTTGTTGTAAATGGAATTGGATTTTCCAAAGCAAGTAAAAGGCAGGCATCATTTAGTGTCAAATCATGCTTAATAGCAGCAGATTCAAGATAACGATACAAAAGCATTTTGCTGCGGTAGATATCAATAATAACGCCATGTCCGTTTAATGCCTGTGGAGATACACTTGTGCGTTCACTTCCTAATTTTTTTGATCCTGGAAGAATTGAAGGCATTACAAATCCATCCTTTGCTGAGTCAATCAAAAAATGGTAGATTCTCAGTCGGTTTTTCTCATAATATGCTTCATCAAATGTGTGTTTATAAAAATTGTTATAATACTCAAAAATTTCAAGCTTCATCTTGACAGTATTGGAGATCGTTGCACTTTGACTCACAAGAGAACCTTTTGTTTTGACATAGTAATAGATCGGAACCTTCAATGCAATAAAACGCTCAGCATATCTTATATACTCCAGATTAAACATAAAATCTTCACACCAATTAATCTGCACGTTCATGCGAAGCTCATGCTTTTCAATAATGTCACGGCGATATAGCTTATTCCAAATAACACCATAATAAAAGTCTGCCGGATTTTCCATCATATGGTGGGAAAATTCTTCTTTTGAAAGTACGGCATCCTCATCAATATCTCCTTTTTGAGAAACACGCTCCCCATTGACACGATAAAAATCTGCTATTACAAGATCACAGTTGTTTTTCTCAGCAGTGCGCACAAGAAGCTTTGTAGCATCTGGTGTAATCCAATCATCACTATCTAAAAATTGTATGTATTTTCCGTGAGCCAGATCAAGCGCTGTATTTCTTGTATCAGATACGCCGCTGTTATTTTTGTGAATGACATTGACGCGGTTATCAAGGGCGGCATATTCATCGCAAATCGCACCAGAATCATCGGTGCTGCCGTCGTCAACAAGAAAAAGTTCATAATCAGTAAAATCTTGATTTAAAATGCTGTCTGCACAGCGTCGAAGTGTCTTTGCAGAGTTGTATACAGGCACAATAATACTAACTTTAACAGACATAAAGCCTATCCATCCTTTCTATTTCCTGAAAAATAAGTATTTGGTTTGCGTGTACAAATCAACTTTTTATATTCTCATTTTACCAGAACTGTTTTTGAAATGCTATGATGATTTTCTTAAATTTCTTACATTTTACGCTTTTTTGTAAATTGTAATTAACTGGCAATTTGGTAAACTGGTAACAGCTCATGAGTAAAAAGCATCTGCTTTGAGATATTCTAGCAGAAAGCTTAACTTGTGAACTGCAATGGAAAGAAAGAGCAGAGGATGGATATGACAGGAACAATCATAGGAACAGGTGCATGCGCTGCATCACATGTAATGGAAAATGATGAGCTGGCGCAGTTTGTGGATACAAGCGATGCGTGGATCACAGAGCGCACCGGAATAAAGAGACGTCATATTGCAGAAAATGAGACGGTTTCCTCTTTAGCAGTTTGTGCAGCAAAAAAAGCACTTTTGGATGCAAAAATTTTAGCGGATGAGATTGGTCTGATTATTGTGTCCACTATGACGCCAGAGAGCATCATGCCAAGCACAGCATGTCTTGTGCAGGCAGCAATAGGTGCTTCTAATGCATTATGTTTTGATCTGAACGCAGCATGCAGTGGTTTTGTGAGTGCATTTGTCACGGCGCGTACATATCTTGAAAGCAAAATTGTACGCTATGCACTTGTCATCGGAAGCGAGGTGCTTTCCAATGTAGTGGATTGGCAAGACAGGGGAAGCTGTATATTGTTCGGCGATGGCGCCGGGGCAGTTATATTAGAAGCATCAAAAAATGATTCATGGGTTCCTGTTCTTCATGCTGATGGAAGACAGTCACAGGCACTTACCTTAAAGAGCCGTCATGATGCAAATTGGCTGTTTGAAAAGGAGCATCCAGACTTGTTTAAGCGCGACTATTTTATAAGCATGGATGGCAGAGCTATTTTTCAGTTTGCCGTGCGCAAGGTGCCAGAAGTAATTGACGAACTTCTAGAGAAGAACAATCTGAAAAAAGAAGAGATTGCATATTATCTTCTTCATCAGGCAAATCGCCGCATTGTAGAGGCAGCGGCAAAGCGTATGGATCAGCCAATTGAAAAATTTCCAATGAATTTGGATGAATATGGAAATACATCATCAGCATCAATCCCGATTCTTCTTGATGAAATGAATCAAAAAAAGCTGCTTCATGACGGTGATAAAATTATCATTGCAGGCTTTGGCGGAGGCTTAACCTGGGGAGCAGATGTGATTACTTGGAGAAAGAAGTAAGAACGATCAAAGCAGAAACCGCAAAAAACGGTAAAACAATAATTTATTATAAAGGAGAAATGAAAATGTTTGAAGAAATTAAGGCTATTGTAGCAGAAAACTTAGGTGTAGAGGAAGACAGCATTACAATGGAGTCCTCTTTCAAGGATGATTTAAAGGCAGATTCTCTTGATTTATTTGAGATGGTAATGGCACTTGAGGAAAACTATGGAATTGAAATTCCAACTGATGATCTGGGTCAGCTTGAGACTGTTGCTGATGTAAT
>ERZ1673702.2738-NODE-2738-length-14849-cov-5.860552_pt1 | contig 14849 bp, 9 predicted proteins | sample MGYA00580232_ERZ1673702 | MGnify/ENA primary metagenome ERZ1673702 (study PRJEB41218, sample SAMN15661792) | gut metagenome | host: Homo sapiens | place: Canada: London | collected 2015-08-20/2019-03-30 | study: EMG produced TPA metagenomics assembly of... | reverse complement strand
AGTTTCTCATGGCTGGCCGTATCGGTCAGAAAACGGTAGTTCATCAGGTAGTCGCTGTCGGAAGATTTGATATGGGTCGAACGCAGGTGGTTGCAGAAGACGCGCACCGTATCGCGGTCGAGGCGCAGATCGGCCCAGACGGCCGTCGCACGGGTCGTATCGACATCGTTAACACAGTCGACGGCGCCCGAAGCGAGGATACGCAGTTTCGAATAGACGGCAAGCGCGACGCCGGCCGTCCCCTCGCCGTCGCGCGAATAGACCGCCCGACGGTATCCCGGAGCGATCAGCGAATCGAAACGCATCGTCGCACCGCGTGCCAGGTCGCTGAACTCTTCGATACAGAGAATATCGGGATCGTATCGGTTCACGAACGCTGCCAGCGAATCGACCGTGCTCCTGCCGTCGTCGCCGTAGAACATCCGCACGTTGTAGGCCATGACCTTCAACGCCGAGCGGTCGTAGACCGGTTCACCATAGTGGCGCAGCGTATCGATCTTATAATAAAGCGATATTTTTGGCACCCCCAGGAGCAGCAGCACGAGCATCGGCGAGGCATAGCCCCACCGCCAGCGGATCACCCAATAGAGGAAGAGCACGAGCCCCGATACATAGATCACCGGCGCGACGAGCCCCAGCACGGAAAAGACCCACGACGCATCGGGCGAAACATAGGGCGCCAGATACATGAAGAGCAACAGCAGCGCCACCAGCGCCGTCACCACTGCGAATGCCGCGTCGAGCAGCCAGACGAAGAGGCCGCGCCGCCGGCCGGGACGGCCGCTGTCGGAATCGTATACCCAGCGCTCCATGGCTCCGAATCAGAAACGGATGATTCCCTTGCGGCGCCAGTAATAGAGCAGTCCCAGTCCCCACAGCATACCGCCGATATGGGCGAAATGCGCAACTCCGGGATCGCGTCCGGTCCATCCCAACAACAGTTCGATCGCCGCATAGATAATAACGAACCACTTGGCTTTTAGCGGAATGGGCGGGATAAGCAGCATGATGATCGAATTGGGCCACAGCACACCGAAAGCCAACAGCAATCCCATTACGGCACCCGATGCTCCCAGCAACTGAATGCCGAACTCGCCCGTCAGCCCCGCCACTCCCATCTGCACCAGCGCGGCCCCCACGCCGCAGACCATGTAGTAAATCAGAAAGCGCTTCGAGCCGAGCGCGTATTCCAGCGTACGGCCGAACATCCACAGTGCGAACATATTGAAAAACAGATGTTCCAGGCTGGCATGAAGAAACATGTAGGTGACGAACTGGTAGGAGTGGTAATAGGGGCTCCCGAACCAGTAGAGCACGCCGTACTGTCCCATAAACTGATTGAGCGAGGGGATGAGCCAGACTCCCAGAAACGCGAGGCAGTTGATGATTATCAGGTTCTTCACCACCGGAGGCGTCGAGAAATAACTGCTGTTCATTGTCTTTCGTTGTTTTACGGACATCGGACACATCCTCCGACGTCGCCTATTCATTCACAAAGGTAGCGTTTTTCCCGCAAACGGCGCATATTCTACCGAAGTTTCGCACGCAACTCGTCAAGCGTGATTTCGGCCAGAATCGGCTTCCCCGCAGGCGAGAAACAGCGGCCGCCCGCCTCCTGCAATCGTCCGAGCAGCCGCTCGGCCTCCTCCTGCGAAGTACAGCTCCCCATGGGACGCGCCCCGCTGCGGGCCAGTTCGGCGGCGATCCGCTGTCTGCGCAGGTCGGCCGCCGATACGTGCGCAAAGGTCTGCAACAGCTGGTAAATCAGCTCGTCGATCGTATCCGACGGCATGTCGGCCGGCGTCCCCTTCACGTCTATCGCCCCGTCGCCCACGCGTTCGATGTCGAATCCGACGGCGGCGAACTCGGCGGCATACTGGCCGAGCAACTCGTATTCGTCGTGCGATAGCACCAGCCGTTCGGGGAACAGCAACTGCTCGCTCACGGCCGAGCCGTTGGTGAGCATCAACAGATAGTATTCGTAAAGCAGTCGCTCCTGCGCCCGCTTCAAATCGACGACCACGAGCACACCGCCCAGCATCGCCACGACGTATCCGGGCGCCACCGACGTCACGCTGCGGAACTCCGCCGCAGGCGTCTCGATCAACCGCTGTTGTACGGCCGCATCCTCCGAAGAGACGTATTCCAGCACGCTCCGCTGCGCGTCATCCTCCGCGACGACCGCTCCGCCGCCCAGCGACGACGGCACATCAGCCATTCCCGCGAACGGGACGGCCGCATCGTCCGGCGCGACCGCCGACGAGGGCACCTCGTCGTACCCACCCTCCCGATCGGAAAGGAGATATTCCCCCACCGGATCGAACGCAGGGTGCGGCGCCGCACCTCTGCGCGACGCCCCGACATCCCCTCCTGCGGCCGGACGGCCGCCGCGGGGTGTCGGCCCTGGAAACTCCGTGAAATCCTCGCCGGGGAACTCCTCGACATCCCCGCACTGCTCATCGGCCCCTTCGGCGACATACCCCTCGGCAAAGGGATTGTAATGTTCGTTGACCATCGCCGCCGGTTCGTCGTAGACGGCGCCCTGCCGCGCCACGGGAATCTCGATGCGCCCCTCGGCCGTGAAATCCATCATCGGCACGGCGCCGGTCTTGCCCAGCGTGTTGCGCACGGCGGCGTGGATGATCTCCCACACGGCCTCCTTGTCGTCGAACTTCACCTCGATTTTCTGGGGATGGACATTGACGTCGATCCGTTCGGGGTCGATCGTAAGGAAGAGGAAATAGGAGGGGAAACAGGTATCGGGAATCAGCTTCTCATAAGCTTTCAGCACCGCCTTGCGCAAGTACTGGTCGCTGAAATAGCGTCCGTTGACGAAGAAGTACTGCTCGGCATTGCTCTTTTTGGCCGCCGCCGGACGCCCCACGAACCCGTCGACGCGAACGATCGACGTGTCGGCCGCAACCTCCAGCAGATTGGGTTTGATATGGCGACCCACCACGTCGACGATCCGCCCGGCCAGCGAAGTCGGTTGCAGACGGTATACGGGAACATCATTGTCGTACAACTCGAACGCCACGGCGGGATTGCATAGCGCCACGCGCTGGAATTCGGTCTTGATCTGTTTCGAAGACGCGGTGCTCTTCTCCAAAAACCGCCGTCGCGCCGGTACGTTGTAAAACAGGTTGCGCACGTAGAACTGCGATCCCGCGGGACACATCACCGGCTCCTGGCTCTGGAACTTGCCGCCGTTGACCGACGTCTGCGTACCCACCTCGTCGCCCTCCTGCCGCGTGCGCAGTTCGACCTGCGCGACGGCCGCGATCGAAGCGAGCGCCTCGCCGCGGAAACCGAACGTATGGAGCGCATAGATGTCCTCGACCGAAGCGATCTTGCTCGTGGCATGACGGTCGAAGGCCATGCGGGCATCCATCGGCGACATGCCGCATCCGTCGTCGACGATCTGGATCAACTCGCGGCCGCCGTCGCGCGCATTGACCGTCACGGTATGCGCACCGGCGTCGATCGCATTCTCCATCATCTCCTTCACCACCGACGACGGACGGTTGACCACTTCGCCTGCGGCGATCTGGTTGGCTACGACGTCGGGCAGGAGTTTGATTCGGTCGGCCATACGCTTCTATCGCTCCTCGTAGTCGTTAGGTACCACCGTGATCGGCATCTGCTGCCACTCCACGTCGCTGATGCCCGACTGGTCGAGGTCGGAGGCGGCAGCCCGCGATTCAACCGCAGCCGGGACAGCCGGCGCCACACCCCGCCGCATCATCGACGTCAACTTGGGATAGATCACCACGAAGAAGAGCAAAAGCACCACGATGCCCGTGAGCAGCACACCGAAACGCCGCTTCGAACGCGTGCTGCGCTCCGCCTCGCGCCGTGCGGCACGCGCCGTGCGGGCCGTGCGCACATACTGCCCGGGCACATACTGCCCGGGCACATACTCGTGCTTGGCATGCTCGGGACTCTCGCCGAGCAGCTCGGCACGACGCTGCGCCCGACGCTCCTCTTCGGGATCGTAGTAACGCGGAATATAGTTGAACTTGTTGGCGTGTTTCTTAAAGGGCGAAAAACCTAACATGGCGACTCGTGTTTTGGGCGAAGTTACGAATTTTTACTGGAAAAAGTTCTTCATCCGCTCGAAGATGTTCTGGTTCTTGACTGATTCCGCCTTTGCGAACGACGGTTGCCCGGCCAACTGTTCGACAAGGCGCTTCTCCTCGGCGGAGAGTTTGGCCGGAACGGTGATGTCGACTACCACCAGCAAATCGCCCGTCCCGTAGCCGTTGACGTCGGGCAGTCCCTTCCCGCGCAGACGGAGGACCTTGCCGGCGTGCGTACCGGGGTCGATCTTGATCTTCACACGGCCGTCGACCGTAGGAATCTCCACCGAACCGCCGAGCAATGCCGTCGGAACGGTAATATTGAGGTTGTGGATCAGATCGTTGCCGTCGCGTACCAGTTCGGGGTTGCGCTCCTCGTCGATCACTACCAGCAGATCGCCGTTCACGCCGCCCTGACGCGCGGCATTGCCTTTGCCGGCGACGGTCAGCACCATTCCTTCGCCCACGCCGGCCGGAATGCGTATCTCGACGACCTCCTCGCCGCGCACGACGCCTTCGCCGCCGCACTTGTCGCACTTGGAGGTGATGACCTTGCCCGTACCACCGCAGGTAGGGCAGACGCTCTGCGTCTGCATCCGTCCGAAAAAGGTATTCTCCACGCGGGTCACGTACCCCGATCCGTTACAGGTCGGGCAGGTCGAATAGGCGTTGGAATCCTTGGCGCCCGATCCGCCGCATTTGTCGCAGGCGACGAGCTTCGAAATCTTGAGCTTCTTGGTGGTTCCTTTGGCGATTTCGGCCAACGTCAGTTTCACGCGCACGCGCAGATCGGAACCCTTGTTGACCCGCTGGCTGCGCTGCCCGCGGCCGCTCCCCGAAAAGCCCGAAAAGCCACCGCTGAAATGACCGCCGAAAATATCGCCGAACTGCGAGAAGATATCCTCCATCGAGAACCCGCCGCCCGAAAAGCCGCCGAATCCGCCGCCGGCACCCGCCGCACCGCTCATTCCCGCATGACCGAACTGGTCGTAACGGGCGCGCTTGTCGGGGTTCGACAACACGTCGTATGCCTCGGCGGCCTCCTTGAATTTCTCCTCGGCCTCCTTGTCTCCCGGATTCTTGTCGGGATGATACTTGATGGCCGCCTTGCGGTAGGCCTTCTTTATCTCATCGGCGTTGGCGTTCTTCCCGACGCCCAACACCTCGTAATAATCGCGTTTTTCTGCCATAATCTTCGGATTCTACCCCGATTCCATTCTTCATTTATCCAGTTTCGACGGCGCGGCCTACTCGCCTACGACGACCTTCGCGAAACGAAGCACCTTGTCACGCAACCGATAGCCTTTCTGCACCACGTCGACAATCTTGCCGCGCTGCTCTTCGCCGGCCTGAAATCGCGCCACCGCCTCGTGGTGATCGGTGTCCAGTTCAAGCCCCTTGGCTTCGATCTCGCTCACGCCGCACGAGCGGAGCACTTCGTGAAACTTCTGCGCGATCAACCCGACGCCTGCGCGCAGCGCCTCGATGTCGTCGCTTCCCGCCATCGCCTCCACCGCACGATCCATATCGTCGGCCACGGGCAGCATCGCCTTGATTACGTCCGCCCCGCCCCGTTCGACCAACTCCATCTTCTCGCGCAGCGTACGCTTGCGATAGTTGTCGAATTCGGCCTGCAAACGCAGGTATTTGTCCTGCCATTCGGCGATCCGACGCTCCAATTCGGGCGCCAGCTGCTCGCTGCCGCCCGCTTCGACACCCGACTCTTCGCCGGCCTCGCCCGAAGCGGCACCGTCCGACGGTCCCTCGTCGCCCGTCGGCGTCGCGTCTGTCATTGTGTCAGTAGCCACGCCGTCGTCGCCTGACACATTGGCGCACGGCTGGCCGTCGCACGAAGGGTATCCTTCGCCCGGAGCAAAACCCTCGTCACCGCCAATCGCCTCATTGTAAACCTCTTCCTTTTTCATATCTCTTTGTTTTGTATTTCGGTTCTTCTCTATCGCGCAAATTGTATACCAAGCGCCGGCTACCCCAGAATGAAGATCGCCGGACGCCTGTTCAGCTCCGGCAGCCGCGACCGCCGCCAGTCGGCGACGCTGCGCGTGAGGATCGTCTCCCCCGGTGCGGTAAGGTCGCAGGCGACGGTCAGCATCGTCTGCGGCGCGCAGAGCTGCAAGAGTTGTTCGGCCAGCTTCACGTTGCGGTAAGGCGTCTCGATGAAGAGCTGCGCCTGTCCCTCGCGGGCGCGCCGCTCGAAAGCGCGGATCGCCCGCGCCCGTTCGTCGGGTTTGACGGGCAGGTAGCCGTTGAAGGCGAACGACTGCCCGTTGAGTCCCGAAGCCATCATCGCCAGCAGAATCGACGAAGGGCCCACCAGCGGCACGACGCGGATGCCGCGCCGGTGGCACAACGCCACCACCAGCGCCCCCGGATCGGCCACGCCCGGCACGCCCGCCTCCGAGATGACGCCTGCCGAACGGCCCGCCGCAATCGGCGCCACCAGCTCCTCCACCTCGCGGCCTGCGACCGTATGCTCGTTCAGCTCCCTGAACTCCAACTCCTCGATCGGCCTTCCCAACTTCGCCTTCGACAGAAAACGCCGCGCCGAACGGGTATTTTCGACGATGAAGTAATCCAGCGAGGCCATCACCGCACGGTTGGCGGCAGGCAGCACGTCCCACACGTCGCCCTCTTCGGCGATCGGACAGGGAATCAGGTAGAGCGTTCCGGGCATGACAGACGACTATTCTTTGAGATAAATCCGTTTCACGCGGCCTGCGACCGACGTGAGTATTTCATAGGGAATCGTGCCGAGCACCTCGGCCATCGCCTCGGGCGTATTGCCCGCCGCAGGCGAGAAGACCACCGCTTCGTCACCCTCGGCGACCCCGTCGATGTCGGTGACGTCGATCATGCAGCTGTCCATGCAGACGCGCCCCACGATCGGCGCCGGCCGGCCCTTCACACGCATCGACCAGGCACCGCAACCCAGATGGCGATCCAGTCCGTCGGCATAGCCGATCGGCACGGTGGCCGTCACCGTCGGCCGCGACAACACCCCCGCACGGCCGTAGCCCACCGTCTCCGTCGGAGCCAGCCGCTTGATCTGCACGATGCGGGTGCGCAGCGTCGAGACGGGACGCAGCGCCGCGTTGTGCTCGAATCCGAAGCCGTAAAGCCCCAGCCCCAGCCGGCACATGTCATACTGCGCTTCGGGAAAACGCTCGATCGCGGCCGAATTGGCCGTATGACGCAGGACGGGATAGGGCAACGCCTCCGCGATGCGGCTGCTCATGCGGTCGAAACGCGCGATCTGCAACCGCGTGAAATCGTCCTGCGCGGGATCGTCCGACGTACAGAGGTGCGCGAAGACGCTCGCCACACGCACCGTCCGCCCGCAACGGGCGAGCGCATCGAGCAGCGCAGGCAACTCCTCCTCCACGAAGCCCAGACGATGCATTCCCGTATCGAGCTTGACGTGGATCGGATAACGCTGTTCGCCGTAACGTTCGACCGCCGCAGCGAACTCATGGAGCGACCGCAGGCTGTAAATCTCCGGTTCGAGCCGGTTGGCCGCCATCGCGTCGAAACTGTCGGCATCGGCGTTGAGTACCACGACGGGCATCGTGATGCCCCGCTCGCGCAACAACACACCCTCGTCGGCGAACGCCACGGCCAGATAGTCGACGCCCTGATGCTGCAACAGCTGCGCAACCTCGAAATCGCCGGCTCCGTAGCTCGCGGCCTTGACCATCGCCACGAGCCGCACGCCCGGCCGCAAATGCGACCGGAAATAGTTCAGGTTGTGGGTCATGGCATCCAGATCGACTTCGAGCACCGTCGTGTGGCTCTTGCGCGAGAGCGCATGTTCCAGCTTCTCGAACCGGCTGTCGCGGTTGCCTTTGAGCAACACGGCGCGTCCCGCGATGTCGGCGCGGTCGATGCGCCGCAGATAGTCGTCGGTCGAGGCATAGAAGGCCTTGTCGCAGACGAAACGCTCCGCCTGCGCCTGCAACTTCGGGCCGATGCCGACGAATCGCCCCACGCCCGCCGCCGCGACCATCGCCGCCACGCGCGCATAGAGTTCGTCGTCGTCCATACCGCTTTGCAGGATGTCGGACAGGATCAGCGTCGTGGGCCGTCCCGCCGCCACGCCGTGCAGATAGTCCAGCGCGATGGCCAGCGAATTGATGTCGGAATTGTAGGCGTCGTCGACCAGCAGTGAGTCGTTGATCCCCTCTTTCACTTCGAGCCGCATCGCCACGCGCTGCAACCGCCCGAAATCGGGCGCCGGCTCCCCCGCCACCCGCCAGAAGGCCGCCACCAGCTGCGAATTGCGCTCCGAAGCCGCGTCGGCCAGTCCGCCGCCCGCCTCCGCCGCCGCATCGTGGAGTTCGTGCCCCGCGGCATAGACCTCGCGCAGCATCGAAGCCATCGGCTCGTAGGCGCTGTGATAGATGATTTTCGGTGCATGAAGCGCCAGCAACAGTTTCTCGGCGCACTTCTCCTCCACCGACGCGAAATGCTCCTGATGCGCGTCGCCCAGCGAAGTGAAGAGCACGACGTCGGGGGAGATCATCCGTTCCAGCCGGGCCATTTCGCCCGGCTGCGAGATACCCGCCTCGATCAGCGCGAACCGTTCGTCGCCCTCGATCATCAGCAGCGACAACGCCGCACCCAGCTGCGAATTGTAGCTGCGCGGCGAGCGGAACAGCTTCACGCCGTCGGGCGCCGTCTGGGCGATCCACTCCTTGACGACCGTCTTGCCGTTCGAGCCGGTGATCCCCACCACCGTACCGCCGAAACGGCGGCGCCAGTCGGCGGCCAGCCGTTGCAGGGCGTCGATCGCATTGCCGACGACGACATACCCCGCCCCGTCGCGCTCGTCGAGCGGACGTTCGACCAGAAACGCCCGCACACCGCGAGCATACATCCCGTCGACGAAATCGTGCGAATCGTGCCGCGCGCCGCACATTGCGACGAAGAGCGGCGCAGCCGGCATACCGCAACTCCGGCTGTCGGTCACCACTTCCGTCACGCGCCGGTTCTCACCGATGAAGGTTCCCCCGCAGATACGGGCTATTTCGCTTAACGTATAGTTCATCTTTCCTCCGTTTCTCTCTCTGTCCGCCGGAGCCGACCGTACGGCCGCTCCGCCGTCGGCATCCCGTCCGCACGGCTCATTCGCTCCCGAACGTGACGACCGTAATGCCCGCGCCGCCGCGGTCGGCATGTTCGTCGGCGACGCCGGCGATGTCCGGCACCGTGCGCAGGTAACGGCGGATCTCCTCTTTGAGCGCTCCCGTCCCCTTGCCGTGGAGGATCGTCACCGAACCGACACCCACCATCAGCGCATCGTCGATGAAGCTCTGCACGGCCTCGACCGCTTCCGAAGCACGCATCCCCCGCACGTCGATATGATCCTTGAAATTGAGTTTGCGTGCCGCCACGTCGACCGACACCACCGTACGCGCCGTCACGGGACGCGTCGCCTCGCGGTATTCACTGTTCGACACCACGCGCAAACGTTTGCGATCGACCGTCGTCAACAACTGGCCGAAGGCCACCTGCACCTTGTCGCCTTTGAGCGACTGCACCACGCCGGGCGTCTGCTGCCCTTCGAGCACCACCTTCGAGCCGACCTCGATTTCGCGCGGCGGCGCGACGACGGGCTGCGCGTCGCCCGCCGCAACGGGCTGGCGGCGACGCTCCTCGCGGCGTTCGCGGCGGCGCCGCAACTTCTCCATTTCGCGTTCGATGCGGGCCGCCTTCTCCGCGTCGACGGCATCCGCCTGCTCGACCCGCTCCTTGAAGGCGTCGAGATCGCGCCGGATGAACCGCGTCATTTCACGCTCGGCCTGCGCCTCGCGGATCTCCTTGATCGTCTGCTCGATGCGACGGTTGGCCTCAGCCATTAACTCCCGCGCTTCGGCCTTGGCCGCACGCAGAATCTCGCTCCGCTCCTGACGGATACGCGCCAATTGCGCGGCATAGCTCTGTTCCAGCTCCTCGATCTTGCGGTCGGTCAGGCGGATGCGGTCGCGCTTCTGCTCCCAGTAACGTTTGTCGCGGGCGATCTCGCGCAGCTGCCGTTCGAGGTTGATATGATCCGAACCCGCCTTGTCGCTCGCCGCACGGATGATCTCCTCCGGAAGACCGATCTTGCGGGCGATCTCCACGGCGAACGAACTGCCGGGCTTGCCGATTTCGAGTTTGAACAGCGGACGGATCCGCTGCACGTCGAAGAGCATCGCGCCGTTGGCGACCCCTTCGGCGTTCGAGGCGAAATATTTGATGTTGGCGTAGTGCGTCGTCACGACCCCGTAACAGCCGCGTTCGAGCAGCCGTTCGAGAATCGCCTCGGCGATGGCGCCACCGATCGTCGGCTCGGTACCCGAACCGAACTCGTCGATGAGCACCAGCGTGCGGTCGGAGGCGCCGGCCAGCATGTTTTTCATGTTGCGCAGATGCGACGAATAGGTCGACAGGTCGTCGTCGATCGACTGCTCGTCGCCGATGTCGATGAAGATCGACCGGAAGACGGGCAACTCCGAGACCTCCGATGCCGGAACGGGATAGCCGCACTGGAACAGGTACTGCATGAGTCCCGTCGTTTTCAGGCAGACCGACTTGCCGCCCGCATTGGGGCCCGAAATCACAAGGATATGTTTGCGGCGGTCCAGCGCAAGATCGAGCGGCACGACCTCGCGGCCCTGCGCCCGCAGCGTCTGCTGCAACAGCGGATGGCGCGCCGTGCGCAGTTCCAGCCGGTCGTCCGTCGAAAGGATCGGCTTGCCGGCGTCGTTGGCAAGCGCCCAGCGCGCCTTGGCGCGAATCATGTCGACAGACGAAAGGTAGTCGCCCGCATCGGCGATCGCCTCCGCATCGGGACGGATCGACTCGGTGAAGGCGCTCAGCACCTTGACTACCTCGCGCCGCTCGGCATACTCCAACTCTTTGAGCTCGTTGTTGATCTCGACCACCTCGACCGGCTCGACATAGAACGTCCGGCCCGTGGCCGACTCGTCGTGGATGAAACCCTGCAATTTGCGTTTATTGGCCGCTGCGACGGGAATCACCGGCCGCCCGTCACGCACCGACAGCACGGCGTCGGCATCGACGATACCGGCCTGCTTGGCGCGCTGCAACACCTGCTGCAACCGCTTGGCGGCCTGCCCCTCGCGTTCGCGGATGGCGCGGCGCACCTGCTGCAATTCGGGCGAAGCGCTGTCCTTCACCTCGCCGCGGTCGTCGAGAATAGCATCGATCGCCCGCACGATTTCGGGAAAGAGCGTCACGCGGCGGCTCAACTCCCAAAGGCGCGGATAGCGTGCCCCGCCCCGCCCCAGGATGAACTCTGCGATCGCCCCGACGGTAACGAGCGCCTTGCGCAGCTGATCCGCTTCGGCAGCGAGCAGATAACTCCCTTCGACCCGGATTTTAGCCACCAGCGGCGCAGGATCGGGATAGTCGCCGTCGGGAAAGTCGCGTTCGAGCATCAGCAGCGAACGCATTTCGTTCATCAGCGACAGGCGGCGTTCGATCTCATCGGCCGAGGTCGAGAAACCCTCCTCCGCCAGCTTCGCTTTCGCCGAAGGGGTGGAACAGAGCGCCGTCACCTGCTCGCGGATGCGGTCGAAACCTATTTTCTCTTCGAAATTCGCAGGATAAATCATCGTCCGATAGCCTCTTGTAACGACAGCACCGCGCTATCGGGCCGCCGGCAGCGAGTCGCCCGCCGAGATCGCCGCCTCTTTCGTTTTCACCTTCTCGCCCTTGTCCTTGCGACCGAAGAGCGAGAAATGAACATACCGTTTGGGGTGAGCCTTCAAATCTTCGAGCAACGCCGCCAGATTGGCGCTCGCCGTCTCCAACGACTCGTAGAGCCGCGGATCGTTCATCAATCGGCCCACCGTGCCTTTCCCCTCGTTGATGCGGGCCACGGTCCGATTCAATTCGCCCAGCGTCGTGCGCAGACCGAGCGACAGCGAATCGATGTCGGCCTCGGTCAGCTGCTGCGAGAACCGGTCCAGATTGGCGATCATCGACGAGAAGCGCTCGGAGTTCTCACCCAGCGCGGTCGAAAACTTGCCGATGTTGTCGATCGCCGTCCGCAAACTACCCTTTTCGGCCGCCAGCACGGCGTCCATATTGCCCGAAATCGAGTTCAGGTGCGTCAGCGTCCCGTCGATATTTCCCTTGTTGTCTTTCAGCACGGCGTTGACGCTTTCGAGCGTGACCGACAGGTTGTCCATCACCCGCGTCAGACGCTCCTTCACGTCGGCCAGTTCGGTTCCGGCCGCCGCCAGCATGTCGCGCGTCTCGGCCGCCACGAGCGTGTCGCCCTTCGACAACAGCTGCGGGCTGTCGCCCATCTCGATGGCGATCGCCTTGCCGCCCATGAAACCGTCGCTGTAAATGCGCGCCTTGGAGTCGCGCGGAATCCGGAAGGAGCGCCGCACGGTGAGCTGCAACACGACGTCGCGGCTCACCGAAGGATCGAAGCCGATCGCGGTGACCGTCCCGACCTTCACGCCCTGAATGGTGACGGGCGTGGCGGTCTGGATCCCGCTGATCTCCGGATAAGCCACATAATAGGGAATGTTGCGGCTGAAAATATCAATGCCGCTCAAAAAGCGGATGCCGCCCCACAGGCAGCCCAGCATGACGACGGCGAACACGCCTATCTTTACCTCTCGTCTCATAATTCGGAATGTTTATCGGGCGATCGCATCGCCTTCGTAACGCACGATGTAAGCGTCGCCGAAGCTCTTCTTCACCTGCGACAGCGCACGCTTGGCTTCGGCCTGCGTCGCGTAACGCCCCACACAATACTTATAACGGTAGCGGCCCGCGGAACGCAGCTCGATCACCTTGTTCTTGTAGCTCTTGAATTGCCAGTCATTGGATTTCAGACGCTTGGTGCTGGCAAGAATCTGAATCGTATAGCCGCTCGACAGCTTCTTCGCAGCAGCGGCCTTCGCAGGCTGCGGAGCGGGTTCGGACACAACGGGCGCCGGTTCGACCGGCGCCTGCGTCGTGGCGTCGTCGCACTCTTCGACCAATTGCATACCCCGTACGAAATTCACATAGTCCTTCACGGCGTTGAACAGCGAACGGGCGATCTCGTTCTGTCCCTTCTCGGAACACATGTAGCGCAGTTCTTCGGGATTGGACATGAAACCGATTTCGGTCAGCACGCCCGGCATGTTGGTCGCATAGAGTACTTTGAGCAGTTGGGGTTTGGTCTTGCGCACGTACCGCCCCGCCTGCTTGTAGTTCTTCTCCAACAGCCGCGCCATCGCCTCGCTGTACTCGCCGTAGGTGAAACGCAGATTGGAGATATAGGCCCGCACGATCGCCGCCGTGCGCTGGTCGCTCATGTCGATGAACTCCTCCTTGTTGTTGGCGAAGAGCACCTCGTCGTTGATGCGCTGTTCGAGCGGGCTTTCGCCCATGATGAGCGTCTCGACGCCCCGCGCCGCCGCGGTGGGCGCCGCGTTGGTGTGAATCGAAAAGAACAGGTCGCCCTCGGCCTTGTTGGCGATGTCGGCCCGCGCCTGCAAATCCTTGGTCAGCGACTCGGAAAACTGCTTGTCGGTCTTGCGGGTGTAGACCACCTTCACTTCGGGAAGTTCCCGCTCGATAAGCGCGCCCAGTTTGAGCGCCACTTTCAGGTTGAGATCCTTCTCGTAGATTCCGCGATAGTGCGCTCCGGGAAATTTCGGCCCGCCGTGGCCCGCATCGATGACGATAACCCGTACCCCGCGCGCAATATTTTCCGCTCCGGCTCCGTTCGCACTCAGTGCGAAGCATACGCAAAGCGATATGATGAAAACCAGACGCCGCATGGCAAAAGTGGGATTAACTATGGTGTTTCTCTAATTTTTTACCTATCTTTGTCGGATGCAAAATCGGCCTCAGACAATCACGAAGGCCCGATTCCGGCGGTTTTGCCGACTCGTCGGCAAAGGTATGAATTTTTTTGGAATTTTGAAGCGATTTTCATTAAAATATCTCGCTGCGGCGTTCGTCGTCGTTCTCTTCACGGAGATGGTTTTCGGCTTTGCCCCCCACGCCGCGATACAACGTCCCGCAGAGACGGACGTCGCCGTTGCCGACAGCGGATCGACCGATAACGACCGCAGGGCGCAGCGCCTCTCGCGGCGCGAACGCCGCCGCATGAAGCAGGCCGCCGAAGCCCAGGAGCCGCCCGTCGTCTCCGATACGCTCGTGTTGCAGGCGGATTCGCTCCTGCCGCCCGACTCGCTGCGGGTGCCGTCAGATTCGCTCCAACGCGACACCACGCGCCGCAAAAAGGAGGGCGGAGCCTTCCTCGAAGACATCATGAACGGCAAGAACACCGACTCGCTGGTCTACGACATCCGCAACAAGATGGTCTACATCTACAACGAGGGCGACATCAACTACCAGGACATGAACCTCAAAGCCGACTTCATGCGCGTCAACATGGACACCCGGGAGATTTACGCCTACGGGAAGCCCGACACGCTGGAAGGGCAGCCCACGGTCACCCGCCCCGAATTCACCGAAGGTTCGGCCTCGCCCTACAAGATGGACACCATCACCTACAATTTCAAGTCGGGCAAGGCCAAGATCAAGGGCGTGGCGACGCAGGAGGGCGACGGATGGCTCATCGGCGGCAGCGTGAAGAAGATGCCCGACAACAACATCAACATCCAGGGCGGCAAATACACCACCTGCGACCAGACGGATCACCCCCACTTCTATCTGGCCATGACCAAGGCGAAGGTGATTCCGGGCAAGAAGGTGGTCACCGGCCCCGCCTAC
>ERZ1673702.2718-NODE-2718-length-14925-cov-5.824882_pt1 | contig 14925 bp, 12 predicted proteins | sample MGYA00580232_ERZ1673702 | MGnify/ENA primary metagenome ERZ1673702 (study PRJEB41218, sample SAMN15661792) | gut metagenome | host: Homo sapiens | place: Canada: London | collected 2015-08-20/2019-03-30 | study: EMG produced TPA metagenomics assembly of... | reverse complement strand
ATTCCCCGTTGCAGTTTTCCGTAGCCGTATTTTTCCCTGATTTTCGCCACCGCTTTTTCTGCCCTTTCGTTCTTTCCGTAATTGCCGATTTCTCCGCACAGGGAAAGCTGTTCTATGTGATAATCGAAGCCGGAGACGCTCACGCCCAGCATGTGCACTTTCGTACCGAAAGAAAAATTTTTACTAAACAGCTCGAACGCGGCTTTCGCAATATCCCCGCAAAGCGCGGTAGGCGGAATTTTTTTCTGACAAGTCACGTCCGACATCCGCTCGTTACGGACGACGATATGCACGGTATCGCATTTCCCCACGTCCGCGTCCCTGAGCCTTGCCGCCACGCTTTCCGACAGCACAAACAACAGGCGTTTGATTTCTTCGCGGTCAAAAACATCCTTCGGAAGCGTCATCGAATTTCCGATGGATTTTATTTCTTCCTTTTCGTTCTCGGATTTCACGGGCTCGTCGTCCTCCCCGCGCGCATAAATCCAAAGCTGGCGTCCCCGCTTTCCCAACAGCCTGACGAGCATATCTTCCTCCGCTCGCGCCAAATCTCCTATCGTACGGATTCCCCGTGCGCGCAGCTGCTCCGCCGTCGCTTTTCCCACAAACAATAAATCGGTCACGGGCAGCGGAAATACCTTTTCCCGATAATTCTCCCTCGAAATAACCGTCACGGCATCAGGCTTTTTCATCTCCGAAGCCAGCTTCGCAAAAACCTTGTTGAAGCTCACCCCGATCGAAACCGTCAGCCCCAATTCCTCTTTCACGGCTTTTCTTATCTTTTCCGCTATCTCCTCTCCGCTGCCGAACAGAGCGACGCTCGCCGTCATGTCCAGCGCACATTCGTCGATACTGCACGCTTCTATACAATCGGTAAAACGCTCGTAAATCCCCCGAACCTTTCTCGAAAATCGTTTATATTCCCCGAAATGCGTCTCCACCGTCAGAAGGTGCGGACATTTTCTGAACGCCTCCGCCACTGTCTCCGCCGTGCGGATTCCGTATTTCTTCGCTTCTTCGTTTTTCGCAAAGACCACGCCCCGCCGCTCCCTCGGGTCTCCGCATACAATCAACGGCTTCCCTTTCAGCTCCGGATGCAAAATCGTCTCCACCGAAGCAAAAAAATTATTCAAATCCGAATAAAGAATTACCCGCTCCCGCATCGGCTCCTCCTGAACTCAAAACAAACGTTTGTTTTTATTATTATAAATCAATCCGCCCGTTTTGTCAATGCTTTTTCGAAAAATCATGTCACACTTTCCCGTATATTGTCACATTAATCTATTACTTTATTGACATCGAGCGGGTAAATACGTATAATGTAAAAGATTTTATCAAACGAGGAGGTAATCCATGGAAAACACAAAAACGAAAAAGAAACTCAAACTGTGGCAGAGAGTACTCATTATCGTGCTGGCTGTCATCGTCGCACTCGTCGCGGCACTGGGCATTACGGTGGGCTGCGTATGGGGCAACGAAATCGCTACCGTTTCGTCGTTCAAGAAAATATTCAACCGCAACGACGAGCACCTCGACGGCTCCGTTTATCGCATGGACGTAAAAGGCGGATTTTACTTCGACAAATTCCTTGAAAGCGGCGGGGCGAAAAACGATACTTCGCTCATCAATTTCATCACGCAAAATATTACGAAAGGGCTTATCGACCTTACGATAGAAGAAACCGAAATCGCCTGTGCGTCCTTTACGGCGACGACGAAGGACGGCGACAAATTATTCGCGCGCAATTATGATTTTTCCAAGACGAATACCTGTCTTGTATTTACCGACCCGGGCGACGGGAGATACGCTTCCGTATCCACGGTAGACCTGCAATTCATCGGTATGGACGTAGATAAGGATGTAGAAGGCTTAATGAATAAAATCACCTGTCTTGCGGCGCCCTATGCTCCGCTCGACGGGATGAACTCCGCGGGCGTAAGCTGCGGCATCTATATGAGCTATCAAGGCGAAACCACCGTGCCGACCAACCAGAACACCGACAAGCCCGACCTCACTTCCACTACCATGCTCCGCATGATTTTAGACTATGCGGGCAGTGTGGACGAAGCGGTGGAGCTCGTCTCTCAATACGATTTGCACGACTCCGCGGCGACCTCCTATCACTATATGGTAGCCGATTCCACGGGCAAGAGCGCCATTCTCGAATGGGTGAACGGAACGGATAAAACGGACAACGACGGTTCCGCGAGAGAGCTCGTCGTCACCTACAACACGGGAGACGAGCATATCGGGGAAGAAGAAGGAAAATCCGATTTCCAATGGATTACAAACTTTATCATTCAGCCCGGATATTATGAAGACGACTCGGAAAAACCCGGTCTGGACAGATATGACCATATTTACGAAAGGCTCAGCCCCACGAACGGAATCGTCGAAGACGAATCGGCGGCCATGGGTATTTTAGGCGAAGTCGGCCGTAGAAATTGGGACAACGACGACGCGAACGGCTGCACAGTACATAGTGTCGTGTATAACCTTACGGACAAAACGGTGCTTTGGGTGCCCAACGAACACTACGGAGAAGAAGCTTATACCCTCTCTTTCTCCCTGTAAAATCGCAGAAACAGTCCCGCTTTTTAAGCGGGACTGTTTTTTGCTTTATACTTAATCTAACACTTGACAAATTTTCCCTGCCGTGATATAATCTTTATAGAATTTATTTTCAATAATATTTATTTTTTGGAGATAAAACAATGAAAACAAAGCAACTCAAAGGAAAAAGGTTGGGAGCGTTCTTACTGACTTTGGCTCTTTTCTCATCTTCTTTCGGCTGCGTTTCTCTGACCGCAAAAGCGGAAAATGAGCCTCTCGACCTCTATTATATCAGCGATTCCTCTGAGCCGATATATGATGAACTCTTGGAAGAAATTTGCGGCGAATACGAAAATCGAATGGAAATCAATTTAACCTCATTGGCTTTCCCTGACGAAGTCTTCGAAAATCTGTTCTTTGAGACCAACTTTTTTCTCGATAAAATCAATTCCGATTCTTTGGTCATCCTCGATATACGGAATTCCATCAGGCCTATGCCGAATGACGACGATACATGGGCGGATTCTCTCCTTAATTTTTTCCAATCCGTAAAAGATGAAAACTGCCGCACGATGTTTATCTGCGGAACGGACGAAGCAAGGTTTAATGACGATACCGAGTTTCTCGACTATGTGGACGTACATATCAATACTGATTTGACTACCCCTTTTATGTATAATATCCTCAAAGACATGGAAGACCGTGAAGAAAACATCTCAGACGTTTCCCTTATTTTCGATCAAGGTTTTTCTAACGCTATCGACACATTCATCCTTCCTCTTCTCCGCAAGGAATTTGATATCTCGGCCGATCCTTATAAAGCTCCGGAATCCGTATGGAACTATTTGAACGAAAATGCTCCCCATATTAACATTAACCTGTATATCCCTGAATACGGAAGGCTTGTCAATAAAATTACGGGAGAAGAGCAGTTTTTCGGATCTTATTATGACACCGAAGAAATCTATGACTCTTTCGATAAACCGATTTATGCAATCGGAAATAACTATTATAATGATCCGCAGTTCCAGCAATTTGTCGTCGATATGAAAGAGACACTCGCTTATATGGAAATGCCCGCTTATATGTTAATTCAGGGGGACGGCATTCTCGGTGAAGTCTGCCCGATCGAGTATTTTCAAGCACTCGGAATGTACGAATCGACTTTTCAGGAATATCTGAAAGAAATGGTATTCGGTTTTATAGACGGAGACGATCTTTCCGATTACAGCAATTGGCAGGGAAGATGTTATGTCACCTTTAAGCCGATCGAATGGGGAACAGACGGCTGGGAAATAAGGACTTACGACCATAATGACCTTCCGGAAGGCTGGCAAGTAGTTATGGACCCCGAAACCTATCGGTTTTATTACGGAGAAGAATAACCCATGAAAAAATTCCGTTCCTGTCTCCTTTTTCTTCTGATTCTTTTGGGCGGGCTGTTCCTCCTCGTCGCCTGCGGCGGGGACGAGGACCCGAAAATGGATGCTCCCGTCAATCTGCGCGTGACGGACGACGAGTTTCTCACGTGGGACCCCGTCGACGACGCGCTCGGGTACTTTGTCGACGTCGACGGCGAAGAATACGAAACGGAAACCAACCGTTTCGATTTATTTGAACTCACCTCCAAGCCCGACACCTATCATATCAAGGTCATGGCTTACGGAAATTTCAGAGAAGTCCTCGATTCCGACTGGACCGAGACAAAGTATACCGTTTCCGTCCCCCAAGGTTTGGCCGTAAACCCCACCAAAGACGGAAAAGGAATGGAAATTTGCGTCGCCCCCTCCCAAAAGCTTTCCCTTAAAGGCAAATTGATTATTCCGGAAAAAATCAACGGCCTTCCCGTCACTGTTCTCGCCGAAGACGCTTTCGCCGGCTGTAAAAACATCACTTCCGTCATCATTCCCGACTCTGTTTTGGAATTTGACAGAGCCGTCTTTGAGGGCTGTACTTCTTTAACCCGCGTCAAACTGCCCGCCTATCTTGAAACACTTTCTGCTTTAACTTTCGATGGCTGCAAAAAATTATCCCTCATTTCTTTTCCCGACTCGCTTCTCTCCGTCCAATCCAGCGCTTTCAGCGGCTGTTCCGCTCTGACAGACTTCCGTTTTCCCGACAGCGTCACACAGATATATGCCAGTGTGTTTCACGATTGTAAAAATTTGACCAGCGTCGTTCTTCCCAAAAATCTGGAACGTATATCGTCTTACTATGTTTTCGGCGGCTGTGAAAATCTGACCGAGCTGAGGTTTTCCGAGGAAAACGACCGCTATACAGTCGACCAAAACTGCGTCATCCGCAGGGAAGACAACGCTTTGGTTCTCGGTTCTCCCAACGCCGTCATTCCCGATTATGTCCGCTCCATCGAAGGCTATTCTTTTTGGTTCAGTACGGGTATGACCTCCCTGAACATTCCCGCGTCCGTCAAAGAAATCGCTGCCGGGGCTTTTTCCTACTGTAACGATTTATCCGAAATAACGGTCGCCGATGGCAATACGGCCTATAAGGCAGACGGAAACTGTCTCATCCGTACTTCCGACAATGTCTTGATAAAAGGCATTCCCGACAGCGTCATTCCCGATTACGTCCATACCATCGGAAACCAAGCGTTTGCGCATTGTACGATGAAGGAATTTATTATTCCCGATCATATTCAGACCATTGAACAAGAGGCCTTTGCTTCCTGCCCGAATTTGGAACGGATCTTCATCCCCTCCTCCGTGACAAAAATAGGCCCTTATGCCTTTTATAATTGTCAAAAATTGAGCGTCACCGTACCCGATACCGTCCAAGAAATTGTCACTCCGGGAAAAGAAGCTTACGTTTTTTATAACTGCAAGAGCGTTTACTTCCCTTTTGCCCTTAACTCTTCTCCGGGAAGCATTACGGAGTTCGCAATCGGTGATTTTTGGAACTGCGCTCTGAAATACGACGGAGCCTATCCTTATGTCTATTCTCTCTCTTCCTATCTTCTTTTAGATACAACGAAATTCCGCCCACGCGGATCGGGTACACCCTCGCCGGATGGACGACGGAAGAAGGCGGAACCGTTCCCGAATTTCCGCCCGTTTGTCCACAGCTTACTTTTGAGGAAAGGAAGGAGTTAACGGAATTACTCAAAGATTTAACTCTTTTCGCGGTTTGGACAGCCGAATAATATCCGATATAAACTTTTTATCAATGCTCCCCGCTTTTCTTCGGCGGGGAGTATTTTTTATTCTCTTACGACGTTGCGTTTAGCGACAAGATAAGTCGCGGAGAAATACAGGACATAAACGGCAGTGATTACGAGTGCGATACCGCCCGCCACGCAAAGCACCTCGGAAGCGACCGACGCATACCCGCCCAGCCGCATGATTTGCGCGCAGATTAGCCCCGAGGGAATACTCAGAAGCATGGGAACCGCAAACGGCAGGAAAAAGAACGCGAAAATTTGTTTGAGAAGGGTACGGCTCTGCTCCTCTTTGCTCGCGCCCAAACGATACAGGATCTCATAGCGGCGCCTGTCGTCGGAAATCCCCGACAGTGTTTTGAGCGCCAAAATCGCCATAGCCATAAATACGAATACCGCCGAGATATAAAGCGCGGCAATAATGAATACCGCCGTATTGGCATTTTGCTCCATGCGCGAATATTCCCGTATCCTATAATCGCATTTCAGATAGGTATACCCGTTCGGCGTCGTGTACTCGTATGTCAGTTCCTCGCGCAGCGCCCGCGCGTCGTAGGTTTCCTCCTTCAAGTCATACGCCGCCCCGTCATAGCTTACCGCCAAACCGGCAGCGGCTTCGTCGGAAATGACCGCAAGGAAATAATAATATCCGAGGGACGGATACCCCGATTCCCGCCCTTTATAAAAATACGGTCCGCCCGAAAGCTGCAACACGGCGGCGGAAAAATCAAATTTATCCATTCGGTAATCGTTATCGATAATTTTGAATCCGCCGTCCAGCTCAATAGGCGCATATCCCAACGCCCCATAAAGTGCATTGAATTCGCTCTCGGTCATAAAGGTATCAGTCAATCCGTCATACCCTTCTCCCGACCACTGCGTAAAGCTATGCAAATAATTGTCATCGGAAGTATAGACGGAATACGCAACTTTTTTATCGATTGTCGCATATTTTTCGATGATTTTTTCCGCTTCGTCAAAGTTTACAGCGTCTCTCCCTCGTTCCAGCTCCGCGCTGATATCGAAGGGATAGCTCTTATCCAAAACCTCACGATTGCTTACCTTTTGGACAAAGGAGACGTTTGCCCCGATAATCGCAAAGGCGAGGAGAAATGCCAAAGCCCCCGCCATAGCGGCATTGGGACTCAGTTTGCCCGAGAGCTGACGAAGAGTGAACGTATTGGTCCCGCGGCTCTTAAAGCGCCTGTTTTTAAGGAGCAGATGCACGATGCTCTTCGCCGCGCCCACATGAAAGAGAACGATACCGACGGCGAGTACGAGGAAGCATATCAGCATGTTCAGCCCCGATCCGCCGTTTTTCATGGTCTTTTCCACTTCCAAAGAAAATACGACGCAAGCCCCTACCACGGCAATCAGGGAAAGTATCGTAACCGCCAGCCAAACCATGGGGAAACGAACTTTCTTTTCTACTTTTTTGTCGCCGTGAATGAGATTGTAAATACTTACCCGTTTGAGATATACGGCGGAAGTGAAAGAGGAAAGGACGAACACGAGACAGACCAGCCCTACCGTAAGCAACAGACCATTGAGGGAATAGGCGGAAAAGAAAAATTCTATTTCCATGAGATTGGATACGATTGCCATGAGTCCCTGATAGAACATTAGTCCCAACAAGAGTCCCGTGCCAAGCGAGGCGAGACAAAGAATCGACGATTCCAAAAGAAAGACGGACAAAATATTTTTTCTGGTCATGCCGAGCGTCAGATAGGTACCGAACTCCCGTTTTCTCAGTTTAAGCATAAACGAAGTGGCGTACCCGAGTACAAAGGCGACGATGAGGGAAACAAAGACCGTGAGCGCAATCAATCCCGCGCGGAGTTCTTGAATCGCAGAGGCTTTTTCCATGAGCTCGCGGCTGAAAATAGCACTGTTGACGGCGAACATCAAAGCGACGGTCAAAGATACGGTTATAAAATAAATGAGGTAGTTGCCGATCTGCCGCCTGACATTGCGGAAAGCGAGTTTAGAAAACATCTGCATCACCTCCCAGCGCCGCCGTCACGGAAAGGATTTCGGCGTACATTTCCCTGCGGTCGCGGTCTCCCCGAACGAGTTCGTTCCAGATTTTGCCGTCTTTCAGAAACAATACTCTACCCGCATAGCTTCCGACGACGGCGTCGTGCGTCACCGCGAGAATAGTAGAGCCCAAAGATTCGTTCATGAGCTCAAAGGTCTTCATGAGGATTTTTGAATTTTTGGAATCGAGTGCGCCCGTCGGCTCATCGGCGAGAACCAAAGCGGGAGAAGTGATAATTGCCCGAGCGCAGGCGGCGCGCTGTCGCTGACCGCCCGAAAGCTCGGCAGGAAACTTATTCAGCTGATCCGCGACGCCCAGTGCTTCGGAGACTCGTTTGAGTTCCTTTCTCGTCTCGTCCTCGGGGACGCACCTCAAATTGAGCGGCAGGGAAATATTTTCCCCGACGGTCAGGGTATCCAACAGGTTATATTCCTGAAAGACAAAACCGAGCTTATCCCGTCTGAAAGCGGACAAATCGTCCTCTTTCATGTTGCAGACGTTTTTCCCCCCGACGAGAATTTCCCCAGAACTTACTCTGTCAATGGTGGAGACGACGTTGAGGAGCGTACTTTTACCCGAACCCGACGCGCCCATAATAGCAACGAATTCGCCCTTTTCCACCGTAAGGGAGATGCCGTCGAGCGCCTTAGTGACGACGCTGCCGCCGCCGTAGTATTTGGTAACGTTTTTTACTTCCAGAATTGTTTTCATTGTATACGCCGCGGGAAACCCGCGGCAACCTCCTTTTTCCGAATTTCGATTACCATGATACCACGGCAAAGCCCGTTTTTATCTAACGCCGTCTTTTTCCTCCCTTACGTTTTCGTAAGATTTTTTCAAACTCTCAAAGCGGAGAATAAATTTCGTCCCCTTTCCGACCTCCGAAAAAATTTCCAATTCGATTTCCAGCTTTTTGCATAACTCGGAGACGATATAAAGCCCCATGCCCGTGCCACCCGCACTCTTTCCGTTCGTACCCGTAAAACCGCGGGAAGTCACCCGCCGAAGTTCGTGCGAGGGAATCCCGGGCCCGTTGTCGGAGACGGAAATACAGCCCTCCTCCGCCGTAATTTCCACGCGGCAGCCGCGACAGTATTTCGCACAGTTGATTAAAAGCTGTTTCAGGATAAAGCAAAGGGATTTCCCGTCCGTATATATGGAAAAATTCCCCTTTACCTCTACGCCTATCCGCGCCGCGACAAGGAGCTCCCTTTGGCTTTTCACCGCAACTGCGATGACGTCTGCCGCATTTATTTTTCCGATTTTGATATCCTTTTCACTGCTTCTCAGCCGTGCATAATAGAGTATCGTCTCCGTCAGGTTGTCCGCACGTTTGAGTTCCCGTTTGAGTTTTCCCGTATCGCCGCCGTTATCGAGAATGAGAGAACATGCCGTCAAAGGTGTCTTGATTTCATGAATCCAGCGCTCGACATATTCGCAATACTCCTCCTTTTCCTTCAAAGCGGTCTCCGCCGTCCCGATTGCCGAACGCGATACTTCCCTCATGACGCGGAAATATTCTTTTTCCGCGGCGTCGCGCGGCTTTTCGAGAAGCTCTCCCAGCAAATAAGGCTCTTTTAAGCCCTCCAACGTCTTTTCCAGCTTTTTCAGGCGTTTGGAGACGGAAAAAAATCCAAGCGCCAACCATATCGCCGCGGCGCAAAGGAAAAAAATCTCGCTGCCCCAAAGCACGGCCGCGTTTGCGCCCGCAAAATACGCGAAAACTCCCCATAAAAGAGCGGCGATGCCCAAAAAACAAAGCCCCGCCGCTTTGGAAGCGATATATTCTCTCCACTTCATAACCGATACCCTACGCCGCGCACCGTTCTGATAAAATCCTCCGCCCCCAAGGACCTGAGTTTTTCCCGCAATCTGTTGATGTTGACATACAGCGTATTTTCGTCTACATACAAACTGTTATTCCATAAGTCCTCGAAGATTTCTTCTCGGGTACACAGTTCTTTTTTCATGAGGCAGGAAAGAATACGGGTTTCGTTTTTCGTAAGCTCCGCTTTGTTGTCCTTATAAGATACGGTCATATCCGACAAATTGAGAGACAGGCCCCGAACGGAAAGCACGGGCGAAGAACGGTGTTTTAAGAGTCTGCCGATACGGGCAAGCAATACGGACGAATTATAAGGTTTTCGGATATAGTCGTCCGCACCGACGCCGAAGCCTACGATTTCGTCCTCTGCAGATTCCCGCGCCGTCAAAAAAATGACGGGAACATCCGACTGCATGCGCAGCTTTCGACAGCGCTCAAACCCACTTTCTCCGGGCAGATTTACGTCCAAGAGGGCGAGGTCGCAAGGCGGCGCCTCCACCGTCTGATATCCGTTTGCACGAAGGAGGGTAATCAGTTCTTCCCGAATGCTTTCGTCATCTTCCACCACTAAAATTTTTTCCATGATGCTGATAGCTCCCGTTTTTGAAAATTGTTCATCTGCACAAATGCTTATATGCTTTCGGCTTTCTGTTTTTTCCGAGGAATTCGTTCTCGCGGTATTCTCTGATTTTTCGGATATCGAAATCCGCATAAAACATTCCGTCGGAATATTCGTCCGCCAAAACCAGCGTATTGTCCAATTCTTCTCCCTCGTCGTCCCAGACCATGGGGAGAAACGCGCAGGAGTTTCCCGCGCCCTTTCCCGGCGGATTCGCCATTGCGATGCCCGTCATATTCTCCATGGCGCGCACGTACAATTCTTTCACCCGAGGAGCCATTCCCCCGCAATCGTTCGGAACAAAAATAAGCTCCGCGCCTTGGAGCGCGAGTTCCCGCGAGCTTTCGGGGTGCTCGCGGTCATAACAAATCATAATGCCGATTTTTACGCCGTCGAAATCGCAGACGAAAAAATCCTCTCCGTCTTCGAGATAGCGCTCCACGTCGAAATCGCAGGTATGTACCTTGGAATATTTCAGCAGGATTTCCCCCGTTCTCCCGATAATAAAAGCGCTGTTTTGCGGATATTTTTTTCCTTTCGTAAAGCCCGTGATACATACGCCGATATTTTTTTCCGCCGCCGTATGCCTGATTCTGTCGAGACATTCTTCATCGTCCGACAGCGCGTTTTTACGCCATGCGGCAAATTCCGTATCATTCTCTATTTGTTCCGCAGGCAGAAGCGTACGGCAAATTTTCGGGAAAGTATAGGAAGTTAAAAAACATTCGGGGAAGAGCACGAAATCCGCACCGTTTTTTGCGGCTTCTTCAATAAATCGAATCGCCGCGGCTGTATTTTTTTCCTTGTCCGTCTCCGTCGTCTTATGTTGTACGACGGCCAATTTCAGTCGTTCCATAATCTTTTACTCCTTCATGGCGCATACGGAATGGGCGGCGACGTTTCCCTCACCTGCGGCCTTTGCATACTGATATGGCCGTCCCGTACAGTCCCCCGCAGCAAAACAGCCCTTCAAATTGGTAGACATATCCCGTGCGACGGCGACGTGTCCTTCCGTCATTTCCAAGCCCCCCACTAAAACGGCGGGGGAAATGCTCTCTTTCAGCAAAAATACGCCGTCCACGGGCAGTTCGCCGTCCTTGAATACCAAACGGTTTACCTTCTTTTCCCCTTTGACAGCCAAGGGCATCTTTACGACTTTTTCCACGTTTTCCGAAAATCCGCCCACGTTTTTATACATGGGCATGAGATACACCTTTCCTGCGAGTTTCGCCAAATATTCCACCTCGTGTTCAAAACGTTTTGAGGTGGAAAGGACGCCTATCGTCTTTCCTTTATAGAGAAAACCGTCGCACGTGGCGCAATAGCTGACGCCTCGGCCGAGAAATTCTTCTTCGCCCTCCAAACGTTTTACGGACTCTACTCCCGTTGCCAAAATAACGGTCTTCGCCTCAAAAGAAGCTCCGCTCTGCGTCAGGACGGCAAATTTCCCGCCCATGGCATAAACGCCCGAAACCCGTTCGTCCGTAACGGAAATCTCCGCTTCGGAAAGCTGTTTTTTCAGGGCTTCGATAAATTCTTTCCCCGTCACCGAGGACAGCCCCGGATAATTGCGGATACATTCTGCACGGCTTATCTTGACGCTCAGATCAGGCGAACCGAGCAACATGAAGTTTTTTCCGTTTGCTTTTAAGGTAAGCGCCGCGGAAATTCCCGCGATTCCGCTCCCTACGATGATACAATCCAGCATATTTTTCTCCTCATGAAAATCCTCTTGCAGTATAGCATAAATTTAGGAAAAAAGCAATTCTTCCGAAGATTATTTTTTGTTACATGTCTTGACAATATACCGAACTTATGATATAATAAATACGATATATTGAAAAAGGAGCACGCCATGAAATTTTGTCCCTATTGTCGGGCGGAAAATCCCGACGAAGCCAAATTCTGCGCGAAATGTGGCAGGAAATTTGCGGAAAACGCCTTTTTTGCAGAAACGGCCGAACCGAACGATAAATCTATTGTTTCCGAAGCACTTCAAACGGACAACGGGTCTGTCATTTCCGTTTCCCCTCAATCGGACGGCTCCGTCTTTCCTGAAACGAGCGGCACTCCCGTTTTTTCCGAAAATACCGAACAGGGAGCAAGCGGAAGGGCTCCGCAAAATCAAGCACCCATCCTCGAAAACCGTACCCTGTTCAACCGTTCCGTTCTGCGGAATTTTTATAAAAACATTCGGATTTTCGGCTTTTGCGCGGCCATTTTCGGGGCGTTGCTGATTCTGATAAACGTAATCGCCCCCTTTTCGGACGACGGGGACAGAATTCTGCTTTTTTGCGGTATAATATTAGTGGCTTGCGGAGCTGCCTTGTTCGTTTCTCAAAGCACCTTTATTAAAAAGAATAAACTCATCACCGATTCCACCTATCAGATTTACCGTTTCGGAAACGAGTATGTAGAAGTATCCTCTTTCGACGGAAATGAACAGATAGACATAACCCGAATCCGCTATGAAAAAATCACAAAAGTAAGGAAAACCAAAAGCCACTTTTTATTCTATTTGGGTGTTGTCGTATGGTTAGTCGACCGCTGCGGCTTTACTGTAGGGACGGAAGAAGAATTTATCGCGCTTCTTTCCGCCCGTTGCAAACCTAAAACCATTCGTTTCAAAACAAACTGAACGGATAGAAAACGCCCCGATTCCTTATCGGAATCGGGGATTATTTTTATAAAAAGCCCGACCATAGAAAAAAAATCAATTCAAAATGGTGACCTTCCCGCAAAAGGTATACGATATTAAAAGAAAAATCGGCGATGACAGCCACCCATAAAACGAGATTGATAATCATCGCAGCCCTGTGCGGAATACGAGCCAAAGTCCGATACAGCGGATTGAAAAAGGTGGACATGGAAAGCGTAATCAGCGTACCCCAAAGCAATGAAAAATAAAGGCACACATATCCTTTATAGTTCAAAGGAAAACGGCGATAACTCCAAAGTCTGACGCCGAGAGAATCGAACAGCAAACCGAAAACGAGCTCAAACAAAGTGGCAATTCCGGCGGACAAAAGAAAATACAAGGCATAACGCAAAAAAATCTTTACGCCTTTTTTCAGCCTTGTCTTTTCTATGCTCCCAGCCAAAAATCCTTCTTTCGGGGTTCCCAGAAGGAGAAAGACCAGACAGAGCGGCGTTCCGTAAATGACGCAAAACGGCAAAGTGAGAAATCCCCTGTCGTCAAAATCCGTAAACCAGGAGGAGCAATAAATCATTTCCATACACCAACCCAAAAAGGAAATGAGAAAAAACATCAACGAAACCACCGAAAGTTTTCTTAGTCCCTTTATCGGCTGTTCTTCCGTAGCCTCTTTTTCCTTTTTTGCTCCCGTTTCTGCCATAAAATCCCCCTTCAAATTCAATTTCTGCAAATTGAAGGGGTTTTATGTATGAATTTATGATAAAATTATTCCTCGAACAACCAATAAATCTTTTTGTCCGCCACCTCATAGCCCAATTTTTTCTGTAAATTCATGGACTTTTCGTTATCTACGATAATATGCGCGTAAGGGACGCGTCCTTCTTCCAAAAACCGATTAATCATGAAACTTTCCAGCTCTTCCCCATATCCTCGGCGGCGATATTCGGGAAATACTTGCAAAAGTCCCATGCTCCCTTCGGGATGCCTGCCGATAAATCCGATAAAATCCCCCGATTTTGAAAACCCGCACCAAATTTTTTTTGCGGAGCAAAGTTTTTCGATATTTTCAGGGGATTCTAAATGATATTCGCGCTTTATCTTCTCGATTTCTGCTCTCTCGGGAATACGAAAATTCAGATTTCCTTTTAAGCTACGCGGATTTTTAGAAGTATATACGACCTGAAAACAAGCCGTTTCGCCTTTCAGCCCCAACTTTTCATACGCCGCCGCGCGGGCAGTCTCTCCGTGAGCGACTAAAAGCCCGCTCTTGTTTTTCAGCTCCTTTTCATCGAGAAAAGACAGAATTTTTTCCGCCGCTTCCCGCTCCTCGGCGGCAATCATATAAATCCCGCTCGATTGCTCATATAACAATACGCCTATATCCCCTGAAAATAAAATTTTTGCCGCTCCGCGGGAAATACATTCCGACATATCCACATAAGAATTTTTATCGCGGGAAAGATAAGCGAGCGCATAAAACTCTTTCAAGGCTTCCCGCTCCATATCTTTTACAAAAGAATCCTTTCCGTCGCAATATCCTTCTATATTAAAAGGATATTTTTTCGCCAATTCCTCTTTCAAACGTCCGTATTCTTTCGCTTTATCCGCGTGGCGGCGAAGATAGTCACGAACTGCGAGATGACGGGAAATGTCGTATTCGTTTTTCCGTCCGAAAATATGAATTTGATGCGTCCGTTCTTCTCCGCCTTTTCTGAAATATCTCCTGTCCGGGATTCCGAATTCGCCCATACATTCGTAACCCAGTGATTCAAAGGCAGAATTCAATTTATCAATCCGTGAAATATCTTTTACGACGGGCATAATATCGATAATCGGCTTTGCGGAAAGTCCTTCTACCGAAGTACTGCCGATATGATAAATCGCAATCGTTTCGTCACCTAAGATTTCTCTTATCTTCTCCGCTTCCACTTCAAATTCTTCTCTCCATTCCGAACGATATTTTACTACTTCTACTTTCATCTCTCAAAACTCCTTTGAAAAACCGGAGCGTCTTTTCGCTCCGGTTTTCTATTAATCTTCTTCAAAAATATTCGCGCCC
>ERZ1673702.2713-NODE-2713-length-14935-cov-7.820565_pt1 | contig 14935 bp, 12 predicted proteins | sample MGYA00580232_ERZ1673702 | MGnify/ENA primary metagenome ERZ1673702 (study PRJEB41218, sample SAMN15661792) | gut metagenome | host: Homo sapiens | place: Canada: London | collected 2015-08-20/2019-03-30 | study: EMG produced TPA metagenomics assembly of... | reverse complement strand
AGATCGTTGCCCAGTCTTTTACGGAGTCTTCTGAAATGATACGATTTTGCAGAATCCACTCCGCCGCAGATTGATATGTACTGGGCATATCTGCCAGCGTTGTGCCGGAAGATGCAGCCTGCACTGCAACCGGCGTTACGGTATTCGGAACGGATATGGGTGCAGCCAGAGCACAAACACTAAGTGCGGCTACTACCGCGGCGGAAAGCCATTTCTTTTTCATACAATTCCTCCTGTTCTGATTTCCAATCGAAAATATCTTCTTTTATTATGCCATATGTCGAAATAAATGTCAATATACATAGGGCAATACCGCACAAAGAGCGTCTGACGACTTTGCACGCCATCTGCTTGCAAATTTTCCGTCATATTTCACAAAAATGCTCGTGAATACATCAAGTATTCACTCCGCTTTTTGTTTCATCTGACGAAAAATTTGACGACGCATCTGTCGCACAATCTTTGTGCGGTATTGCCATAGATTATTTTGTGCAGTATTGCTTTTGCAAATATGTTTTTTTGCAGAAGAAAGCATTTTCCATTGTTCCCAAAGGCTTATAGAAAAAATACGAAAAAACTACCTGTCATAGAAACGCCCTTTTGTCCTATACTATTCTTGCAGCGGCGAACACGAAACACAGCGTGTGAGAAAAAGCAGCTGCTGAAAAATGAAAACAAACTTCTGGGATAAGTCGCTTATCCCAGACATGAAAAAGGAGAATGCACTATGAAGGGTGAATTTACGCAGAAGGGCAAGGAAGCTATGGAACATTTTAAGATGGAATCTGCCAGCGAAGTTGGCGTAACTCTGAAGCAGGGTTACAACGGCGATCTGACTGCACGGGAAGCTGGATCCATCGGAGGGCAGATGGTGAAAAAGATGATCGACGCCTATAAGATGCAGTAAAATTCTCATTTTTTATCCAAAAAGGTCTGGTGCCCCAATATGGGTATCAGACCTTTTTCTATACATCATGCAGTATTGCCTTAGTCTATCCAGAGGATCTGGTCATCTTTCCGCGGCTTTGGCTGCGGCAGTTCTCCGGCAGCGTAGCCCAGAATACAGAATCCCACGCCGCGATAAGTTTCCGGAATCCCCCACTGTTTCAGCAGTGCTTTTCCGGCTTCGCTGTCAAATGTTTCTCTTGCACGGTGAATCCAGCAGCTGCCCAGATCGACAGCGTATGCTGCATTCAGCATGGCACCCATGGCAAGGCTGCCGTCTTCTACCCATGTGTGTACTGTGGAATCTACCAGTACCAGAATTGCCACCGGTGCTCCATAAAACGGATCCCGATCTGCTGCACCCATGATCTCTGCGTTTTGCTTGGACAGCTGGTGCAGCATTTCCGGATTTCGTATCACCACAAATTTGGTAGGCATACGGTTCATGCCTGTGGGAGCATACTGTCCGGCAGTCAGAACTGCCTGAATTTTTTCCTGTTCCACCGGCTTGGTACTGTTATAACTCCGCACGCTTCTTCTGGTGCAAAGTGCATGCAGTACTGCATTTTCTTCGTACATGTTCGATTACCTCCGTTCCCATTTGGAGCAGAGTTCGCCCAGCTGGTCTGCCATTTTTGCCAGTTCCTTGTTGGACAATCCCCTGCTGTTTTGTACCAATGCTGTCAGACGGCTCAACGTCTGCGACAGCCGGTCGTATGTCATTGCACTCCGACGCGGCTTCTGCTGAATCGGCACCGCAAGTGCATCGTAAGTGATTTTTCCGGTGGCAATGTCAAATTCCGCACCGCTGTACGGTGCATAAGCATCAATGCCCAAAGACAGCCACAATTTTTCCCGAAATGCCTCAGCAGATTCTGCCGAACCGTGGTTGACGAACACTTTCTGTACGCCCTGTACTTGTGAGATCCACGACAGCAGCCCTTTTTGGTCTGCATGTCCACTCATACCCTGCAGCTGGACGATCTGAGCACTGACCTGCACGGTTTCGCCAAACAGTGTTACCGTTTTGGCTCCCTCAATAATGCGTCTACCCAAAGAGCCCTCTGCCTGATAGCCAACGAACAAAATGGTGTTTTCCGGCTTCCACAAGTTGTGTTTCAAGTGGTGTTTAATTCGTCCGGCTTCGCACATACCACTGGCGGACAGAATGACTTTCGGGCGTTTGTCCGCGTTGATTGCTTTGGAAGCATCGCTTGTCACTGCCGGAATCAGTCCGGAAACGCCAATGGGGTTAATGCCGCGGCGAACATATGTCAGTGCTTCCTCATCGAAACAGCTTTCCTTATTTCGCATGAAAATTTCAGTTGCTTCAATGGCAAGCGGGCTGTCCATGTAAATCGGGAAATCGCTGAATTCCGGCAGTATGTTTTCATCTTTGATCTGCTTGAAATAGTACAGTAGTTCCTGTGTGCGTCCTACAGCAAAAGACGGAATGATGACGCTACCGCCACGGCTGAATGTATCTTTTAACACCTGTACCAAGCCTGGAATATATCCCTTTGGTTTTTCGTGCAGCCGGTTCCCGTAGGTGGATTCCATGACCACATAGTCTGCATCTTCCGGCGGCTGCGGATCACGAATTAGCGGCTGGTTCAGGTTACCGATGTCACCGGAAAATACCAGTTTTTTGGAAATACCGTTCTCGGTCAGCCAGATCTCAATGCTGGACGAACCCAGCAAATGTCCCGCATCGAGAAACCGCACATCAATGCCGGATGTCAGCGTGAATCGTTCGCCATATGGGTGTGGCACAAACAGTTCCAGTGCTCCCAATGCCTCTTTCATGGTGTACAGCGGCACATAGGGTTCGCCGCCTTTTCGCATTGCCTTGCGGTTTCGCCATTCTGCTTCGAATTCCTGAATGTGTGCACTGTCCCGCAGCATGATCTCACAGAGAGAACACGTGGCTGAGGTAGCGTGGATCTCACCGGAGAAGCCGCCGGCGTACAACAGCGGCAGCAAGCCGGAGTGGTCAATGTGAGCATGCGTCAGCAGCACATAGTCGATTTGTGACGGAGCACAAGGGATTTTTACATTTTCATAGGTATCTCTCCCCTGCTCCATACCGAAATCCACCAGAAGCCGCTTTCCGCAGACTTCCAGATAGGTACAGCTGCCAGTGACTTCATGAGTAGCCCCGATAAATGTCATTTTCATAAACGATTCACTCCTTTCAAATATAAAAAGCACTGTACAGCAGGGCAAAACCGCCCACGGCTGACAGTGCTTTTTTTGGATAAAAGCGGCTTTTTCAGCCGGTTAAGCTTCTTTTTTCGAAAACAAGAGATACTTCCGTGCGAAGAAATTCCACAGGAATGCCACCATAGTGGAAACTACTTTTCCGATCATCTGATAGGCACTGGTGATATTTCCAAGTGTTATCTCGCTGACCTTTGTAATGCCGATCGTCAGCAGAAGTCCCACCACGCCGATTGCGGCGAATGCGAGAAATTCCACCAGACGGGACTGCACTTTCGACGAACGAAAGACCCAGAATGTACTCAGGAAGTAGTTGGCAAGCAGTCCGGCAACAAAGGAACAGCCGTTTGCAAGAATGGCGTAATGCTGGTCAAATACGGCAAAAAACAGCAGTGCGGAAATTCCCCAGTCTACCACAGTTGCAGCTCCGCCTACAAAACAGTAGCGGAAGAATTGAATCAGCGTATTTTCAGTGGCACCGGCAAATAATTTCCCGAATTGTCCGTGCCTGAGAATCTGCCAGAATTCCTGCCAGTTGGAAGTTGGTTTTGTATGTTCTTGCTCCATGAAAAATGATATTCCTTTCTTTCGGTTTCAGCAATGCCTTTACTTTGCCTGCGGTCCGAGGTATTGAATGATGTGTACCAAAAATTGCAGAAGCATAACGCTGTCTGCGGTGTCCACTTCTCCGTCAACGTTGCAGTCGCCGGCACGCCGCTGCTGGTCGTTCCCTGTCACTGCACCGGCAGCCATCTTATTCAGCAACACGGCATCAGTCACATCGATTCGACCGTCCAGATTGACATCACCGTACATGACAGATGGTGTGACATCAGAACCGCTTTCCGAGGTTTTTGTAGTGTTTGCAGTGGTTTCGGTTGTATCTGTGGAAGGTGCAGCGGATGATGTCTGCTCCGTTGTGGTAGTTTCCGCAGAGGTACTGGTAGCTTTGGTTGTTACAGTAGTAGTTTTAGTGGTAGTGATCGTGGTTTCCGCAGGTGTTGTGGTGGTGGTAACTGCCGGCTTGTTGCCATTCGGTTCAATGCCACCTACCAGTTCTCCATTGGAGTATACACAAATGTAATCGGTTCTGGTTTCGGAGCCGTCCTGATAGGTATCCTTGCACTTGGTAATGCCCTGATAACTCCAGTCGTTGGTGGGATCCCACTTATCGCCGTAGTACAAGCCCACGGTGAACTGATATTTCTTGTTGGAGTTGGCAATTTTATAGCCGTCCCACTTTACTTCTACATAGTAAATATCCGGATCGTAAGAAGCATCGTACTGGTACGGACCAGAGATCACACCGTCTGCCGGAGCAGCTTCTACGCTTGCCTGATCGTATAACTCATTGCCGGTAACTTTGCTGATATTGGATTTGTTTTCCATTTCTGCGATACTGAAATAATACCGCATGGACAGGTCGGTCTTGGGTGTGATAGAATTGGTACGCATCTGAATGGCAAGCTTTGTCACGCCGGCACCGGAAGTCTGTATGTCGTCTACCGCATAAGCATCTACCCAGAAATCGTTGCCGCCGTTATCACTGCCGCTGTTCTTATCTTCCGGCGGGAAATCCGGTGTGATCTCCATTGCATCTGTGCCGTAGTAATCATACAGACCAGCACACGCTCCTACAAAAGCAGCGTTATAGTCAATGGTAACTTCGTTATAGATCCAGTCTGCGGTAATGTCGTTATGCTTATCTTGTGCATCCGGGCCGCCGACCAGTGCACCATAGAGCACATGCTTCTGCTCGTCGGTGTCCTCACACTTTGTCAGACCAGAAGCTGCACGGTGGTGCGGGAATTTCGCTGCGGTTTCATCGTAGCCAACTTCATAGGCACGGTTCATGGGGTTATCCCCCAGCAGATATTCCATCTGTCCCTTTGCCCATTCGCTGTATTCGCCGGGCTTTCCGTTGTTGTTATATTTATCGTATACCAACGCCATCATCTGAGCCGCCGCATTGTATCGTGCAGAGCCCCATGTGTTCAGCCAGAAATAACCAGCCGGTGTAATGGTTCCCACGCCGCCAGTCATGTATTTGTTCAGGGCTTCTGCTACGGAACTCCAGCAGTTCATTTCCTCGTAGGGACTCTTTCCGGCAGCTTTCTTGTATTCGTCAATGAAGTTCGGGTACTGCTCGCTGGTGATCTCGCCCAGAATACACTGCACGCCGCCCCAGACATCGTTCCAGCAGTAGACATAGCAGGGTGCTGCATAGTAGTCGTAGTACGGGAAGATCTGTTCCAGATAGTGGTGATCGCCGGTGATCTTGTACATCCATGCAGAAGCCCAGCAGTAATCGTCTTCCCACTTGGACGAATTGTAATAAGCCTTCGGACCATCGCCGTTGTCGCTCAGCTGCTTTTCGTGAGTTTCTGCGAATTTATACAGTGCTGTTGCATAGTCCAGCGACTTCTGTGCATATTCCGGATCGGTGTCCTTGAAGTTCAGGTAGTTGATCGCCAGCGAAGCAGCGGCAGAAGCAACATAGTCTGTCTGTGGCTTATCGCCGGTGAGGAAAAATGCCGGACGATCCATTTCATCCAATTCCGGTGCGTTCCAGTAAGCGTGGTCAATGTCACCGTCGCCTACCTGATAGCAATGTGCAATCACGTCACCGTTGGAATCCAAGAAGGTACACTTCATCAAATAGTCGTTAAAGTACCGCAGAATAGTTTCGATATGGTCGTCCTGACCAGTTTTCTGGTAAGCATCACGGAATTCGTAATAGCCCCAGCCCAGTGTTGCTGCAGAGTAGTTCTCCGGCATACCGAATTTTACATGGTCGCCGGCATCATGGAAACCGCCGGCAACATCGATGTAGCCGTCCCCGTCCGGATCCAGTATATCTTTATACTTGGTGAGGAAATCGGCACTTAAATTGGTGGCGGTGGAGTTCATGGCAACCTGAGCATCATAGGTATGGCAGTTGCCACGCCAAGTGTAGCGGTTGTTGTCCTGTACTTCTGTGCCGCACATATTGCCGTCGTAAAAATAGATGGAATATTGCAGTGCCCGTGCAAAATTCGCTTCTTTTTCGTCTGCAGCTCCCACGGCTACAGAACTGCATGTCCCTGCCAGCATAGCACCGCTGAGCAAGACGGAAAGCAGTCGTTTGCTTCCTTTGGAAAATCGTTTCATTTAATTTAATCCCTTTCCTTTCCGAAATGATTTGATCGGAATGCCTTTATTCGATTATCTTCATTATACGCGATTTTCAAGAAAAAGTCAACAGTTTTTTTCTTGTTTCATTGCACAATTTGTGAAAAATGTAAGCTGCCTTAATGATTTTCCCGCTTTATAAGCTTTATAAATAGATGTTTTATGCAAAATATCAGCACTCGGCCGTAAAATACGAAAATGCGTGCACAATATTGCAAACAAGACTAAAAAAGCCACACAATTTCAAACAAAGTCGAAACTGCGTGGCTTTTTGAAAAACATGGCGGAGAGTGTGGGATTCGAACCCACGTGCCCTTTCGGACAACTGCATTTCGAGTGCAGCTCGTTATGACCACTTCGATAACTCTCCAAATCAGTGCATAAGAATCGTCAAATCCAACGACGATACAACACTTTGTATTATATCACATTTTACAAAGAAAAGCAAGCTTTTTTTTAAAATTGTACTTGTGCACAAATTTTATCTCAATGTTTTGGTGAAAATTATCTCATTTGTTGTATTTTCACTAGTATTGCAGAAAGGCTTGACTTTTCCGGAAAAATCCATTATAATAAAGTGAAATGTCTTTGCGTAAAAACAGTAAAATTTTCTTTTTCAGAAAGGTTTTGGAATATGAAAAACTTCTTTGCAAATTTGTCACACCCCACCAAAATCACGCTGATCACCTGCTCCAGCTTTGTGATATTGACAATGCTGATCTTGATTTTTTTGATGCTCTGTCCGATTCAGGAAAGCAGTTCCGCCAACAACGTCAATGATTCTCTGGTGGTAACTGTGGCTTCCACAGAAGAAACCCAGATCACCAGCGAAACCACAGCGTCAGCAGTTTCTACTAAATTTGAGCGAAAGACCACCGATGCCAATCGTGTCATTACAGAAACTATTACTACCGCGAAAACCTATGGCACACAGGCAGTCTATGAAGATGATGATACGTATAACAACTACGGTTCATATGATGACGATACAGACAACAGCTATCAGCCGGCAGTGACCACACGGGCATACTACAACAATAATACCAGTAACGCAACAAAACCCCGATACACCACTCCGGCAGCGACACAGCCGCCGGCTCCAAATGCTCCTGTTGTTACACAGGCACCAGTAGTTACTGCGGCACCTTCTGTTCCGGAAGAAACGATTCCGGCTCCAGATGATGGTTTCTATGATTGATTTTCTAGGAACAAAACCATATTGATGAATAAAGAAAAAACCGGACTAGGCAGCACTGCCGGTCCGGTTTTTTGCAATAGGACATGAAAAATGTCTGAACAGAGAGGAATACAGATGAAAAAGAATTCGTTAGGCTTTCGCCTGCTTCGGCTGGTGACATTTTGGGTCACAGGAAATCTGACAGCCATTTTTGCCATATGGCACGCCGCTGTCGGTTGGAAAATTCTTGTCGGCATCTTGTGCGGTATCTTGTTCCTGTTCTTCCAGTTTGCCCATGTGCATACCATAGCAGGAGAAAAGAAGCTGGCTTCATTGGCACACGGCTGTGATCTGCTCCGCACCAGCACTGTCTGGTTTTGTCTGGAACTTCTCACTGCCGGTGCACTTTTTCGGGGCGTGAAATTGTTCTGGGTAATTCTGCTGATCGATCTGGGTGTGTTCTCTCTGCTCTGCTGGTTCACAGTGTTTCAGGGGCTGCTGCATATCGCTCTGCACTCCACACAGGTGAAACTGCCGTGGCATGTTGCCCTCTTTTTTCTCTGGTGGGTGCCGCCGCTGAATTTGTTTCTGGTGGGGCATGTCTATCATACTGCCAAACGGGAATTGCAGCTGGAGTGTGCCAAAGCCGAATGTAACGTTATGCGAAAAGAATCAGAGATCTGCAAGACCAGGTATCCGATTTTGCTGGTGCACGGCATCTTTTTTCGGGACTGGCAATTTTTCAATTACTGGGGACGGATTCCGGCAGAACTGATTCGAAACGGAGCAACTATTTTTTACGGAAAACAGCAGTCGGCACAATCGATTTCCGTCAGTGCCAAGGAACTGGCAGCACAAATTCAGTCTGTTATTGCTGAAACTGGTGCGGAAAAGGTCAACGTCATTGCCCATTCCAAGGGCGGTCTGGACTGCCGCTGTGCCATGCAGGAATATGGTGCGGCAAAGTATGTGGCTTCTCTGACAACGATCAATACGCCGCATCATGGCTGTGCCTTTGTGGACGATCTATTGCAAAAGGTGCCGGCAGGTGTGGCACGATGGATCGCAGCAAAGTATAACCGGCTGTTTACAAAACTGGGAGATCAGAATCCGGATTTTCTGGCTGGTGTGCGGGAATTGACTGCCGAAAACTGTCAAAAATTTCATACGGAACATCCCCCTATTTCCGGTGTCTATTATCAGGCGGTGATGTCCAGGATGCACAGTGCATTTTCCGCCCCGTTCCCGCTGTGGCTGGGATATTTCCTGAACCGGCGAAAAGCTGGAGAGAACGACGGCCTGGTACCGGTTGTATCGGCAAAACTGGAGTGGGCACCTTTTCTCATGGTGCCTGAAACTAAGCGGCGGGGAGTTTCCCACGGGGATATGATCGACCTGAATCGGGAAAATATTCCGGACTTTGACGTGCGGGAATGGTACAGCCAGCTGGTACAAAAGCTAAAACAAAATGGATTTTGAGGTGACTGCAATGAAAACCACGTATGATGCAAATATCTTGACCTATTGCCAGTGGCGGGATGATCTGACCATGCAACAATCGCCTTTCTGTCACGTGGACAATCTGATTTTCTGCTGCCTGTCTTATCTGAACTGGGACGGCATCGCAGAAGGTTTTACCGCAGCGGAATCGATTTCTCTGCGGGATGCAGCAAGGCTCTGGGAACACCGTCCCACTGCAGAACAGAAAGTGCGGGTAGAAACTGACCGCGACCTACTTCGGCAGACCGCAGCCAGCCGGCGTTTCGGAGAAGTGCGTTTATTCCGTTATGCAGAACAATTCAGCGAAACCCAGCAGCAGCAATTTTCCGCCACTGCATTTCTGCTGGACAGTGATACTGTTTATGTGGCATTCCGTGGCACAGACAACACACTGACTGGCTGGCGGGAAGATTTCAACTTGTCTTTTCTGCCCTATGTGCCGTCACAGGCAGCAGCGGCGGCGTATCTGCGGGGGATTTTGTCACTGGGATTTTCCAACGTCTATGTGGGCGGACACTCCAAAGGCGGCAATCTGGCAGTTTATGCAGCCGTCCAAATGCAGCCGAAAGACTTTCCGCGGATTCGTGCAGTCTATAACAATGACGGACCAGGCTTTGTGACAGACCTGTTTGCTGAGCCGCAGTTTCAGCAATTGCAGGAACGAGTGTATACCTTTGTTCCACAAGCTTCTGTAGTAGGCATGCTGCTGGAGCATGACGAGAAATATCAGGTAGTTTACAGCACACAAAAAGGTTTTTTGCAGCACGATCCATACTCGTGGTGTGTGATCCGGAATGACTGGTACTATTCCGAGGATACCACCAACACCAGTAAGCTGCTGGATTCCTCGCTGCGGCAGTGGATCCTGGGCATGAAACCGGAGGAGCGAGAAAAGCTGACCGATGCCATTTTCCACATTCTGCAAAGTGAAACCAATGCCCATACCATACAAGATCTGATCGGCGGCGGTGCAGGAACGCTCTCTGGTGTGCTCCGTGCATGGACAGACATGCAGCCGGAAACCCGCCGATTTATGCAAAAAATGCTGACAGAACTGCTGCACTCCGTAGGACAGACGGCAGCATCTCAGCGACGGCTGGAAATGCGTGACGATTTTCATGGAAAGCATGAGGGAACATGAGTAAGCGAATCTTTTGTCATCGCCGGAAAATTGATATTCTGCTGTACGCCTGTTCGGCAGGTACGAACAGGAATCACTCTGTGCAAAGGAAATACTGCACAAAAGTGTACAGGTAGCTATATCATATTATTTCGCAGCAGGCAAAGATCGAATCCGTTCAGAATTCTATCTGCATGCAGATCCCCTGCCTGCCAGTTGGCAAGTTTTGTTTCAGGAAATCCCAACAGCCATTTTTGCAGCAGCACCACATCTGCCAGATTCGTTTTGCCGTCTGCATTGATGTCACCAGAAATCACAGGCGGTTCTGTAGCAGTTGCAGTAGTGGTGCTAGTTGCTGCGGCTGTTGTCGTATTTGTGGTTGCTTTGGTCGTTGTCGTTGTTGTTACAGTTGTAGTTACCTTAGTTGTTACAGTAGTGGTTTCTGTCTTTGTCTGCCATTTCTGACAACTGCTGCCGGTCGGTTCCCATTGCTGCACATTGGCACCGTTTGCAGTGGATGCATCGGCGACTTCTACATAACAGGAATCACCAGAAGCGTGTGTCAAAATGCTGTAGGATCCGTCCAGATTCTTAGTAAACCGGAACAGCTGAGTGCTATCTTTATTGGACCATGCTGCAATTGCCAGATTTCCGCCGTTTTTGCTGCCCTCTGCCTTCAATGCATAATGACTATCCTGCTGTGAGCGAATCCAATAGTAATTGCCAGAGCCAAAGGCACGAAGTGTCCACTTCTGGCAATTCAATCCGTTGGACGACCACTGCTGTACATTTGTATTGTCTGTCATTTTTCCATCGGTAATATCCATTACCAGACCAGAACCAGCATTTTCAAAGGTATAGATCACATCGGTGTTCATGGAGCAGCCGGGGTCAGTTGTCGGCTCTAAAATCCAATTCTGACAGTTCGCACCGTTGACTTCCCACTGCTGCACATTGGCACCGGAGGTTTGGGAGGCATTTTCTACTTCTACCACAGAATTTCCATTTGAAATATGGGTTCGAATCTGATAGCTGCCGTCCCCGTTTTTTGTCAGCATAAACTTCTGATTGTCACCGCCGTTATAGGTGTAAATATCTATATTGGTTCCATTTGCGGCCTTTTTTCCAGCAACGTCCAGCACATATGTTCCGCCGTCCCCTACTGCAGAAACCAGATAGTAGTACCCTTCACCGGCACTGCACAATTTCCAGATGTCGTGAACTGCGATTCCATCTGATCCCCACTGCTGCACATTGGTGCCATTTTTTGCGGCAGCACCTGCTACCTGCAAATACAAGCCGGAGTTGACATTGCGAATACGGTAAGCAGAACCCTCGGCAAAAAGTTCTGCCAATGGTGCACTGGGTGATTCTGTATAGCTTGCACTTGGCACACCAGCAACTGCATATCGCAGATACATCATATGATTTCTGTCATTTTGACAGCCGCTGTAGTTCTCACAATAAAACTTTGCCTCATCTGCAGTGCGAGAAATGGTTTTGTAATTGGAAGTTGGTCGCCATGTACAGTCCTGTGCATACCCCTCGATCGTTGTTCGCTTGCAGTTCACCGATTTTGAACCTGTTTCTGCATAAGAGCCGGGATAGGTTGCTGTGTTCCAGTCACAGATAACGTTTCCGCCGTCTTCATAATAACAGTTTTCTGCAAAAATCTTAGATGCTGTGTGCACAGTATATGCCATGCTGAATGTTTTCACATAGTTATTCAGCGAATGAAAATAACCGTAACGCATCAGCCCAGGGCCACGGGTCAGAGTTTTTTCAAAGCGATTGCTGATAATGGACATGCGGGGATAATTATTATAGGTTTTATAAGAGTTTTCATCATCTGCCGGATACCCCAATATCACACCGTATTCGTGAAGTCCGAAAGAGCAGTCTGAAACTGTTGTGTAGTCAGCATCATAGCAGCATGCCAGAAACTTATCCCAGTCTGGTAGTCCGGTAGATGCTGTATTATAATCGCTATGGCCTACAAAGGTGCAGTGATCTACCCAGATGTTCTGTCCAGAGCCGAGATAGACAACAATGGAATCATTGCCGTTGGACTCCGCATCGTGCTGTAGCTCAAAGTTTTTCAGGATCAGATTGTTTCCGGTTCCGTTATTGGAAGATGTACAGAACTGTACATTATACATAGTATGTGCCGCGTAACTGCCGATGATCGTTTTGTTGCTGTGAACATAAATTCGTCCGTCCGGACAATAGTTGCGTCCGGAGGAATCCTTTTGCAGTGCGGTAACACGAATATTTGCCGTGACAACAATGGTATAAGGTATATCAGCGGTAGCATATTTCTTAAGATCGGCAAAAGTGGAAACCTCTACGATTTCGCCGAACAGACCACCAATGTCCCCTGCCTTGATGTTGCCGGTGTTGTCATCAAAGCAATATCCTGCAAAACCCTGTAATCCGTCAGCATTAAGCAGCCAGAGCTGATTGTCTGTTCCGCTGTATTTGGCTAATGTCATGCCGGAAGTTCCCTGCGTCAAGGCAAGAGAAGTATCAGAATAATTCACAATTTTATAGTATAGATCATTGCCCAGATGATCTTGTTTCACGGGAACAACATACCAATGTTGAGATTGTGCGGATTCACTGCCGTACAAAATCACATCTGTTTTGTCAGATACGTTATAATTTCGCGGCGTCAAAAGCCTTCCGGACTGTGCGTTGACTAGTTTGAAAAAAGTACCGTTCCCATCCGAACCGACACGATCGAACCGCCATGATGCAGATAAATCACTGCCCAGCGTTTGCAGAGAAAGTGCCGCTCCGTCAGAAGTTCCATTTGCTGTCAGAACTTTGGTGCTGCCCTTGCTGGCAAGATGCATTAGCTGTGCCGGATAATCTGTAGAGATTGCCGCTGCCGACAAAACTGTTCCATTCCATTGAAACAGCGGCAACAGCCAAGCCATCAGCAAAATTAACGACAGGAGCAATGCCTTTTTTACGCGAATCCATTGTTTCATACATTTATACCTCCTTGAAATCGATGCACATCTCAAAAGAGTACATCGTCAATGCGGATGATTCTGTCAACAATATTATACTATATTTTGTGAAACATGTCAACACAAAAATCTGTAAGCAGATTGCGTGCAAAGCAGTTTTTCTCACAAAACACGAGAAGTTTGACCTTGACTACTACAAGAACGAAACAACACCCTCCCCTCTCCAACTTCCAAAAATTGAACGAAATATCAAAAAATCCTCCTTTTTTCTTGACAAAGAATACTCGATTGTGTTATAATAGGAATATCAAGGATATGTAATATATCCGAAAACAAAGGAGGCATATTATGAAGAAACAATGGGAACGGCTGGCTGCCCTTTCGTCGGCATTAGTCATGGCGGCGGGAACGCTGCTGTACGTACCGACCGATACCCTGCAAAATATCTCGTGGGGAATCACGGTGAGTGCGGAGGACGCAGGTGCAGGGACAGAATCGGGATCGCAGACATGGCACTATGGCGACCTGACCTGGACACTGAGTGCCGACGGCACAACAATGACCGTCAGCGGCAAAGGGGAGATGACGGATAGTCCTGCACGCAACAATAGCAACATAAAAAAAGTTGTGATTGAAGATGGCGTCACAAGCATCGGAGATTCTGCGTTTTCGTGGTGCAGTAGCTTGACAAGCATCACGATTCCAGGTAGTGTCACAAGCATCGGAAATAGTGTGTTTCGGGAATGCAGCAGCTTGACAGACATCACGATTCCAGGTAGTGTCACAAGCATCGGAAGTGATGCGTTTTCTTGGTGCAGCAGCTTAACAGACATCACGATTCCAAGTAGTGTCACAAGCATCGGAAGTGGTGCGTTTTTGGGTTGCACCAACTTGACCAGCATCACGATTCCAAGTAGTGTCACAAGCATTGGAGCTGGTGTGTTTAATCATTGTTCTTCTTTGAAAGAGGTGCTTCTTGAAAACGGCTCTAAGCTGACAAGCGAAAGCCTCGGCGTAGATGCAAGCATAATCAAAACCTACTGGAACGAAGGCAGCCTGACCTGGACACTCACCGCCGACGGCACAATGACCATCAGCGGCTCAGGGGCGATGAAGGGTTATAGTTGGTACTCTGGTAGCCCTGCAACCCAAAAGAAAGACAACGTAAAAAAAGTTGTGATTCAAGAGGGCGTTACAAGCATCGGAAATTCTGCGTTTTACAATTGCAGCAATTTAAAAAGCATTGAAATTCCAGAAGGTGTCACAAGCATCGGAGCTTTTGCGTTTTACAATTGTGGCGGCTTAACCAGTATCGAAATTCCAGAAACTGTCAAAAACATCGGAAATGGTGCGTTTGCCGGGTGTGGCGGCTTAACTAGCCTCGAAATTCCGAGTGGTGTCACAAGCATTGGAGATAATACGTTTTCCGGTTGCAGCAGCTTGACAGACATCACGATTCCAGATAGTGTCACAAGCATCGGAAATTCTGCGTTTTCCGGTTGCAGCAGTTTAACAGACATCACGATTCCAGATAGTGTCACAAGTATCGGAAATTCTGCGTTTTCCGGTTGCAGCAGTTTAACAGACATCACGATTCCGGAGAGTGTCACAAACATTGAAGATTCTGCGTTTGAGTATTGCAGCAGCTTGACAGGTATCACAATTCCAGAGAGTGTTACAAGTATCGAAAGGTATGCGTTTCGGAATTGCACCGGCTTAAAAAGCATTACCATTCCAAAGAGTGTTGAAAGCGTAGGAGATGAAGCATTTTCCGGCTGTACTGCTCTGACTGAGGTGCTTCTTGAAGGCGGCTCTACGCTGACAAGC
>ERZ1673702.2698-NODE-2698-length-15028-cov-9.038803_pt1 | contig 15028 bp, 22 predicted proteins | sample MGYA00580232_ERZ1673702 | MGnify/ENA primary metagenome ERZ1673702 (study PRJEB41218, sample SAMN15661792) | gut metagenome | host: Homo sapiens | place: Canada: London | collected 2015-08-20/2019-03-30 | study: EMG produced TPA metagenomics assembly of... | reverse complement strand
TACGGCCAAGGCTTATGTGGAGAAACGTGCAGAGTACAGCGGCGAGAATGGTGTGGTGCTGCGTGCAACCCATATTACCAGCGCGGAAAAACCGGAAGAAGAGCTGGTTTATTTCTAAAAAAGAACAACAAAAAAGGAGAAAGAAAAATGAGAAAAACAATTAAAGTAAATGACGTAAAAAAAGAAATTGAAAAATTGGTTAAAAAAGCTATTCAATATAATAAAGACGGTAATGATGAATTGTATGAATATTGTTATGATAAAGCAATTTTTTACAAAACATTAATACAAGAATTTGCTATTGATTATACTAAATCGTCATATAGTAAAGAGTTTAATGAAATTGAGGATTGGTTAACCGAAATAACAAACAATGAAATTTATAAATAATTTTATCACCTGTCGCATAGTTGGGCTGAATGGGTTCGAATCCCTAGGCAGGATTACCGCAAGGTAAAAATAAAAAAGAAAAGAGGACAAGAAAATGACAAAAAAATTATTACAAGAAAGATGTGAATATTTTTCTGAAATTGCAGGTCAGAAAATTGAGGTTCGTTACTGTAATGGCTATGCCCACGTTGTAAATGCTGAAAACGGAACAATATACGCCGTTGGCACAAAGCAATATTGCTTTGAAGCAATTTATAACATGATGCAAGGTTTCTGGCTTGCATCTGCAAAATACGCAAATTAGCGTATGGGCCTACCGTGTAACTGGGCTGAATGGGTTCGAATCCCTAGGTAGGATTACCGCAAGGTAAAAATAAAAAGAAAAGAGGAAAAGAAAAATGAGAAAAATTACAGAAAGAACACCAATGAAAGAAAGATATAGTTTGGAAGTTCCAATTGCCTGTTTATCACTGTCACCGTTCACGGCCATTGTATTATATCAGCCAGATGAATATGATGCAGGAAAATGTGAGTTTGTCGTAGCTGATTTAGACGATTTTTGTGAACCAATAAGACCTAGCCGGGTAAAAACTCACATTGATTGTGACGGTAAACCTTATTTTTACCGACACAATAGAAAATGTTACCTTGATGAGTTTATTAGAATACCAGAATCGAAAAGGGCTGAAGTAATCAACTTACTTGATTAAAATATAGTGAGTTAGTTACCACTAATAAGCATTTATAAGTAACGCTTATAAGATCATTAGAAATAGGAATTAGACAAAAAAATATCAATATGGTATTATAATATTGTACCAAACAAAAGGTACTTGTCTTTTTCCTTTCCTTGAAAATATAGTTTCTGTCGTGTAACTGGGCTGTATGGGTTCGAATCCCTTGACAGAAGTTGCCAAAGCAAAAAAAAAAGAAAAGAGGTAAAAACAAATGGCAAGAAAAGAAAACATGGTAACAAGAACAATTAAGAGCACGCATTGTGTATTGATGTGTGTTGACACCTCAATTGGCGAGGTGAAAAACATTGATGTAACATTGCCACGCACGTACAAAGAAGTATCTGACATGCTTACAAAAGCAAAAGAAATCTATGATACGGACACGCTTAAATGCGTGGAAGTCGTAGACCACGTGGAAAAAGAGTGTTTAATGGGTATGCCAGAAAGCTTATTCATTCAGTACGCTCATGAAATCGTAAAACAGAAAAAAGAAGAGAACTAGAAAAGGGGATAAATAAAAATGCAGATTTATGAAAATTCAAGAGAGTTTACTAAGGTAGAACTTTATCTTATGACATCTTCACCAAACGTGATTTCATTAAAAAACGTGGATGATGAAACTTCAATTCCTATCGACGGTTATATCCTGTTTAAGGATAAAAACCAGAATGGCGAAGAAACTGATATTCTCTCACTTATCACACCAGACAAAAGAGTATACGCTTGCCAGTCTCAGACGTTTAAGCGTTCATTCCTTGAAATCTTTGAACTGATGGACGGTGAAGCCTTTTCAATCACCAAGAAATCTGGTGTAACAAAAGGTGGACGTGATTTCATTAATTGCGTCTTAGACATAAATAGTTTAATGTAATAGAAAATTGATGTGGCGCAAAAGCGGAGCGGAAAAATATCCGCTTCGCTTCTTTTATGGGGTATCGGAAAAATGACATACAAGGAACAATATAAAAAAGAAATAAAAAGAATAAAACGCTTCATAAAGCGAGCTGAGAAAAGAGGTTATTCTTTTAACTTCAAAGAGCCAAAGCAACCGAAGCGTATTAGAAAAGAATCGGTTGAAAGACTGAAAAAAATAACGCCAGAAAAGTTGTACGCTTCATCGGTGTACCGTGGATTATATTCAGATTTTCGTGAGTTGGGTGGTTTAGAAGCACGAAAAAGAGAACGCTCAGCATCAGCGAAAAAAGGTAATGAGACAAGAAAAAGAAAAAAAGAGCAGGAAAAAAGAGAACAGGAAAAGATACCTATTTTTGACTTTATCAATGAAATTATTTCAATGATAAATGAATTGCCGAATGGCCGTTATATTTCATATCAAGTTTTTCTTGATTTTACACCGCATAAAAATTTTTTAATTTCTTTAATTAATGACCGTGCTGATATAGCGTCACAATATAATACGTTTGAAAAGTATTCGAATTATTTAAACGATAATAAGGAAAGAATAAGAGTATTATTGGATAAAATAATGCACGACAGCAATGAATCTGAAATCATAGCATCATTTAATGAGTTAGCAGAAATATTAAAAGGTTCGGCATTATCATTTGAAGAAGCTGAAATGATTGAAGAATTAAATAAGTATTATGAAAGTTTTGTTGATTACTAATGCATGAGCGAAGATATAGATATTTTGTCGGTGATTTCGAAACAACTGTCGATGAAGATATTCACTCACAAACTTCAACGGAAGTGTGGGCTTCTGCTATCGTTGAAATGAATACAGATAATGTAGTCATTTTGAAAAGCATAGACGCAACTTTTCAATATTTACAGTCGTTTCGTGAAAACATTTGTGTGTTTTACCATAATTTAAAATTTGACGGTTCTTTCTGGCTTGATTATTTTATGAATAAATGCAAATTTGAACAGGCATATGAAATTTTGAATGATGAAAAAACGTCGTATAAATGGTTAGAAGAAAAAGACATGAAAAATAATACCTTTAAATATTCTATTTCAAGAACGGGGCAATGGTACACATTCACTATTAAAGTAAACGGTATTATAATTCAAGTCAGAGATTCATTGAAACTTCTTCCTTTTTCAGTGAAACAAATCGGAAAATCGTTTGGAACGAGGCACAAAAAGCTTGAAATGGAATACAAGGGAAAAAGGTTTGCAGGTTGTGAAATAACTGATAAGGAAAAAAGATATATCGCAAATGACGTTCTAGTTGTAAAAGAGGCACTCGAAATTCTTTTCGACGAGGGTCACGATAAATTAACTATCGGAAGTTGCTGTTTGTCAGAGTTCAAAAGAATTGTTTCAAAAACAGATTATAATATGCTTTTTCCAGATTTGACGAAACAAGAAATTGATAAAAGTGTATACGGTTATGATAACGCAGATGCTTATATCCGTAAAGCATATAGGGGTGGTTGGTGCTATCTTGTAAAGGGCAAAGAAAATCAGATTAAAAGAAACGGAACAACAGCAGATGTAAATTCACTTTACCCTTCGATGATGCATAGCGAATCTGGTAATCGTTACCCGTACGGCCATGCGTCTTTCTGGCGTGGTAATTATATTCCAAAAGAAGCACAAACAAGTGAAACTTTTTATTATGTAAGAGTAAAAACAAGGTTTTATTTAAAAGATGGGTATTTACCATTTATTCAGATAAAAGATTCTTTCTTATATAAAAGCACAGAATCTTTGACAACATCAGATTATTATGATAAAGAAACACGGCAATATTATTCTGAATATATCGAAAAATATTCTGGTAAAAAATGCGATACACGAGTAACCTTAACCTTATCAATGATCGATTTTGAATTGATAAAAGAACATTATGACTTAGTTGATTTTGAAATCTTAGACGGATGTTGGTTTTACGCACTGGCAGGAATGTTTGATGAATACATTGACAAATACAGGAAAATAAAAGAGACAAGTAAAGGTGCAAAGAGAACAGAAGCAAAACTTTTTTTAAATAATCTATACGGAAAATTAGCAAGTAATGACGATTCTAGTTTCAAGGTAGCATATTTAAAAGAAAATGGAAACATTGGTTTTATAACATCTACTGAACACGAAAAGAAAGCAGGACATATAGCAAGCGGAGCGGCTATTACTTCTTATGCAAGGAATTTTACCATAAGGGCCGCACAAAAAAATTATTATGGCGTTGATAAAAAAGGTTTCATTTATGCTGATACAGATAGTATTCATTGTGATTTACAGCCAGATGAAATAAAAGGAATCAAGGTTCATCCAACAAATTTCTGCGCATGGAAATTAGAGAGTTCATGGGATGAAGCTATTTTCACACGACAAAAAACATATATTGAACACGTTACGCATGAAGATTTTAAGCCTTTAAATAATCCATATTACAACGTCAAATGCGCAGGAATGCCAGATACATGCAAGGAATTGTTTGTTCAATCCATGACAGTCCATACACTGGAAGATACAAAAGTTGATTTAAAAACAAAAGAAAAGCTTGAATTTTTGAAAACAAAACGAAGTATGTCTGATTTTAAAGTTGGGTTAAAAATTCCAGGAAAATTACTGCCTAAAAGGATAAAGGGTGGTGTTTTACTGACGGAAACTTATTACGAAATGAGGTGAAAAAAATGAAAGCATTAATTGATATTTCTGTAAACGATATAGTCGATTTACTCGCGGGAAAAGTAGTAAGATATAGCACTGAAAAATTAATCGGTGAAACAATAGAAATCGAGGTGAAATTAAATGATGAAAAAAGTAACATTAAAACAGTTTTTTAAAATTTTAAAAATAAAATGGATTGACTGTCAGTGTTTACACGCATGTTTATTTTGTCCGTATGCTGATGAGTGCTTAGAAAATTTTATTGAAGAGGAGAATTATAAAAAATGAAACTAGAAATTGAATTTGAGAATCAAGAAGATTTAAGAAAAAAATTAAGTTCATTATCACCATCATATGTGACACTAAATATAAGACCGCCTTACACAGTCGAAGAAATTAAAAAACGCATTAAATTATATGACGATGTTTACCAAAACAATTATTTTGACATTATTAGAAATGGTAGAACGCTTATAAGGGCGAGAAATTATGAAGAAACAATCGTTGAATTACGCGCAATAACATCAGATAAGGATGCTATTATAATTCAAAATCCTGCTTGCCTATCTGGCATATATGTATTTGTTTCAATATAAAACATAAAAATAAAGGGCGGATTTTTACAATCCGTCCTTTTTATATCTTTATCTTATAAGTTCTTCAAGACGGTACGCAAAACCGCGATTCACACTAGCAGTATAATTTCAACCGTGCGTTCTAGTTGTGACATGAAAAACATTATAAGAAGATATCAATATGATAAAGCAGTTAAGATAGCTTCTTTGCACTGTAGATCTTTGAATCTAAAACATCCTTTTTCAAAATAATATCGCATATTTGAAATAAAAAACTCATTTGATTTTAGCATAACATAATTTACATTGTGGTCTGCTGTTGTTATTGAAAGTTTAAAAGGAAAACTCTCATCATAATTTTTACCGCAATAAATGATACCTATATCCCTATATTCCCGTAATGAATATTTTTGACCTTTATAAATGAGGGTTGCTAAATATTTGTTCTTGCCTTTGGGTGTTTCAATAAAAGCATAATTATCATTCAGATAAACATTCTGACTTGAGTATTCCACATATGAATCCTTTGAAAACGCTTTATTAAACCCGCTTTCCTGTTGTGCTATGGATGCTGATTCTATGAAACACTGTTCTAAAACAAAACCGTTACCTCTTAAAAAATTAGTATCATTTCTTAGTCTATTTCCGATTTCTAAAACACTGTAATAAGGGTTGATAAGACTAACACTATTTGAAGCCATAAAAAGTGGTAAATATTTTACCTGTTTTCCTTGACCTCTGGCAAGACTAGTGTGAACTGAAATTAGTTTCTTAACTTCATCATTACAATAGTGATTAGTCTCGCTCTGATATTCATCCATAAACATGTTTTCTACATCAGAAAAAAGATGGCTCATTTTTTTAATCTGGTCGGCACTGTTTAAAGTTAAAGCATATCCACAACTTTCATCATTCAAAAAAAGTTCATGGTATATTCCTTTTGCCCTAGATTTGCTGGTGATTTCATCATTAGGAAAAAACAGAGTATGAATGTCTTTGAAAAATTTTTTATCAACATCATCTAATTCATAATTATATCTGTATATAAGTGCAAATTTTTGTTGTCTTTTTTTGAATCTATTCAACAGCAATCTATTAAAATAAGTAGTCTTTCCACCTGTTCTATTACCCGTGCACATGTAAATCTCTGGTGTATTTCCATTCAAGTCTTTTAACGACAAAAGTTTAGTGCCATCATAATATTCTTTTTCACTCATTTTTTACCTCACATAAGTAAAACTTATTACATTATAAGAATTTCTTATTAATAAATTATAGCACACCTATTGAATTTTGTCAATTAATGTGATACAATTCATTTATAAGAAAAATTTATTATCTTATAAGATTAACTTATAAAAAAGGAGGTGAAATTATGGGTGCAGATTTTTTAAACATCTTAGGAAATTATGTATTTCCTGTCGTGGCTTGTTGTGTAATGGCTTACTTCGTAAAATATATGTACGATGAAACAAACAAACGTGTTGACATTTTAAACGAACAGCATAAAAACGAAGTCGACAATCTGAGTACAGTTATCTCTAATAACACGGTTGCACTTGAAAAGATGAACGCGTTAATCGAAAGATTGGATAAATAAATGAAAGCAGAAGTTTTAATTGAAAATGCAAAAAAATATGTCGGTACACCCTATGTTTGGGGCGGTGAAAGTTTGAGTGAGGGTGGGCTGGATTGTAGCGGTTTAATGTACATCTCATTGAAAGATTCTGGCTATGAAACTATAAGAAAAACAGCACAGGGTTATTCTTTAATCGGTAAATCTGTTTCTTTAGATTCCATTAAAAGTGGTGACTTGCTTTTCTTCGGAAGAACACAAACAAAAATAACGCATTGTGCCATTTATCTAGGTAGCGAATTAATGATTGAAAGTATAGGCTCACAGAAAAACACGAAAAATAATAAAGGTAGGGGCGTGGTTATTTCAAGTTTACACAGACGATCAGACTTAGTATGTGCAAGGCGAGTTTGTGAAGAAAAAAACGACAGCAATGTTCACTTTAAAGTAGGTCACATTTACACAGTTGAAGTTGACAATTTGAATGTTAGAATTAGACCAGATGTAAAAAGCAAGAGGAAAAACGCTGATGATCTTACCCTTGACGGGAGAAAACACGCTAATTCAAGAGGACAGTTAATGTATGGTACAAAAGTAACTTGTAAAGAAATTGCAATGGACAAAAACGGTAACACATGGATTAAAATTCCTAGCGGATGGGTGTGTGCTATTTATAATTCGAGGGTGTATATAAGATAATGGGTGAATGGATTTCAAAAAACGCACATTTAACCGAAGCGGAAACGCTAAATAATGCACATATTTTTTATGGAATATTTAGCAATTTAGGTTACAGTTTAGAAACTATATCAGCACTTGCAGGAAACGCAGAAGCAGAGAGCGGTATCAACCCAGAATTAGAAGAAGTTGGTGGAAGTGGGTACGGTATTTTTCAGTGGACGCCGAAAAACGATTTGATTAAAGCATGTGATTCACTAAATTTATCGCCGTATACAGACGGAACAGTGCAATGTAATTGCTTAGAGGGTGAATTATTTATACTAAAAAATCAATGGTATACCACGAACGCTTTTATAACACCTTATATACCTAGTGGGGCGACCGCAGACATGGTAGGTGTTACTGCACAAGAGTTCAAAGAAAATACGCTCGGATGGACCCCAGATAAGCTTGCTATTTTATTTATGGTTGCGTATGAAAGACCAGATAGAAACCCTTCTACAAATCATACTGAATTAAGGCAACAATTAGCGTTAAAATGGTATGAAGTTTTCAGCGGTTCACCAGTTCCACCAACGCCGACAAAAAAGAAAAAAATGCCAATCTGGTTGTATGTTAGAAAGAGGTGATATAATGGCAGTTAAAACGATTGATGAAATCATGAAAAAAGTCAGAGAAAGAATCGGAGAAGATAACAGTGACGAAGCAATTGAGTTCATTGAAGATATTTCTGACACTTTTGAAAGTTTTTCAAACACAGAAGATTGGAAAACTAAATACGAAGAAAATGACAAAAAATGGCGTGAAAAATATCGTGAGAGGTTTTTCACTTCAAAAGAAGAAGTTGAAGAAGTTGAAGAAGATGAGATTGAAGAACCAGAAGAAAAAGAAAAGAAAAAATTTGAAGATTTATTTGAGTAAGAGAGGGGAGTGTTATAATGCCAAAAAGAGTTGCAGTTAGCACATTAAATGCTACGACAAGAGATATTTTAAATGTAATCAGACAGAACGCAGGTCTTGAGTATCAGAACGCAGTACCTGTTGTTGAAAAAGAAGCTGACATCCCACGGGTAGGTGAAATCATTTTCGGTTCAACGTCATTAAGTAATCAGTTTCTGAACGCACTTGTGAACAGAATTGCATTGGTGAAAGCACGTTCAGCAACTTTCAACAATCCTTATGAAATTCTTAAAAAAGGTTATCTCGAATATGGCGAAAGTATCGAGGACATTTTTGTTTCACTTGTAAATGTACAGGTTTATGACGAAGAATCGGCAAAAGCCAGAGAATTTCAGAGAAATTTCCCAGATGTAAAATCTGTATTTTACGCTATTAACTGGCGTGTTGTTTATCCAGAAACTATTAACGAAAGCGACTTAAATTTAGCTTTTCTTTCTGCCGACGGCGTAACCAATTTAATCGCTAAAATGGTTGATGCTATTTACACTTCAAGTAACTATGATGAGTATTTACTTTTCAAGTATCTCATTATTAAAGCAGTTTCACATGGTAAAATGTATCCAGTTTCTATCGGTGACGGAACAAAAACAACTGATGCAGGTGTTCAGTTCAGAGGACATTCAAACATGTTACCTTTTATGAGTTCTGAATACAATGAAGCAGGTGTAAAAAATACTACACCAAAAGAGAGACAGGTTATTTTCATGGACGCTATGTTCAATGCAAAATACGACATTGAAGTATTAGCAGGAGCGTTCAATATGGACAAAGCGGAGTTCATGGGACGACTGTTCTTAGTAGACAATTTTGCTACCTTTGACAATGACAGATTTGCTGCTATTCGCGAGAAATCTGACGGCCTTGAAGAGGTAACACAGACTGAGCTTGATTTAATGAAACACGTCAAAGCTATTTTGATTGACGAAGATTGGTTTCAAGTGTACGATAAACTGAACAAGTTTACAGAAAAATATATGGCTTCAACTATGGAGTGGAATTATTTCTATCATGTTTGGAAAATAGTAACACATAATCCATTTGCAAATGCTATTGTATTTGTAGATGATACCGCAGATGTGACATTACCTACTACTATTACCGCTGAGATTACTGGAAAAATGACATCTGACAATGCAACGGTTTTAACTGTTGAAGCAAGTGCTGACGGTGCTAAACTTTCACCAAACGTAGCAAAATTTGTTCAGACTGAGGAATTAGTTACAAACAGTATTGCCGTTCACGGCTATGGCGCGTATATGATTCCAGGAGGGAAGAAATCAGAGTTTCAGATTGTGGTTGAAAACGGCGGTGCTACTTATACAAATAAAACGGTTAAGATTAGCGCAATAAGTAAGGTCGGTTCGACTGTTGTTCTTACAAAGCAGTAATACAATATAATATAATACTTTTAAGAGGGTGGTTTTTTCCACCCTCAGAAATGAGGAAATATGACAGAACAGAAAATTAATAAAAGTGCTTTTGTTGATTCAAGCGGTAAAGTGTGGGAGAGTGTAGGCGAAAATATTAGAAATGGTAGTAAAAGTTATGAGAGTTTAAAATCATCTTTTGACAATTTAACAGAAGATGCAAAAAATGATATGCCAGTATTACCGATTAAAGGTCACTGGGAATATGTTATTGATACGGTTGATTCAAGTTTGCTTCATTCTTTTTCAAACTATTTTATTGTAAGTAGTAGCCATAATGCAATATTAAGTTGCAAAATTTATTCGATTATTCTTGTAAATAGTGATAATACAATGCCTATTGAATCAGCATGTTTTCCAGTAGTTATAAATGACGCAACTTGTATTGAATTTTTTTCAAATGCAACAATGGAGTGTACTAATGAATTTTTAATCTATATAGGTGATGAATAATGTATATCGAACCGACTACAAATATAAGGCTTTTAAAAGATGTGCCACTTGATAACAGCTATAAACACACGTTATTCTTTCAAACACACGCTAACCAGATTGATTATTTTGTTTCTAAACAAAAATATAGTTTGGGTAATTATTCATACCAGAGAATAAATAAAGGTGTTGCAAGGGTTGGCATTTGCGCTGATAACATCTATGAGTGTAATTATATGATGTTTAAAAACATAAATTTTGGCGATAAATGGTTCTATGCGTTTATCACAAAAATTGAATATGTTAACAATGAAATGTCAACTGTCGAATTTGAAATTGACGAGATACAAACATGGCTGTTTGAAATGCGATTAAAAGAATGTTATATTGAACGTCAGCACACAGTCACTGACAATAAATACGAGCATTTCGAACCAGAAACAATCGACTTCGGAAACATGATTACTCTTGAATCGCACGTACCAAATACAACCGTTGATTCTAACGGACATAAAATCGGAAATTTGCGTGACTGGGTGTTAGTTGTCTGTACTGCACCAAAAGGAAAAGACGATATTTTAGCTTTGAAGCAAAACGGTGTTGTTAGTTGTGCTGAATATTATTACTGTCAAAATACCAGTGCTAGTGTGAAAGATTTTTTAGTAAATGTGCTTAGTGGTTTTGATCAAGATAATATTTATTCAGCATATATGTTTCCGAGTGCATTTTGTGGTGGAAGTCAACCTGCATCATCACACATTATTGATTATGGTTTAGATGCACCTATTCGATATAACTTGTCAATCAAAGTACCAGATAGCATTAACGGCTACATTCCAAAAAATAACAAATTGTTTTCATCACCCTATATGCTTTATGAAGCAACAGATGATTGTGGAAACTCTCAGTTTTATTTACCAGAAATGTTTGGTAGTAATAATATTGATTTTCATGTTTACGGTAAATACGTTGGAAATCCAGAAATTTGTATCACACCTTTATCTTATAAGGGTGAAACAGAAAATTATTCTGAAACATTTGTTATTAGTAACTTTCCTATGGCAAGTTTTGCAAGTGATACTTTTCGTGCGTGGGTGGCAAATAACGGTATGTATACTGCTATATCAGCGGCGCAGAGTGCAGTTAGTTTAGGTGCTGATATTTCAACAGGAAATTATTTTGGTGTAGGCCATGATATAATAGGAATGACAAATCAGCTTAACAATATAGCTCTTGCATACAATCGCCCTAACAAACTTGTCACTACTGATAACAGCCAGATTGTAGCAACTTTGCTTCAAAAAATACCGAGGGTGAAGATAAAATGCTTAACTCAATCATACTTAAAACAGGTTGATGATTTTTTTACTGTTTATGGTTACTCTCTTAATGTAAAAGCTATTCCAAACTTACATGCAAGAAAAGAGTTCACATTTATAAAAACTAATGGGTGTGTTGTAAGAGGTGATATTCCAATAGATGCTATCCGCACAATTTGCAAATGTTTTGACAGTGGTATTACATGGTGGGTAAATGGTGAAAACGTAGGAAACTATGAAGTTGATAACTCGGTGTTATAGGTGGTGAAAAATGAAGAAAAAGAAAAATCAAGCGTTCCATAATACGCTAATGGCAAATGGTGCTACTTATGTGCAATACTACAACAGGTTAATGGAACTTTCTATGTCAATGTTTGAATGGAAAAATTTACCAGATACGGTTGATGAAAGATACTTAGAACTAGGGCTTTTTTCTTCTGGTTGTATGGTATTTTTTAAAGATGATGTGATTGGCGAATTAGCTTTGAATATGACATATCAAGGTGGATTCGATATTTATGGTGAACCTACTAGGCGTAGAGCGTATAGCAGATACAACCAATTTCAAACAACTCTTGATAAAGACAACAGTGTAATTATATGGAACAATATGCTGAGAACTAATTCAGCACTTGACGTACAAATGTTTGCATATAGATTATACAATCTTGATAGAATAGTTGACATCAACGCAAACGCTCAAAAAACACCTATTTTAATAACTTGTGATGAAAAACAAAAGTTTACTATGAAAAATCTTTACATGCAATATGAGGGTAATTACCCTGTTATCTTCGGTGATAGCAATTTAGACATTAAAAGTCTCAGTGTGTTAAAAACAGATGCGCCTTTTGTTTCCGATAAAATTTATGACTTAAAGGTTAAAATCTGGAATGAAGCACTCACTTATTTAGGCATTTCAAATATCAACACTACAAAGAAAGAACGCATGATTACAGATGAAGTTATCAGAAATCAAGGTGGAACGATTGCTAGTCGATATTCAAGACTTGAAAGTAGGCGTAGAGCAGTTAAAAAAATCAATAAAATGTTTGGTCTGAATATAACTGTTGATTACAGAGAAGATTTTCAAAGTGAAGACATTGAAAATGATACGTTAGGTGGTGATAGCCTTGAGTAAATACACAACGCAAGTTAGATTTATTTGTGAAAGCAAAAGCGGGTTAAATGAAAGCATGGGTTCTTTATCTGTCGATGAAATAATATCTAAATCATGGGATAAAATTTTTACAACAAAAGTAACCTTTTTTGATGAAAATTATAGAAAGATAATTTGTTCAAAAATATTGAAACATTTTTACTTGCGTGAAATCGGTGCTGAAACTTTTGGCGTGTGGCAGTTATGGATGAATACTAAACTTGAAGAAATTATGCCATATTATAATCAGTTATATGAATCATGCGGTCTTAAATTTAATCCATTTTTTGATGTCGATTTGACAAGGAATCATAAGGGCAAAGGAAATACAGTTAGCAACGGTGATAACAGAACAGTTAACAACTCAACAGTTAATGCTAACAGTGCTACACGGAATAACGGTGTAAATCGTGATTTATATAGCGATACACCACAGGGCGCATTGACAGGTGTTGAAAATGAAACCTATTTAACAAACGCTAGAAAAAACATTGACGAAAACACAACAAATGTAAATACAAATACAAATAGCGTTAACGATGAAACAAATACCAATAAAACAGAAGCAAATACAACAGATGAATATATTGAAACAATAGTCGGCAAACAAGGCAGTAAAAATTACAGTGCTTTATTAAAAGAATATCGTGAAACTTTTCTAAATATAGATATGATGATTATTGAAGAGTTTAACGACTTTTTTATAAATTTATGGTAGCGAGGTGAAAAAAATGACAGGGTATGAGAACATTAGACGTATGTGTTTTCCTTTGGTTACACCAGTTTTACCGAGTGTGTTCGATGATTCATTATCATACTACGAGTGCTTAACGCACGTTGTCGGTGTTTTAAATAAAACGATTGAGGCAGTTAATTTTATTGGTAATAACACTGAACAACTTTTCAATCAGTGGATTAATGAGCACAAAAACGAAGTATTGTTAAATGCGTCATATAACGAAGAAAGTAAAACTTTATTCGTATATGCAAAGAAATAATGCAGGGTGGTAAACAATGAAAAAATATATTGAAAAAATTGATTTATCTGGAACAGAACTTTTTATCAGTGATGCTGAATCTAAAGAAGAAATTAAGAGAATATGGAAATGGTTCGGACAACTTGATTTATCTGGCAAGACTATTTTCATTGGTGACAGTTACGGTGAAGGCTATACCACAACATTCGATGATGCAGGTGGTATAAAAGGTTCCACTATTAAGCCATGGATAAATTATGTTATCGAAAATTGTGGAATTACAGACTATGTGATAAGCTGTCGTGGCGGTTCTGGTTTTGCAGTACCAAACAATACTTTTGAATCGTTACTTGATAGTGTTCAAGTTGACGCACCAGATAGCGTAAAAAATATAGTCGTGTGCGGTGGTTATAATGAGCCAGCGGACATTAACGCGATAGAAACTGCTGAAATGAGTTTTTACATTAAAGCGAAAAGTAAATTTCCTAACTCTAAAATCTTTTGCGGCATGATTGGTTGGGATGTTGAATCGGCTAACTGGGACAGGTTTATCAAAGCGTGCGAAGCGTATCATTATAATGCGGTTGATTGGTTTTACTTGAACAACGTACAGTATTCTATTCATTGTGATGGCTATGTGGGTGCTGACGGATTTCACCCGAACGAGGCAGGATATAGAAAGCTAGGACTTTGCATTTCAGAAGCCTTGAAAACTGGTTCATGTAATCCGAGTTTATTTAACGCAAATGCTGTTATTAGGTTTAGTCCTAATTGGAAGTTAGCTCCTGATAGGGATTGGCCTATTGTGACAAACTATGACGGTAATAAAAGTAGAATCATATGGAGTGATACAATACTTATACCAGTCGGTGATACTACTACTATTAAATGTGACGGTACAGAGTATCTTTTATGTGCTATAGATGGTACAAGTTATGTTGGTGATGGTGCAGGATATAGCGTTATTGATAGTTCAGTAATTGTACAAAGTGGTGCAATTTTCTACACTATTCCTTGTCAGTATCATATAATGAAGAGACTTATCTTTATTAGTTTTTATGACATTGATGATAGTCGCACAACTTACAGAACTCTGACAGATGTGCAACATATACAGATTAAACGTGAAAGTTTGGTAGAATAAATGATAGAGGGTGGTACAATTCCATCCTCTTTTTCTGTTAAAATGAAATTGTCAGAAAACTTAATATCCTCT